>Ga0210057_1005500_pt1 | contig 16268 bp, 19 predicted proteins | sample CryGeyCG2114_010_2_FD_183968 | JGI IMG/M metagenome (GOLD analysis project Ga0210057, IMG submission 183968) | Groundwater microbial communities from aquifer - Crystal Geyser CG10_big_fil_rev_8/21/14_0.10 (SPAdes) (version 2) | ecosystem: Environmental > Aquatic > Deep subsurface > Groundwater ...
ATGTTGATAACCTGTGAATAAATTTTGTTTCTGAAATTTAAAATTTGGCTTAAATAAAGGATTTTTCTAATTTTTTTTCTTTAAAACCCATTGCTTTTCTTTATTGACTTTAAATTATTAGTGGAGCAGAATTAAATAAAAGTGGGGAAATGTGGATAACTATGGGGATAAGTATAGGCTTCTGGGGAAAACTCCCAATGATATGTTATTAGGCGAATTTCAACACAATTTAGATTCTAAAGGAAGAATAGCGATGCCGGCAAAGTTTCGGCAAAAATTAACCGGCGGCGCGATTATTACCCGCGGCTTAGACCATTGCCTTTTTGTTTTTGCTTCCAAAGAGTGGGAAATTTTAGCCCAGAAATTAATTGCTTTACCTTTGGCCCAGGCAAATTCAAGGGCTTTTGTCAGATTAATGCTGGCTGGCGCCACAGACGTTGAATTAGACAAACAAGGAAGAATTTTAATCCCGGATTATTTACGGGAATATGCGGGATTAAAAAAGCAGGCGATAGTAGCCGGCTTATACAACCGCATTGAAATCTGGGACAGCGAAGCCTGGCGTGGATACAAAACCAAGACCGAAGCGTCATCTGATGAAATTGCGGAGAAGTTGGGAGAGTTGGGGATTTAGATATAGATATAGAGAAGTTATTAAAAATTTATAAAGTTCATAAAGTTATAAAGCAAATAAAAATTTATAAACTATGACGCACACGCCGGTTCTTTTAAAAGAAGCAATAGAAATTTTAAATCCGCAACCGGGTGAGTTCTTCATAGACGGGACAATCGGCGGCGGGGGACACGCGATTGAGATTACAAAACGAATTGAGCCGAACGGAATTCTTTTGGGGATAGACTGGGACAAAGAAGCGATACAAAGATTTAAGGTTAAAGGTTTAAGGTTTAAGAATTTAATTTTAGTTCAGGGAAATTACGCCGATTTGCCGGAAATTTTGGAAAAACACAATTTGCCGAAAGCCGATGGACTGCTTCTTGATTTAGGAATGTCTTCTGAACAGTTAGAAAATTCAGGAAGAGGGTTTAGTTTTTTGAGAAACGAACCGCTTGATATGCGTTATAACCATGACAATGGCGCGACGGCGGCTGGGGTCGTAAATAGTTTTAGCGAGAAAGATTTAGCGGAAATTTTTTGGCAATATGGAGGAGAAAAATTTTCTCGTCTAATCGCCAAAAAAATTATTAAAGAAAGAAGAAAGAAAAAAATTTTAACAACCTTTGATTTGGTTGAGGCGGTTAAAAAATCAACGCCGCGAAATTACGAAAGAGGAAGAATTCACCCGGCGACCAGAACTTTTCAAGCCTTGCGGATTTATGTCAACGACGAATTGGGGAATTTGGAAACGCTTTTGCAAAATTTATGCCAAATTATAAGAGGTCGAGCCGCTATAATTTCTTTCCATTCCTTAGAGGACCGTTTAGTAAAAAATTATTTTCGGCAGATGGCAAAAGAAGGAATGGCGGAAATTTTAACCAAAAAACCGATAAGACCAACAAATGAAGAAATTCAAGCTAATCCTCGGTCTCGCTCTGCCAAATTAAGAGCAATCATTTTCAATTACTGTCTATGACTATCATTCAACTAAATAAGGGCAATAATAAAACAAATTTTTTAATTTCAGTTTTGATAATTATTTCGGTAACGGCGGCCGCCTGGGGAACGTTTTTGTACAATCAATTAGTCAGCGCCCGGCATGAAACGGAAAGGCAAGAAATAAATATTCGGGAAGCGGAAGTTTTGAACGCAGAGTTAAAAAATAACCTTTACGGCGTTTTTAACGAAGAAAAAATAGAGTCATTAATCAATCAACAATCGTTGATTTTAGAAAAAAATCCCAAGTATTTAAAAACACAACAAGTAGCCCAATATTAATTTCAATAAATATGCGCTGGCGAATTACCGGTTTAGCTTTTACATTCGGAATTTTATATGTGTTTTTGATTTCCAATATTTACAGCTTACAGGTTGAAAAAAGAAGCGATTCTTTAATAAGGGCCGAGTTTTTGGGGAAGCCGAGAGGAAATATCTATTTTATTGACAAAAATAATAATCTTACCCCGGCGGCCCTGAACAAGGAATATCCGACTGTTTACGCCGACCCCGAAGAAACGGGATTAAAGGCGGCGCTTTACGCGGAAAAATTGAGCCCGTTTGTCAATAAGCCCATTGAAGAACTTGAAAAAATACTAAGCAAGTCAAACGACACGTATGAATTATTGCTTCAAAAAGCCGAATCTTGGCAGGTTGAAAAAATAAAAGATTTAAATTTAAAAGGGATTTACATTAAAAACGAATCCCTGCGTTTTTACCCCTTTAAAGAATTGGCATCTCATGTTTTGGGTTTTACCGACCCGACCAACGAGGTTGGCGGTCGTTACGGCGCGGAGCTTCAATTCAATGATTTATTGAATGATAAAAATTTGGTTTTAACCATTGACCATAACATTCAGGACAGAGCAGAAAAGATTTTAAGAAAAATTATTGAAAAATATCGGGCCGTTGCCGGAACAATAATCATTCAGGAACCTCAAACCGGCAAAATTTTGGCGATGGGAAATTCTCCAAGTTTTGACCCGAATAATTATTCAAAATTCAAAATAGGAACTTTTTTAAATCCGGCGGTTCAGGCGGTTTACGAGCCGGGTTCTGTTTTTAAGGTAATTACGATGGCGGCCGGCATTGACAGCGGAAAAATTACGCCGGAGACGTCTTATTTTGACATAGGCTCCGTGACTTTAAATGGCAAAACAATTAAAAACTGGGATTTAAGAGTTTACGGCGAACAAACGATGCTTGGCGTAATTGAAAATTCAATCAACACCGGTTCGGTTTTTGCCCAACGGAAAATCGGTCAGGACATCTTTTATAATTATTTAATAAAATTCGGCTTTAATAAGCCGACCGGCGTTGTTTTGCCGGGCGAAATAAACGGCAATATTAATAATTTAAAAACCGGTAAGGATATTGACTTCGCCACCGTTTCTTTTGGTCAAGGCGTTTCTGTGACGCCGATTGAATTGATTAACGCTTTTTCCGCCATCGCCAATAACGGCGTTTTAATGAAGCCCTTGATTTTGGCAGACGAGAAGCCTCAGGAAATAAGAAGAGTCGTTTCTCGGGAGACGGCGAGGAAAGTTGTTGAAATGATGGTTTCGGCGGTTGAGAAAAACAAGGTTGCCGCCATTTCTAATTATTCTGTCGCCGGCAAAACCGGAACTTCTTTTGTGCCGGATTTCGGCAACAAGGGCTATACAGAAGAAGTAATTAATACTTATGTTGGTTTCGCGCCAGCTTCTAACCCCAGATTTGTCATTTTAATAAAATTGGACAAACCGGCTGGAGCGCCCTTGGCCGGTCAATCAGTGGTGCCGGCTTTCCGCGAATTGGCGCAGTTTATTTTAAATTACTATAATATAGCGCCGGACAAATTATAAATAATAAACACAAATCTAAAAATGATTAAATTTTTTATGTTTAGATATTTATTATTTTTTATTTAATAAAGATTTATGCGAAAAATATTATTAAACATACTAAAATATATCCTCAAACAATTGGCAAAACTAATTATTTGGCGTTTTCAGCCGAAGATAATTGCGGTTACCGGCAGCGTTGGCAAAACTTCGGCAAAAGAAGCGATTTGGGCGGTCTTGAAGAATCATCGTCGAACAAGGAAGTCTGAAGAAAATTTAAATAATGAATTAGGCGTCTCTTTGGCGATTATCGGCGAGTGGCCCGCGGAAGAATTAAAGTTAGTAAGCGGGGAAACGTTGGCCGGCGCGAAAAAAATCAAAAAATTAATATTTTGGTTAAAAATAATATTTTCCGGTGCGCTTTACTTCTTATTTTTAAAAAAAACCGCTTATCCCGAGATATTAATTTTAGAGTATGGCGCTGACAGGCCGGGAGACATCAAAAATCTTTTAGAAATCGCCAAGCCCGATATTGGAATTATCACAGAGGTCGCCGAGATACCCGCTCATGTGGAATTTTTCAGCGGACCGGAAGCTGTGGCGCGAGAAAAATCTAAATTAATAGAAACGTTGTCAGCTAACGGCTTTGCCGTTTTGAATTTTGACAGTGAGATTGTGAAAAAAATGAGGGAATCGACCCGGGCTCGGGTAATTGCTTTCGGTTTTGGCTTGGTCGATGGCGAAAAGTTGGATATAAAAATTTCCAACATTGAAAATCGCGTTCAAGGCGTTTCTTTTAAACTTGAATACGGCGGCAGCTTTGTGCCGGTGGTTTTAAAAAATACTTTTGGAAAGGCTCAGGCTTATGCCGCGGCGGTCGCGGCTTGCGTTGGTTTAATTTTTGATTTAAATTTAGTGGAAATCTCAGAAGCGCTTTTATTGAATTATAAAACGCCAAAGAGAAGAATGAACTTGACGGCGGGAATTAAAGACACTTATATTATTGATGACAGCTACAATGCATTGCCGATTTCAATGGCAGAGGCGCTTGAGATTATGAAGCAGATTTCTTACGGGGGAAAGAAAGTCGCGGTTTTAGGAGATATGTTGGAGTTAGGCAAGCACTCTATAGAGGCTCATCAGGAGGTCGGTAAATTGGCGGCTAAGGCGGTTGATGTTTTAATTACCGTTGGTCCGCGGGCGAAGTTCATTGCCGAATCGGCCGAGTCAGCTGGTTTGGACAAAAATAAAATTTTAAGTTTTGACACCAGCGCCGAAGCCGGTTTAGCGGTTCAAGATTTAATTAAACAAGGCGATTTAGTGTTGGTCAAGGCGTCAAGAGCGGTTGGGTTAGAGAAAGTGGTGGAGGAAATAAAAAAGATATAGTTTAAATAGGCGCGCGCCCTTATCGTCTAGTGGTTCAGGACACTAGGTTCTCATCCTAGAAACCGGGGTTCGATTCCCCGTGAGGGCGCCAAGACAAAAGGTCGCAAAATTATTTTTATAAATAAATAAAATGAATATTGAAAAAGGCATCGAAGGCATTGAAAGATTTAAATACGGGCAATTCAGCTTGACGCCGGAAGAAAAAAAGAAAGCCGAGAAAAAGGGCGTATTGGGGGCAAAGCAATCTGAAGTAGAGGCGGCCAATAAAAGATTAAAAATGGAACAGTCTGAAAAAGCAATCAAAGAGTTAGAAGAGCATTTAAAGGTGATAGATAAAACAGGCAAACAAGAAAGAAAGGCGGCTTAAAAGGAATTATTCAAATCTTACTTTTATTTTCTTGTTTTTTGCTCTATTGATTTTTGGAAGAGTAATTTTTAAGACTCCGTTTTTAATAATTGCTTGAGTTTTGTCGACGTCAATTTCCTGCGGCAAAATAACAGTTCTTGAAAATCTTCCCCAAAAACATTCTTGATGAATGTAATTTTCCGCCTTTATTTTTTCTTCCTTGAAACGATTGCCTTTAATGGTAATTGATTCCGGCGTCAGCAGAATATCAATATCTTCCGGCTTAACGCCGGCAATTGCCGATTCAATAATAAAAACAGAGGGCGTTTGATGAACGTCAACCGCCAATTCTCCCTCAGATTCTTCAAAGATTTCACTTGACGATTCTGGCAGTTCTTCGGATTTCTTAATCTCCGGCTTAAATTCTTCTTCATTCACATCGACGCCGGCTAATTTTTCAAAAAAATTTTTTGTATTTTTATCCATGCCTTAATTTTATAAATTTTTAAGCATTAACGCAATAAATTTATCTAAAATTATGAGCGCCCCGCCCAAGTTTTTTCCCCCAGACCTCAATAATCTTACGATTTTTGAGCCGAGCCCTTTATTTTTTCAAAATCCCAAAAGATAAACAGGGCAATGATTATCAGAAATATTATAGGATAAATCAACATTTTTGACATCTGTTCCTCTGAAATTATTATAAGATAATTAAAAATTGCGTGCAAGAGGGAAGCGAGAAGAATGCCCTTGACAATAACCGCAGACGTTGTTCGTTGGCTCGCGTTCTTGGCAATAATATGTTTTGCCCAATAATAGCCGACCACGGCCGAGCTCAAAGCGTGAAGCAGAGTGGCGCCGACAAAACGAATAATTATAATTTTAAAAACTTCGACGAAGTTCAAGATATTAAACGCCATCATCATATTTTCCGCCATCGCAAATCCCAAGCTGGCGACAATCATATAAATCATTGCGTCAATAGGTTCGTCAAAAAATCGGCTTTTTCTGACCACCAGATAAGCCGCCAGGAACTTAAACGTTTCTTCAATAAACGCGAAAGCCAAAAAAGAAACCGGCGCCGATTCTTCAATATTGAAAGATTTAAAAACGTCCGAAAATAAAAGCTGAAAAGCGGTGGCGAAAAAAGTAATTAAAACGCCGGCGAAAAAAACCTTGGCAATCATTCTTTTTGGTTCAGGATGAACGTCTTCTTTAAGAAAAAAAATCAGCCAAGCAAAAGAAGGGAGAAGTCCGAGAAAAATAAAAACGAATGTCATAATACTAATCTGCGAATTCATTTGAATGCCGCGAATGATTCGCGTGCTACCATTTTTCAATCATCAGCAAGTTTTTGTTTTTGACAGGCAAAGACTGGTAGATTTCTTCGGTGATAAATGGCATAAAAGGATGAAGAAGTTTGAGATTACTTTTTAAAATTTCAAGCAAAAGATATTGAGCCGCTTGGCGGTCACCGGAATTATTTCCTTTAAGCCGCGGCTTCACGGATTCAATGATTTTATCGGCAAAAGTATGCCAGAAATAATGATAGAGTTTTTCGGCAGCGGCATAAAATTTGAATGATTCTATAAGATTGGTAATATCTTTTTTAAGTTTAATTAATTCTTTTAATCTTTTTTTGTCAGCGGCTGTTAATTTTTGTTTTATCTGCGGTTTAAAATCTTTTGTATTCATCAAAATAAACCTTGAGGCCTGCCAGATTTTATTGGCGAAATTTCGATAGCCGCGGATTTTTTCCTCGTAAATTATCGGATCATTGCCCGGGGTGTTGCCGACTATCAAAGCCATCCGTAAGGCATCCGCTCCATATAAATCAATTACTCCCAGGGGGTCGATAACATTGCCTTTGGATTTGGACATTTTTTGCCGGTCTTTATCGCGCACCAGACCGTGAAGATAGACATATTTAAACGGTGATTTGCCGGTAATATAGAGTCCAAACATAATCATTCGCGCTACCCAAAAAAATAAAATATCCCAGGCAGTGTCCATCACGTCTGTCGGATAAAAAGTTTTAAAATCATTTTTTTTAGTCGTCATTAAGGTGGCGAAAGGCCACTGACCGGAAGAAAACCAGGTATCAAAGACATCAGGGTCTTGTTGAAAATTAGATGAATTGCATTTTGAGCATTTTGTCGGTTTTTTCTTTGAAATAATAATTTCTTTGCATTCACAATGCCACGCCGGGATTCTGATGCCCCAGGGAACTTGACGTGAAATATTCCAGTCTCGGATATTCTTCATCCAATGAAAGAATATTTTTTTAAATCTTTCGGGGATAAATTTAACTTTGCCGGACTTCACCGCTTCAACTGCCATATCCCTCAATGATTTCTTTCCCAGCCTCGGTTTTTCGGTCATTTTAACAAACCACTGATTATCCAAACTTAACGGTTCAATTTGAGTATTGCATTTATAACAGAGAGATACCATGTTTGTGTAATTGTTGTTTATACCCTTATCCGCAAAACTCTCATCAATAGCGCCTTTGGCTCTTAAAATTTCAATTGATTTTTTCCTCGCCTCGTTTATTTTTAAGCCAGCCATCTCAACCGGCGCGTTCTCGTCTTCAATCTTTCCGAAAAGATTTATAATTCTTCTTGAAATCTTATTGATTTCAGGATGACGATTATAAATTTCCTCGTCTAACTTATCGTGGTCAGGCGTAATCTTTAACGCTCCGGTCCCAAATTTCATATCAACAGCCGCATCAACGATAATTAAAAGTTTTTCATTGCTTAAAGGATTAACCGCGTATTTGCCGATGAATTTTTTATATCGTTTATCTTTTGGATTAACCGCAATGGCAACATCGGCCGGAATCGTTTCGGGTCTGGTGGTCGCCACGGTAATATGTGAATTTAATTCCGGCGCTTGGTATTTAACGTAATAGAGGACGCTCTTTCTTTCTTCGTATTTTAATTCTACTTCAGAAAGAGCGGTTTGATGTTTAATACACCAATTAACAACGCGTTTTCCTTGATACAAAAAACCATCCTCTTTTAATTTTTTAAAGGTTTGATAGACAATTTCAATAATATCTTTGTCCAGCGTAAATTTTTCTCTTGACCAGTCGCAGGAAGCGCCGAGTTTTCGCAATTGATTTTCCATCGTTTTCTTATTGGCCAATGTAAAATCAATCATTTCTTTGTAAAGCTCATCGGTCGGAATTTTAAAACGATTGCGGCCTTCTTTTTCTAATTTTTTGTCATAAACAACCTGGGTTTCAAAGCCAGCGTGGTCAGCGCCGGGCAGCCATAAAGTTTTATCGCCTTTCATTCTGTGATAGCGAATCATAATGTCCTGCAAAGTAATAAAAACTGCGTGACCGAGATGAAGCGCGCCATTGGCATTGGGCGGCGGCATTATTATCGTGAAGGTTTTAGGTTTTAGGTTATAGGTTTTAGAAATTGGCAGTTTGTCCGGGTTAAAATAACCCGACTCTTCCCAGAGCCGGTAAATTTTATCACAAATCTCTTTTGGGTCGTAGGGCTTGTTAAATTTGTTTAAATCAGTCATACCCAGTTAATTCATTTTATCGCCTCCACATAAATTTTTGTTTTACCGACATTGATGTTCAGCCAAGGAGTATCTTTCGGAAAATTGATTTTAAAAAATTTTTCTTCAAAAGCTCCGATATTTTCAAGTTCGGTTTTTGAAGCGGCGATTAAAAATCCGTATTGGTCGTAAAGAAGTCCGATTGCTTTTACTTTCGGCAATTTAAAAACGTTGTTATTGGTCAAAAAACCGATGATGGCCGATTCTTCAATCTTAACTTCTCTTGTTTGGATGATTGGTTTTTTAAATTTTTCGTCTGACTTCCAATTAAAATCGCTAAACGAAATTTTGACTTCTCTTGTGTTTTTAGGGTTGATTTCCGCCAATTCAATCAGATATTTTATTTCGCCGGCGTAGATAAATGAATCTCTTTTTATCGTTTTAATTTTTCTGCCGTCGTCGCCGTAAATGTCAATGGAATAAGAAAAAAAACTGGCTCCCCAGCCGGGATTGAGATTTTTGATTTCAGCCGCCACAATGGTTTGGTCTTGAGCCGGAAGAATTTTCAGCCAGGAATATTCTAAAGGCTTTAGTGTTCTGATTTCGCAGGACAGGCAGGGGCCGCCGCAGTCAACGCCCAATTCTCCTTGGTTTTGGCGATTGTCAAAACAAGTTGGCGCCGGTTTAAATCTGGCAAGATAAACAATAAAAACTATCAAAAATAAAGCCGTCAAGTATCCGGCGCCATAAATAATTTGCTTGGCTAATCTGAAATTCATTGGTATAATTACTTAAAGTATAAAAGTTTAAAAGTTTAAAAGCAATAAAAGTTTAAAAGCAAATGATTACAGCGCTTCTGGAAGTAATTTCAAATCTTATTTTGTTAATAATTGAAAAATCCGGCTATATGGGCGTTTTCTTTTTAATGGCGCTTGAGTCGGCAAACATTCCAATTCCTTCGGAGGTCATTATGCCGTTTGCCGGATTTTTGGCCGCCAGCGGCGTTTTTTACTTTTGGCTGGTAGTTGTTGTCGGCGCTTTTGGAAATTTAACCGGCGCGCTTTTTTCTTATTGGCTCGGTTATCTAACGAGAAGGGGAATTTTGCGCTGGAATAACCACAAAGCTTCCAATGAGGTTGAGCGGATAAGAAAATGGCTTGATCGTTTCGGCGACGGGCTAATATTTTTTTCCCGTCTTCTGCCCATTATCAGGACTTTTATTTCTTTCCCCTTAGGGGTTTTGAAGGCTAAATCTCTTTGGCGATTTTCCGCCCTGACTTTTTTGGGCAGTTTAATTTGGTCCGCTCTTTTGACCTATTTAGGTTTTGTTTTCGGCAAAAATTGGCAGATTTTACAAGTTTATTTCCGAAAATTTGATTATTTAATTTTGCTGTTATTAATGATAGTAATCGGCTGGCGACTTTGGACGCGCTTTAAGAATAAAAAACATAAAATATCGCAAAATTAAATAATTCACCATGCCCTTTCTCAATTTAATTAAAGACAAGCATCTTCGTTCAGTCGGAGGATTAAGTTTATTGATTTTGTTGCTGGCGGCTTTGATTTTTTATTCAAAGCTTGGCTCAACGACAATGCCTTTGATTATTCATTTTGAAGCCGATAAGGGCGTTGATTTTTTAGGCGGCCGATTGGAGGTTTTTGGAATTTTGTTTTCCGGACTAATAATGATTTTAATCAATTTATTCTTGGTTGATTTTTTATACCATCGTGAAAGGTTTCTTTCGCATATTTTCAGTTTTGCAAATTTATTGGTCGCCATCTTGATTTTAATCGCGATAGCGGTTATTATAAACGTAAATTAAGGGCTTTGTTTAAATTTCAACAATTATGGCATTCGCGATTATTCAAACCGGCGGGAAACAGTATAAAATTTCTCCGGGCGATAAAATCAAAATAGAACGATTAAACGTTGTTGAGCAAGTTATTTTTGATAAAGTATTATTGGTTGCTGACGATGAAAGCGTCAAAATAGGAACGCCCTATGTTGAGGCTGCTAAAGTTGAAGCCAAAATTTTAAGGCAGGCAAGAGAAAGAAAGAAAATTGTGTTTAAATATCATTCCAAAACCCGCTATCGCAAAAAGAAAGGTCATAGGCAGTGGTTTACGGAAGCGCAAATAATGGATATTAAATAGAGCTATGAATATCCATTAACTTCGGCGTTCAAGAGCCGAAGCCAATGTTTCTTCATCGGCAAATTCTATTTCTCCGCCGGTTGGAATGCCGCGACCCAAACGACTTATTTTTTGAGCGTAAGGCGACAGTTCTTTGGCAATTATTGAAAAATTTAAATCACCGTAGCTCGTCGGGTTAAAAGCGATAATGATTTCTTCGGCTTGCCCAAGTTCTTTCTTAATAAGATTTTTCAAATGATTCAAGCGAAGTTTCTGAATGCTTTCTAAGACGCCGATTTTGGTTAATTCGCCCAAAATCAAATAACGGCCCTTGAATTTTTTAGTTCTTTCCAAAGAAATTAAATCGGTTTCTTTTTCAACAATCGCGATGATGTTTTTGTTTCGGATTGGATTGCGGCAGATATCGCAAAGATTTCCGCCAGCCGGCGGATTTTGATGGACAAAAAAACAGCGGGAACAAATTTTCAGATATTTCAAGTCCTGAACCGTTTTGGCGGTTTCTTCAATTGTGTTCTTGCCGCTGTTTATCAATTTGAAAGCCAGCCGCGTTGCTTGGCGAATGCCGATGCCCGGCAGACTTGAAAAAATTTCAATAAATTTTTTAATGGAATCGGGAAGCATAATTCGCTATTGCTCAAAATAAAAAATTAAAAATAAAAGATAAAAAAATTAGGTATTTTTGGGTTTGTGTTTATTATTTTTTACATTATATTTTTTATTTAATAATAATGGATATTCGTAATTTTGTCATTATTGCGCACATAGATCATGGTAAATCAACTTTGGCTGACCGCTTTTTAGAATTGACCAAAACAGTTGATAGCCGCCATATGAAACCTCAATATCTTGACCAATTGGAGCTTGAAAGAGAGCGGGGGATAACCATAAAGATGGCGCCAGTAAGAATGTCTTATACTCTAAACGTTAAACCCTATACCCTTAATTTAATAGATACTCCCGGTCATTCGGATTTTTCTTATGAAGTTTCTAGGGCTTTGGCCGCGGTTGAGGGCGCTATTTTATTAGTTGACGCCACTCAAGGCATTCAGGCTCAAACCTTGGCTAATTTAGAATTGGCAAAAAAAGCCGGCCTGAAAATCATCGGCAGCGTCAATAAAATTGACGCTGCTTTGCCGGAACAAATTAAAAATTCAATAAACGAGCTGGCAAGTCTTTTAAAAGTTAAAACGGACGAAATTTTTAAAATTTCCGGCAGAACAGGAGAGGGAGTGTCTCAATTTTTGGCGGCTATAATTAAAAAAATCCCTTCGCCAAAAGTTTGCTATGAATTTAATCATAGTCAAGCGTTAATTTTTGACTCTCTTTATGACGACCATAAAGGCGTCATTGCTTTTGTCAGGGTTTTCAACGGCGAATATAAAGCCGGCGACGAAACCAGATTGGTCGCCGCGGACAAAAAATTCAAAATCAAAGAAGTGGGTTATTTTTCTCCGCAATTGAAGCAGACGGAAAAATTATCAGCCGGTGAAATCGGTTATATCGCCACCGGCATTAAGGAGCCGGACGAATTAAAAATCGGCGACACCATCGGCAAAGAAATTTTGCCGGGTTATCAAGAACCAAAACCGGTAGTTTTTGTTTCTCTTTTTCCGGACGAAAACGCGCCGTACGATGATTTAAAAATCGCTTTACAGAAATTAAAACTTAATGATTTTAGTCTGACTTTTTCTCCGGACAATAATGATGTTTTGGGCAGGGGATTTAAAGTTGGATTTTTGGGCAAACTTCATTTTGAGATAACGGCTGAACGGCTGGAAAAAGAATTTAATATAAAAACGGTTTCCACCTTTCCTTCGGTGGCTTATAAAGTAGGGACCGAGACGATTGAAAATCCGGACGATCTCCCAACGGATTATCTTGAAATTTTTGAGCCGATGATTAAAATTGAAGTTCTCGCGCCGATAAATTATTTAAGCAATGTTTTGCAATTGAGAGAAATTTTCAGGATTGAAAATATAACAACCGAAAATTTTGAAGACAGAATTTTGATTAAAGCGAAAATGCCGCTTAATGGTTTAATCGCCGATTTTGACGATAAATTAAAGGCGGTTTCCGAAGGAATGGCGTCTTTTAGTTACGAATTGGCAAGCTACCAAAAAGCCGATTTGGAAAAGGTGGAAATTTTGATTAATGGTTTGCCGGTGCCCGGTCTGACCAGGTTTGTTTATCAGGACGAATTAAACAAAAAACCGCGCCAAATGCTTGAGAAATTAAAAGAAGTTTTACCGGCCCAGCAATTTAGTCAGGCGCTTCAGGCAAGGGCCGGGAACCGAATCATCGCCCGGGAAAACATCTCCGCTTTAAAAAAAGATGTTACGGGCTATCTTTACGGCGGCGACAGAACCAGAAAAATGAAATTGTGGAAAAAACAGAAGAAAGGAAAGAAAAAATTGCTTCAAATGGCAAGCGGCGTTAGAATACCGGTAAAACTATTTAAGGAATTATTAAAATAAATGAGAATCGTCATTGTTTTAATTTTAATCGCGATTTTGTCAGGGGTGTCGCTCCAGATTTTTCTTATTTTAAAAGAGTTTAATCAGCTTAAAAACAGGCTTAATAATTTGAACAGCCGTCTTAATGTTTTACTGAAAGAAAACGACGACTTGCGGTCGGAAATTGAATACTTTTCTCATCCGGAAAATCTGGAAAAGGAATTGCGGTCAAAATTTAATTATAAAAAACCGGGCGAAGAAATAATAATCATTACGCCATAAACTAAAAATATGAACAAGCGCCGGTTTTTCTTTTTAATATTGATTGGAATTGTCAGCGGCATTGGTTATGCAATCATCAGCCAGTCTTACCCGATTGCTTTGGTTAATTGGCAGTCTATCGCAATGAAGGATTTTAAAACAAATTACTCTTCGGCTCGTCTTTATTACCGTCGAGCGTTGGAAATTTACAATAAAGAGCAGGCGGGCGTTCTTGACTTATCAGAGACGCAAAAAGAATTCAGCCGCGCGGTTTTGGATAAATTGATTGAAGATATTTTAATTGAGCAGGAGTTGAAAAAACGTTTTAAGAATAACGAACTTGAAAAGATGGTGGCTGAAAAGATAGAAAGAGCGTTTAAGGGAAAAGACATAAGAAAAGAAGCGGAAACGTTTTACGGCTTGTCTTTTGAAAAATTTAAAGAAAATTTTTTAGAACCGCAGGCTAAAAGCGAAATTTTCGCTTCCAGGCTGCTTTTGGAAAATAAAGATTTTAACGAAGAATTAAAAAAGATTAAAAAACAAGCGGCTGTAACGATTTTGTCGCCGAATTTCCAATGGAACGGCGAAGGAGTTATAATAAATTAAAATTCCGAATAAATTTGCGGGTATCGTATAGTGGCATTATGTATCCTTCCCAAGGATAAGACACGGGTTCAATCCCCGTTACCCGCTCCAAGATTAGACTTTCGGTTAGAAGTTAGAACACCGACTTTTTGGCGGGCGGCGGGGCTTCGCTTTCGGCGAGCGGGCAAAAAATTTCCGGGGACCCGTACTCCTGAAACCCCTTCTTTTTTGCCCGCTCGCTTTTTTGAATATCGCTGAAAATGAAAAATGGATTTTTATTGTTATGTTTTTTGATATACAAACAAGGTTTCAAAATCTGACATCTTGGAAGCTTTAGGATAAGTAACAATTTTTTGTATTGGTTTCCAGGTGGGGAAATTTGATGTATTGGTAATTACAACTGTACCTTGTTTTAACTCTCTTTGAAGTTTTTTCTCCAATGGCGGCATTATATCATACCAAAGATAGGTGTAAATAATATCTGCATCGTTTAGATTCACCTCGAAAATATCTTTTCGCAAAAATTTAATGTTTTGCCGAAAAAGAAATGCTCTAATTTTAGCAAAGAAGATACGCACAGAATTATTATCTATAGCGTATACGCAAAAGGTAGGAAACTTTCTCTCAATACGACAAGCAAGTGCACCGTGTGCGCATCCCAAATCATAAAAATTTCTAGCAGTTTTGTGCTCCGAGATAATTTTAAATAATGCTTTAGTTGCTCTTCGGCTGGTTGGCAAATCGTGGCCTCGCACAATAGAATCAATCATAAAAATAAGCCACAGCAGAAAGAAACTAAACGCACTGATGGCTACTATCAATATGACTGCATAAATTATTATGTTCATAGGTAGTATTGAAAAAACATATCCGCCAATGCTTTAGCCGGATTAGTTGGCGTGCCAGAGGATGGAAAATGATGAAGCTCAATGCACGGCGCGCTATTTAGCTCTAAAATTGCGCAAGGCTGGTTCTTCCAAGAAAGAGCGATGTTTTGTGCAAGAAAATCAATTCCCGTTAAATGTATATCAAAAAAACGCGCGAGGTCGCTAAATAGTTTTAAATTGTCTTTGTGAACAATCGGGGTTACTTCAACGAGATCACCGCCCAATTTTAGAAACGGGTCTTTTTGCAGATATAAAATTTCTCCTTTTTTGAGAACTGTATTATTGGTGTATCCTTTTGGCGCAAGTAATTTTTTTGTCGTTTCGTTCTCAACAATTTTGTAAAGCGTAAACTGTTTCTGATGAGATTCGCCTCTATGCGGATCATTGTTCTTTTTGTCAATGAGTCCGCGTATTGTTGATATTCCATCGCCCACAATGTTTGCCGGTACTTGTTGCACACACGCCACAAAATCAAAATCAATTACCGTTGCCCGGTAGACAGAAGTATCGGGGATAAACTTTTCTACAATGAATGTTGGTGAATAACTTATTGCATGACGAATTGCTTTTTCTAATTGCGTGTCATCTTGTATATTTGTAGTTACATGTCGGCTTACGGACCCCCCCCTTGGCTTGACAACGAGCGGGAAACCCATTTCTCGCCCAAATTGAACCGCTTTTCTTTTTTGCCAAAACCAAAACGACCGACCATCAGCAACCGGAAAACCTCCTTTTTTACAACGATGTTTGGCTAATTCCTTGTCGTCAACAATCTTCGTAGTGTATTTATTCACAAACTTCGCTATGGGTAATGTTTCGAATCTAAAAGTTTTCCCGCCGACCTCTATTTTAAAATGATTGGTGTAACCGAAAACTGATTGCATCGCGTAACAAACCGCGCCACGTTTTCTCATTTCCTTGATAAAGCAAGACGATCGAAGCTGAATATCAGAAGCGGTAAAATCGGTTCTAAATCTGGCAATTTTTGGTATGGTAAAAATTTTTTCAAGCATAACATCAAAAACTGTTTCAATTTGTCTCGGTAGTTTCAATTGAGGCAAGAAGTAACTACTTAGCTCTTCCAGCCATGTATTGAGGTGATACAAATTTGAGTGCCCACACTCTTTGCAAAAATTTTTACCATCTTTCATGTAATAATTTTATCATTTTTTCCTATTTTTGGGAATTTTTTTCTTTTTCAGCAATATTCAAAAAAGCGAGCGGGCAAAAAATTTCCTCCCC
>Ga0210057_1005501_pt1 | contig 16266 bp, 16 predicted proteins | sample CryGeyCG2114_010_2_FD_183968 | JGI IMG/M metagenome (GOLD analysis project Ga0210057, IMG submission 183968) | Groundwater microbial communities from aquifer - Crystal Geyser CG10_big_fil_rev_8/21/14_0.10 (SPAdes) (version 2) | ecosystem: Environmental > Aquatic > Deep subsurface > Groundwater ...
AGAACAGAATTAATTAAAAGTGAGGAAGATTTATGTGAAGAAGGTACTAAATTTATGTATTATTACAACAACTTAAGAAAACATAGTGGTATAGGAAAGAAAACACCTTACCAATATTTAAAAGAGCAGTTACCGGAGATTAATGAAAGTATTAAATTTGTTCAACCATTTTTGTTAGATAATGTTGCTATCCAACTTGGTCCTTGGAGTGGATACAATGTGCTGGCTCAGAACCAAAACACTTCTACTTCAAAAAGATTACCTTTAAAACTAATTTATTACGAAGCACATTTGTCAAAAGAAGACGCAAAGAGAAGGGAGAAATATTTTAAAACTACTAAAGGTAAGGCTACCTTGCATCAGATTATTAGGATATCTTTACAAAAGCTTTAGTTAGGTAGCTAAGCACCCAGCCAAATACATATAATTTTCTCTTTTTCTGACATCCTTTTTCATTACATCCTCAATACTTATGTTTGTTTATCGTATTTTATCAATTTTTGGTAGAATAGTCCTACTTATATGGACAAAAAGAAAGCATTATCAATTCTAAATGAAATAGTTGGTGAATTTGTTTTCAAGGACAGATTACCTCAGAGGTACCAAGGAGATAAAACTAAATTAAATACTTTGGTTTCCTATTACGGAAAACCGATGATAACTGCGAATGTGGTTAATCAAGTAATTGGTGATTTAGCTTTCAAAGATGTTTTAGATAAGGTCAAAGGAGATGAGTCAAAATACAAAGGAGAAGTTAAATTGAGTGTTATGACAGAGATAGACATTACGGCAATTAGCAAAGAATCCGATAAAGTGTTGTCAGCAATTCCACAAGAATACCATTTCTTACTTAAACTTCCAAAATGTGAAAATCACATAAAAAACATCAAATTTTCTCACAATATTGAAATCTTATCAGCTGATGACGAGTTAATTAAGTACTACTATGGTGAACAAAACACAGAAAAAGATCTAAGAAGTTTTTTATTTGACTTAACCTCTGGAAGAAAAAAGATGGAAAAAGGAGAATTGATATTAAGAGTTAGCGGCAAGGGGTATGTTAGTCATTACAGCACAATAAAACTAAACATAATTGACCCGCTATATGTTTGGAAAGTTATTGTCGGAGTTTATGCAGGACTGGACATCATTAAACGTCAAGATAAGGCTGAATATTTTAGATTGATGCCTGAATTTACTTATGATGTTAATTTGGCTACTGGAGAGCATATCCGTTCTTTAAGTGAGTCCACTGAAGACAATCAATATATTTCCAGAATGGAATTTAACCCACAAGTATTTGAATTGTCTGAGATTGATAAATTACTAAAAAATACGAGTACTGCTTTTGATTATGCCAATGAGGTTTTAACAAATCTTTTTTCAGAAATACGCTTTGCAAAAGGTAAAACAGACGAGAATGTAGTTAAACAACAGCGAATGATTAAAAACGGTGCATATTGGTTCTATGAAACTCTTAAAACCCAACAAGACCACGTTAGAGCTATCTATGCGACAACCTCAATTGATTCGCTTCTTGGAGTTAAAGGGAATGATGATACTAAGGAAAGTAAGTCAAAGCTGGTTTCTATCTCTGTGTCTAAGGATAGCCTTGAGGGAGATGGAATTAGAAAAGCGATTATTGAGCTATACGTGTTGAGAAATGAAATAGTTCATGGTAGTCGAGAAATTTCTAGCCTTGAACAATATGGTGATGGTGATGAGAAGCCTACAAAGGCAAATATGTATTACTCTGTTTTAATTTTAGCTAGATTTCTTAAAAGTCGTATACATTTTGTTAATGGAGGCATTGTAAGAGTATTAAAATTGGGTGTAAAAAGAGTTTAGCGGGTACAAGCTGGTAAATGGAATGTCTCAAAAACCGTTTGGATATTCTGTAAACTAAATCCAAACTCTATTTCTCGGTTCTTAAATGCGTCTACTAAGGGGAGCCCGTTTTTATTAGCCTTAAATTTGAAGTGCTTGTATTGAATGTTCCAATCCTTTTGATATAATTAATCCATTGTATGAAAGGATGGAGATCACCGATAATACTCAGTTTAATATTAAACTGTATTCTTGTTGTGCAACAATTCTTCGAATTTAACTTCTTTAGTTCCTTACTTATCATTCCTGGTTTACTAGTATGTTTGTGGACAAATATATGTAGTCTTTGGTCTGATGATACTATGGGTATGATTTTATTCAACTTCTTGGTTTATCTTCTAATATTTAAATTCATATTTGTAATAGGTTACTTCATAAAAAATCAGATTAAGCTTAGCTGATTAACTCTAAATTCACTTAGTTTACCTAAATCACTATTAATTAAATTAGGATTTAATAAAAATTGGTTGGAAAGAATGACAAATATGAGACAAACGCAACCCCTGGGGTTACAAAGTATTTTATTACAAGTATTTGTATCTTTACAAGTGTCTGATCTAGGTGTAGTATTACAAGTATGAAAGTAAAAGATAAACAAAGATTAACATTATTTGTTAACCCTTATATTGTTAAGCAGGCCAAAGCCCAAGCAGTTGTTGAAGAAATAACCCTAACAGGTTTAATTGAAAAAGCTTTAATTAATTACTTACCTAAAGAAACTATAATAAAAAAAGTTATAATTTAAACTTTTTTCTTTTCTATATATAAGCTACTAGTACTCACAAAATTTAATATTTAAGGCGGTGATAATATATGACAGAAATAACAAAAGAAACAGTAACTACAGAAGAAAATGTTACGCCTGAAGTAAGACAAGTTCGGGTGAGTAATAAAGCAGATAGTTATGAAACTACCGAGTACTTAATATTTTTTATATTTGGTGCTTTAGAAGTTTTATTATTATTCCGTTTAATTCTTAAAGTAACAGGAGCAAGTGTTCAAAGTGCATTTGTAAGTTTAATCTATGGATTAACCGGAATTTTTATAATGCCCTTTGAGGGAATATTTAGAAAAGGATATGCCCCAGGAGTAGAAACAACTTCAGTTCTAGAACCAGCAGTAATAGTTGCTATTATTGTATACGCAGTTCTAGCATTTGGAATTGTAAAGTTAATTAGAGTTTTATCAGGGGAGAAACAAGAAAATTAATAATTTAAATCTAAAAATATGACTATATTATATTGGATAATTTTTGGACTTATAGCAGGGAGCATTGCAAATTATATTTCACCAAGTTCTCAGGGCGGAATTATAGGATCAATTATTCTTGGAATAGTGGGTGCTGTAGTAGGAGGATATTTAGGAGAAAGATTATTTGGACTAGGCGTAACTGGATTTAATATTATGTCTTTTGCTATTGCTGTACTAGGTGCTCTTTTAGTACTCTTTGTTAGTAGATTACTCACAAAAAACTAAATTAGTTACATTACAAGTTACACTAAAATGTAACCTGTAGGTAAGTATTCTACAATTACCCCATGCCCAACTACGTAGTATTTTTTAAATTAAACTACGTAACTCCCGGGGTTAAGAAAAGTTTATTTACAACCTTTTTAGGTTAAAAAGAAATAGAAAAAGCGGTAGAGTTTCAAGAAGGGGTTCAAACATAAAATAATAAATGCTTAATACCCGCTTTCTTTAAGCTCCCTTTGTGTATCACGTTCTATTTGTTTTTCTTTTAAACTAGCTTTTTTCTCACGACCGCCCATACCTTTTACAACAGCTATATCTACTTTAAATAAATTCTTATGCAAATAAACTTTTAAAGGGACAACTGTTCTACCTTTATTATGCAGTTCCGCCTTTATCTCGGATATTTCTTTTCTATTTAATAAAAGCTTTCTGGGTCTTTTTGGGTTATAATTTGGGTTACTACTTTTTGAATATTTTGAAATATTAAAGCCTAAAATAAAAAGCTCTTTTTGCTTTTCACTAACGTAAGATCCGGTTAAATTTCCATGCCCGCCCTTTAAAGCTTTAACCTCTTCTCCCAAAAGTTTAATTCCGGCAGAGTAGGTGTGTAAAACCTCAAAATTATGACGTGCCTTTCGATTGGTAATTATAACTTCCATATTAGGAATTATACTATATGTTGTTACTTCAACCCAATCTTAAACAATCTTGAACCATTAGAAATATACACATCGCTACCATCAAGTAGAAAAGACTGTGGAACAATATGAACGTCTTCAATACTAATACGTTCGCTAAAGTCACCAGAATCTTTATTAATTTTATATAAGTAGTTTTTGTCTAATACGTACAAAGTGGTGTCTCCTCTTGCCGTTGTGACAAACAAAGGTTCTTTCAAATCTTCAGGCATATTATTTAGGGTAAAGTCTTGCTTTTCGCCAGTATAATATTTGTTAATAACACTTGTATCGGTAACATAAATATCACCATCAATAGTAATAGAGTTTAAATTATCTCCACCTAAATCGGCCCAAACAGATTGAATATAAGTATCCCCATTAAGGGCATATTTGTATATTTTACTTCCTGATAAAACGTAAATATTATCAAAGTATACTTCTACATCTTTAGCACTGCTCAAAGGCTCATCAAAAGAATATTCCTTTAGCAAATCCACAGAAGACCCAACAAAAACAGAATTTTTAGTTAATACATAGTAATTATTATCATAATAAGTAGAAGTTAAATAATCATCCCCCACGGCAATATCTTCTACACTTTTTTCATCTTTTGATATTAAATAGGCCTGACTTGCCCCAATATCAGAAACTAATATTTTGTCCTCTAAATCAGTTAATTTATTTATATTAGAACCCTCATTTTTGGTTTTGAAATCAAAAAACACGTGTTGTTCCTCTATTTTTGAGGTTTCTGTTAGTTTTTGTACTTTTGAATCAACGTCTTTAATTAATGAAATTAAATCTTCATTTGAAACATCAGTAGAAAGCTCTGTTTGTAAATCATTTTGTAAAGATTTATAGTCTTCAAGCTTTGCATTGTTTTTATTTAAGGTGTTAAAGCGATCTCTGTACCCAGATATATCTACTACAGAAATATCAGTAGTTTTTATAAATTTATTTTTAACCAAGGGAAATGCTTTAAATCCCCCAAAGAAAAGCGCCACAATAAGAAACAAAGCACCCAATAATTTGAATAGTTTTTTGGGTTTTCTGCCTCGTTTAAGATCGGGTTGTTCAATTTTGTTAGTATACAAAGATTTTTCGGAGGCAGTTTCTTGTTTTATAGGCGGAGTATTAAAACTACCTAAAGAGTTTATAGCCTTAGAGGTATCTACTGCTTCTTTTTCAACGGGAGCCGTTGTTTCTTTTTGTTCAGATTTTGCAGGCAAAGTTGGATTTTTTGAGGCAGATCCACCTAAATTAGAAACTAAATTAGAAAAGTCTTTTTTGGTAGGAACCATAGACTTTTTAAATCTTATCATTACAGCAGATAAAGAAGCTGCCTGCGGGGAATTTTTAAACAAATTCTCTAAATTACCTATATTTTGTATTAATGTATTATTATTAAAGTTTTGCTCAAAGGCTTTAGTACCAATTAAAACCACATCCTCAGACTCTAAAAGACCAGAACTTGTCATAACTTCACCACTTGTTTTATTACTAATATCTACAACTTCTCCTCCCCTTATAATTAAACAACTTGTTTCTCCTACTTGAGCAACATACAAAACACGACCCCAAACAACACAGCTTACAATATTAAAATTTAATGAGGAAACAGATTCTTTATTAGAAAGAGCTATTTCTTGCAATTTATTTTTTCCCGATATAACAGCCGTTTCTAAAGCCTGTAGGGGAGTACCGTCTAAATCGCCATAATATTTTTCTTTAATTTCATCTATTATTATTTTAGAGGCCAAATGTAAATCAACTGAGGGAGAAGCCTCTAAATCAACAACAATATACAAAAGTCCTCGAGTGGAAATTAAATTAGAATCTTCAGGGTCATATTCAAACGGAATAGACCAAACCCCATCTTGCGGATCAAAGCTTCCTAGAATTTTTTGTGATTTTGTATCGTAGGCACTCATATGTATATATTAAAAAATTAAAGTTGCAAAAATAAAATAGGCAATTAAAAAAGAAAAAACAACGTTCAGAAAGGCAAAAATTTTTACATATTTATTTACACCTGTAATTATAACATCACTCATTAAAAAAACCTGCCTTAATACTATTATCGAAAAAATAATATATAAAACAATAAGAAAAAACAAAGAAAGATTTACTAAAACGTCCAATAAATTTGATAAATCCGTTATTCCTCCGTTATTTATCATAAATTATTCCCCCCTATTTCCTGCCGCTGCGGCAAGGTTAGAAATTTTATCTTGAACAATGCTTGGGTTTGGCACATCATGAAAGTCAAACTCGCGTTTTTCGGCAGCTGTTTGCATAAACACATCTCCATAATTAAAAATTGTTTGAAACAAGTTATTCATACTAAAGGAGGTGTCTTCTACATTAGCGTAAGTGGCTTCACTTATTCTTTTTTGAAAAAGGGGAACAAAGTCTATATCAATAACACGTCGGTCGGTTACTATATACACATTAAAATACCAGGTAATAAATCTTTCTATAACATAAATTAAATCAACTACATACCAGGCTATAATAAAAGTGTTTTCTAAATTACTTGGGATAAATTGCATTGTTTCAGGGTTATCTAAAGAATATTGCATATAAAAAACAGGAAGTATTAACCCTAATATACTAAAAAAAATCCACCCAAAATTTGTGATAAAATGCCGTCTTAATACGAATATAATTTTCTCTCCAGGCTCTTGGGTAGCAAATCTCACATTCTCGGGCTTTTCCATAAAAGCAGTAAATACATTCATACCTTAATGATACTACAATTGGTATAAGGTGTCATTTAGAGGAATGATACATAATGTCAAAATAAAAATAAAAAATGTCAAATCAATTTCAAATTAAGTAATAATTAAATAATTTAGCGTTTGACATTCATTTGTAATTTGAGCTTTGGTTTTTGTAATTTAGTGGAGCTCCTGTTTTCTATTTTAGTTTTTGAATTTGTAACTTTAAATTTTTAACTAAACTCTATTTCCTCCTTATATCATACAACCTACTTTTTATAGCTACATACCCCGGGGCTCTTAAATTAAAAGCACTCTTAAATAATTGTCCGTCGGCTTTTAGAGTACCTTTATCTGTTTCAAAGGTTACTTGGCTTGTTTGTCCATTATTACCATAACTAACTGAAACTGATTTAACTTTTGAATAACCAGTATCAACACCATCTGCCTTTGATCTAAGTTCACTTATAGAATAGGGGTTTCCACCCCAACAACTTGTTGTTAACGGAGTAATTCTATCTGTATCTTTTTCTGCTCTTAGTAAAATATAGGCATTTAAAATGTCTGCCATTTCTTCTTCTGTAAGCCATGGGTGATCTCTACCACATTTTGCAGAACTTTTAGAATAGCTTTCTGTATACCAACCTTTGTAAAACCAAGGGGATTTAGCCCTGTTTTCGTAAGCATCATTTGGCCAACTTCCTTTAGCATCCCATCCAACATTATCTATATAACCACCCGATGTTGAAGAATACCAACCATAGCCAGAAGCGTCGGTACTTCCCCCAATTATTTTGTTTTTTGTATCGTCCACCGCGCTTTTCCAGGCATCAGGAGGATTATCAGATTTGCTTTTTATAAAAACCTGGCAACTTTGAGAGGTACAAATACATTTTCCCGCTTTTACATACCGGTAGGCATAACTACGAGCTGCAACCGCCTGAGCTTTTAGGGCATCTCCTGGCCAGGTACTTGGCATTTCCCCAAGCCCATATAAATATCTTTGAAAATCCATATCACCATAACCCTCAACACAAATATTACTTGGAAAGTCGTCTTTTTTGCTTACATCTTCTTTGTAATAAAATTTAATTATATCGCTATAGCTTTTACCCTCCTCAGCCCTGCCTTTAGCCCCATACTGACTCATACCTTTATAATGAGTATAAGCACCATAACTAAAAGCTGCAAAAGCAGGTGAAAAACCCGGATTATAATCGGGGGCAGAGTTTGGGTCATCAGTTTGTACCCCCTCCCCTAAAGAGGCACTAAAATCACCATTTTTTGCAGATAAAATTTGTTGCTGTTTTTCAAGAAGTCCATTTAATTTTTTATTTAAATCAGAAAGATCTCTGTTTTTTGCTGCAAGATCCTCTTGTTGTTTAGCCAATTTTTCTTCGGTATCTTTTTTAATTGCCACAAGTTTTACCCTTTCTGCTTCTATTTCATCTACTATTTCTAAAAGCCTTCCCTTATTTTTTTCATTTATAGTAATTTCACTATTTATATCACTAATTGTTTGCACAGAATCATCTATATATTTTTTTAAATATTGCGAGGTATTATCGTCTGATAAAAAAGCATTTGATTGTATTAAAGAAACCATTAAATTTGTAGGAGATTTTTTATAAAAACTTCGTAGTGTTACATCACGTACAATTGTTTTTTTGGTCAAATTGGCGGTGTCACTATTAAGTTCTATATTTACTTTTTTAAGTTGTGCTTCTAAATCGGCTATTTCATTTTCTATAGTTTTAATAGTACTTAAAATTTCATTTAAAGAACCTGATAAGTTTGCTACCTGATTTTTTATTTCATCTACTTTTTTAGATAAATCGTCAATTTTGTTTTTGGTCTTGTCAATTTCTTTTTCAACATTTTGTAATTCTTTATCTAAATCATCAGCAAAAATATTTTGGGAGTTGTTGACTAAAACAACACCAAAAACTAACATTAAAATAACAATGAAAAAAATAATTTTCTTCCTAAGCATATTTAGTATTATATCTTTTTTCGGGACAGAAAAAAATGTACTGGCAGAAGTAAAGACCACTTGCAATGGGGGTATAGGAATTCCATTTAAGGGAGAATGGGTGGATGTAAAAACAGCTAAGTTTGCAGACGGTCAAACCGGATTAAAGCTAGATTTGGGTAATTTAGAAAATACAAGTGAGTATAAAATTGAATTAAAAGATCCGGGCGGAGGCACAACAGAAATACAAACTATAAGTGGAAAAAGTACGTATAGTTTAGATATACCTATAAACGTACCGGGGGATTATTCAATTAACTTAAAAAAACCAGGAACTTCTGGAATTTATTATCCAATAGTAAGCAATTGTGAAACACAAAAAATAAACTTAGATCCTAACAATACGGATATTGATCTATCTACACCAGCTCCTCCAGGTTCGGGGCAGCCTGGAACTCCCGGTAGCTCTTCTTCAAGCTCAGCCTCGGCAGGTAATACAGGTAATTTAGACGCTAGTAAGTATGTGGTATGGGCATATAAATTTTTACTACCGTTTGTGATTGCAATTGCAGTTATTAGACTTTTAATATTTACAATAGCTCTAGCTGCAAGTCAGGGGGACCCTACAAAATTAAATGAGGCAAAAGAAAACATTTATGCCACCTTAATGGGCCTTTTGGTTATTGGGGGGGCAGTGACTATTATAAACATATTAGGAAGCGCCTTGGGAATTTAGTAACTTTATTCCTTGCTATACTAATATTTATAGGCTATTATTTAAGTATCGAGTAGAAATTTACAATTTTTTAAAACATGTTAGAAAAAACCCTGCAATTAATTGATGCGGTACATTATTTGGTTATACCCAAAATTTATGCTGCAGCACCCACTATAGATCTAACAGATAATGCTGCATCAGAGCCCACAGATATAACGACTCTGAGCGATATTGTTAATTTGGTTATTAATACTGTTTTTGTTTTAGGTTTGGCAGCATCTCTTTTGTTTGTAATAATTGGTGGTATTAAATATGTAACCTCTCAAGGGGACCAAACCAAAGCAGAAGAAGCCAGAAATACTATTACTAACGCCATAATAGGGGCCGTAGTTATAGTAGCATTTAGAGTTATACTTAGCATTGCATTAAATATAATTGGTGGTGGTACCTTAGATACAATATTGAAGTAACAAGTGTCTGATGTAGATTTAAACATGGTTTTCTGAAACACCCTGGCTGAAGAGCCAGGGTGTTTGTTTTTATAGGCCTCTTATTTTATATTTTACTCATGAGTTCATTTAAAGACTTGGATTTAGGAATAGGAAAACTCCTTGGAATAAATAATATTAGTGACTTATTTAATCTTTTAATAAACACTTTTTTTGTATTTGGGGTTTCATTAGCACTATTGTTCGTTATAATTTCTGGAATCAAATGGATAACCTCAAACGGAGACCCTACTAAAGCTCAAGAGGCCAGACAAACTCTAACTAACTCCATAATAGGTTTGATAATTGTAGTTTCGTTTATGACAATAGTAAATGTTGTACTCAGCTTAATAGGTTCAAAATTAAATTCTTAAATTTAGCATGTGTAGCACTGACTTTGCATCAGGAATAAATAGTGTTGGAGCAGCCCTTGCATCAATTGCGTGTATAATGGGTAATTTAATTGGTTCTCTAAGAAACGTAACAATAGCTCTTGCTCTATTATTTATAATAGTTGGCGGTATAAAATTTATAACTTCAAGCGGAGACCCAGAAAAGGCAGCTTCTGCAAAACAAACAGTAACCTGGGCAATTGCGGCAATTGTACTAGCTGTAGCGTTTTGGATACTTATAAAAATCATATTAGGTGATATTTTTGGATTCCCAGGTCTTGGTGGTGATAACATACCCTTGTACGATCAACTTCCTAATCCATAGAATACTGTCTCTATAATTACGTCATTCTAAGTCCCGGGGACGAAGAATCTCCCAACCTTCTCCAAGTCCTTTCCAACATTGGTATAAATGGTCACATTGCCAAATTGTTGGGACTTCTATAAGTAATGTATACAGATAACAACATGACCCCTAACAACTCTTTTGCAAATCTCAAGACACCCGAAACACATCATTGAAATAATGTTTTACAATTCTCATTGGTTACAAAATTAAGTATAATAATGTGTAATGAAAAGGTTAAAAACTATTTTAACAGGGCTATTTATAATATCTCTTTACTTTTTAACAAAGGGTAGTGTTTATGCAGCTTCTACTTGTAGTCAATGTATAACAGGTAGTTTTAATGCCGGGGGCTCTTCTAATGGGTGTCCTAATTTAAAAATAGCAAAACCAGATTCGGGAGAAAGTTACATTAGGTTTGAAGATGGTGGGGGATATTATGATAAAGCAGAAGTTCAAAGATGGGTAGGAAAATTTCCTACAGACAAACCCATTTACTTTATGCCTATGAATGAACCTAACTTAGAAGGCTGGACAGATCAGCAAGTGTTAGAAAGAATAATAGATTGGTCCAACTTAATTCCTTCAAACGTAACTATTGTAATACCCCCATATGCTCATGGAGAAGGTGTTGTAATACAAGATGCTTTGGCTAGACAAACAGCACTATTGCAAAGTATAAGAAATGCTAGAAATAATGGGGATATTCCCCTAAATGTAAATTTTGAACTGGGGGCCAATGTTTATGCAGGTTTAAATGACCCTGTTGCTGGAGCAGAACAGGTTATAATGGCACACACGCAATTAATTTCTGAGTTTAACGATTTTTTAAGTGGTTTAATGATATCAGAACTTGGAATTGTAGCACATCCATGGGTGGTTAACGGGTGTTTAAGTGTAGATCAGTGGATGGCAGGAACTGCGGCATTAATGGAATCAATGTACGATACAACTAATGGAATAGGGGCGGCCTTACCACCGGGAACGGTTTCGTTTTCAGGACTTTTAAAAGGAGATCAAACTCCGGTAAATTACGATTGTTCCACAGGGACTGCCTCTTATAACGGAATATCTATAGATCAAAACTTAGTACAGCAAGCCTTAAACGGGGAACTAGCAAGCGGACTAGACCCCAACAAATGTACTATTCCCCAGGAAGATTTAAAACAGTATTTAACCTGTGAAGATCCAAAAATAGGAAGTGGAGTTCCTGCTTGTGAAACCTGCGACGGAACAGCGGAGTTTCCAATTGAAGACAAGCGAACTATTTGGAACACAGTAACAGATTATATTACAGACGCTCTGGGCAATATAATTGAACATGTAAGTACATCATTTGCCAAAAACATTTTTCCTCAAAAATACAGGGTTCAAGTACAGGTTGCCGAAAACAAAGGGCCTGTAACACCACTTAACCAACAAAACTGCGAAATTACCGGTTTTAACCCAAACAAAGAGGAGTCAAGTATTGCATATATGGCAGGGTGCTATTTTGACGATGGACTTAATTTAAAACAAGTGGATACCGACAGCACAGGCAATTTTGGAATTCCCAACACCTTTGTAGCGTTACCGCCAGGTAATATACCTACACAACAAGATATACAAAACTGTATGGATACAAAAACAAGACAACAAGTGAAAATAAATAACGCAGAAGGGCCAATTGATGTTGCACAAGAAAGAATTTGGTGTGCGCTTCAATTTATAAGTCCTATTGCAAATTCAATTTGGTCAATTCCAAACCAAAACCAAGTTTCTTTTACACCGCCACCAGGATTAACAATGGCAGATTATATATCGCCGGCACTTGCAAAACAAAGAGAAGAATATGTGGCTTTTAACACTAAAGAGCTAAATTCTAAAAACTATAGCTATGAGCAAGATTTTGATATAGCCATGAATGCAGTACAAGAAAGAAGACTAAAAAATAGTGTAGATTATGCAAATTCACAATTGGTGGATAATCCTTACAACATACAACTTACAGCTGATCTACTAAATATAACAGCCGATATTCCAGCATGTCCTAACCCTAAAAAACTATCACAAAAAGACGTGTGTTCCGTTGCAGATTATTATAAAAATAGAACAACCTATGTAACAACAAAAGATCCTCTTCCCGATAAAGAGTGTTCAGGAAATATAGATTGTGTACCCAGTGACCCAACAACATTTAACCACCCAACTCTTGTTACGTATGATTACTATGGGGGTAGAGATGTTTCACCCGGTGGAGGCTACGAAAGTGTAACAGGTTCAGATATTTTAATTAAAAACTATAGTGGTAGCGTGAGTCAAAATAATAGTAAAATTAAACTAGTTGCCACAACAGACACACTAAGCAGTATAGCAGATACAAACGCAGGGTTTATCCCACTTGCAGAATCTCTAGCACTAGCAATGTTACCTCCCAAAGAAAAGGTTGCTAAAAATAAACAACCTACTTTTCAAGATATTTATAATGTAGAAAATTTAGATCAAAAATCTTCAAGTAGAATAGATTTTAAACTTGCCAAAATAGGAGGTAAGGGGGAGTTTGTAAATACACAACCAGAATTATATATGCCAAGTGATAAAGGACGAGCTTGCGCACAAACAATTACAACATCGTTGGGGTCAGCCCCTGGAGAATTAGACAAAGGCTTAGAGGGTAAAATTAAAGGATGTTTTAAAGATGAAACAAGTGTTCCTGATACCCCCTCGTATTGCGGGGTTAGTAATAAAACAATAACCAACTTTAGCGGAAACTACACAGTAACAAAAGGTGGTGATAGGGAGGGGGGCGGCTCTTCTGTAGAAGCAAACATTGCAGATATAGTAGACCCAACATCCCCTTTAAAATTAAAACTTGCAGTAAGGTATGTTGACGGGGCAGTTTTAATAACTACAAACTCGATTGCAGGTTTTAACCCGGGACAAAAAGGTAAAACAGGCTGTGGTGGGGGAGAAAACAGGGCCTGTGGAGGAGGGGGTGTTAATGTAACAATATACAGATTACCCTTATCTTTTCATCAATCAGGAGTAGAACCCAAATATATTGAAGAACAAGTATGGCTAGACAATGCTTATAGAATAACAGAAGGTGGGGGGAATACGGTAATTGACTTAAATGTAAAACCAGGTATTTATAGAATAGCTCCCGGGGGAAATGCATGTTTTTATAATGTAATAGTAGCTCCAGGAACAGAAACATCTTTTATACTTGAAAACACAGATTTATCGGAGTCAGTAATACCTAGTTCAACTGTTAGAAACAGTTACTGCGCAAAAGTAACAATGAACAGCTCTATGCCAAAAGGATATTCTTGTAGCTGGGATTTTTCCCAATATTGTAAACTGAATTCTCCATACAACCTTGATGTTAACAATCACTGTAGAAATGGTCTAAGTGGTCCCGGTAGCGAAGCTTATAAAGAAATATTTGGAATTAGTCCAGGACAATTAGGAGGTAACAAAGACAACTGTGCGGAGGCCTTCCCGGGGGTATTAATAGAAACAGATTGTGGCACAACCGACAACAGAGACATTGGACAGGGAGTTATAAACCAAAGTACTACACAAGATAACGAAGTAAATGTAACCATAGATCCTCCTTATGAGGCAAAATCTCCCTTACCCGCAACAGGAAGAGCAATGTACTACAACCAAGGAATTATGGAAAGCGTAATACAAAAAAGAATAGGTTGGGGTCAATTAGACTCTAATGTTTTATCAAAGGGGTATAAAGGATACATAGCCTTACTTAGAAAAGGAGATATAGGTAGAGAAGTTTGGTTAGATGTCCCCGGTATTGGAGTAGAAGGCCCTTACCTAGTTGCCGATGTAGCAGCTAAACATGACATACCTTTATTACTACAACGTGATTGGGTAGTAGATGTAGATTACAATACCGCAAAAAGATGGAAAGAGGCAGGAGTTTCTATGTTAGGAATAGGCCCGCTTGATGGAGTAAGGGTGTTAGATAACAAACCCTAGAGTAAATTATATATAGTAGACAAATTCAATTTTGGAAAAGAAGTATGTTTTTTTACCTTTACTTTCAATAACAAATACTAAAGCGCAAATATCAAATGAATGATAAAAAATACGATTTAGAAGAAAGAACGGCAGTTTTTGGCGAAAAGGTTATCGGTTTTTTGAAGGGACTAAAAGACACCTCAATTAATAAATCAATAAAAAACCAATTAGTAAGATCTGCTACAAGCATAGGAGCTAACTATATGGAAGCAGATGGGGCAGAATCAAAAAGAGATTTCAAACACAAAATTGCATTATGTAAAAAAGAAGCAAAAGAGACAAAACATTGGTTAAGAATGCTTTCAACCACTGACGATAACTTAAAGACAAAATGTAGAGAGATATGGAAAGAGGGACAAGAACTCACTTTAATATTTTCAGCAATACTTAGAAATACAAATAACAAAGAAAAAAGCAAGTAATTTAAGCATTTGAAATTGAATTGACATTTGGTTTTTTTGATTTGTCATTACAGCTCTTAATCCACATGGTTAGTTTTAGGTATTTATTAACCATTTAGCAATATAACAATTTAACAATTTAATAACCCGATACAACAAACCCTCTCTTTTCCAATCCCACAAATTGTTCTCCAATAAGCTCGGCTTTTTTAGAAATTAAAGGAACAATTAAATTATTAGTATTATCATAAGTGTAAACAAGTTGAGCACTATCACTTACAACAGAAAAATTAGTTGGCACAAGAGTAACCGTATGGTTAATATAAAAATCAGTAAAATCTTCGGTTTCTGCAAAAGCAGGTTTTAGTGAATAAGTACTGTCTGTAAATTGCTTTTTTCCAACAACTTCAATTTGCTTTGGAAAAAATTTAGGAAAGCTAACCGTATAAACAGTAGCATCACTAGATACGGGGTAAGTAAAAGCCATAGTAAAAACACCATCAACCCCTGAAAAAATACTATTGTTCAAATAAAAATAATAAACCTCTTGAGATAAATCAGCATTACCTGGGCTGTCGGGCTTTCTATATTCATTTCCATAATTTGAAAGTTTTGTTTCATTTACTTTTTTATAACTAAAATAAATATTAAAACTTGCATTAAACGAGTTATTTAAAAGATTTGTATATTCACTTATAAATTTATCTTTAGATTCAACCTCCCCCCTATAATAGTAAGGGGAAACATCTTGTAAATTATTTATTGAAAATGCCTTTTGAATATAGGCAATATCATAGTTATTAAAACTAAATACGTAAGAATAAAAATTAACTTTACTAAGCTCTGTGTCAGTAAATTCTGTTGGTATAGAAATATTTGAAAAACTTCTTTTAGAGGCAAAATTGGTTGCAACGTCTATATATTTTTCGCCATAAGTTTTACTTAAAGGTTCGGCAGTGGTACTGGGTGTTGGAGTAACTTTTACTGTGCCCCCCTCTTTAACCGTAACAACAAAAATAGATGAAATATAAGAACCTAAAATAATTAAAATAATTAAAAATAATACAAAAAAAGCATATTTATTTTGGCTTATAATATTTTTTAAATTTTTAAAAAAATTAATTATTTGCATACTGCCCCCTCAAAAGAACTTGATAAACAACTACTGT
>Ga0210057_1005502_pt1 | contig 16262 bp, 11 predicted proteins | sample CryGeyCG2114_010_2_FD_183968 | JGI IMG/M metagenome (GOLD analysis project Ga0210057, IMG submission 183968) | Groundwater microbial communities from aquifer - Crystal Geyser CG10_big_fil_rev_8/21/14_0.10 (SPAdes) (version 2) | ecosystem: Environmental > Aquatic > Deep subsurface > Groundwater ...
AGTTTTAATGCGCGCTCCGGTCAACCAAATGCTCGGCCGCCATTTTCACCACGCACCAACAATCAAGGTGCCAACACCCAACCGCGAACTTTTCGCAACCCCATAAATAGGGCCCAACCGACTAACAAAAATTTTAGCCCTATCAGAAGTATAAAAAACCTACGTCCTTCTTTTTCACGCTTACGTGAAACTGGAGTCATCTCTACAGACAAACAAAAATTACGAGTGATGGTAGTGGGCGGACTAGAAGAAATCGGTCGCAACTGTACCATTATGGAATATGGCGATGATATAATTATCATCGACCTAGGTCTACAATTTCCTGAAGAAGACATGCCTGGTATTGATTATATTATTCCAAATATTTCTTACTTAAGAGGTAAAGAAAAAAATATTCGTGGAGTAATCATAACCCATGCTCACTATGATCATATTGGTGGTATCCCCCACCTAATACCGGTATTAGGTTATCCTCCTATGTATGGTTTGCCTCTAACCAATGCAATTATAAAAAAACGTCAAGAAGATTATAAAAATCTACGTCCTTTAAATATTCACAACGTTAGTCTACAGGACAAACTGAAACTTGGTATTTTTGAATTGGAATTTTTCCACCTCAACCACAACATTCCGGATTCTATGGGTGTGGTGGTACGCACTCCTGAAGGTGCAGTGATTCATACCGGCGATTGGAAATTTGACTATCAACCGGTAGCTGGCGATCAACCGGCCGATCTACAAAAGATTGCCCGTATTGGTAGCGAAGGAGTTTTGGCTCTTCTGACTGATTCTACCAATGCCTCTCAACCTGGCCATCAAATTTCTGAATCAGAAATTGGTACAAATTTAGAGGATATTATCGCCAAAGCTAAAGGCCGACTAATAATCGGAACTTTCTCTTCCCTATTGTCACGTATCAAACAGATAGTAGAAATTGCCGAACGTTTAGGAAAAGTAATTGCGATTGATGGTTTTTCATTAAAAAGCAACTTGGAAATTGCCAAAGAACTTGGCTATATTAAAATTAATCAAAAAACTTTAGTGGATATAAAAAATATTGAAAAATATCCACCAGAAAAGGTTTTGATTATATGTACCGGTGCTCAAGGAGAAAAGAACGCCGCCCTAATGCGCATCGCCAACGGCGAACACCGCAGTGTGACTCTAAAAGATGGTGACACAGTAGTATTTTCTTCTTCAGTAATTCCCGGCAATGAACGTACCGTTCAACGCCTAAAAGATACTTTATTTAGAAAAGGAGCAGAAATTATTCACTATCAAATGATGGATGTGCACGCCGGTGGACACGCCAAAGCAGATGATGTGAAACTTATGATTAAACTTCTTAATCCTAAATATTTTGTACCGATCCACGGCAATCATTTCTTGTTACGCTATAACGGCAAAGTAGCTGAATCAACCGGATTTATAAAAGAAAATATTTTCATTGCTGACAATGGCCAAGTGATAGAATTTAAAAATGGAAAAGGTACTCTAACCAAAGAAAAAATTCCAGCTGACTATGTTTTCGTAGACGGTTTAGGCGTATCTGACGAAACTAATGTAGTAATGCGTGATCGCCAATTATTGGCTGAAGACGGGATGGTGGTGATTATCGCTACCGTCGACTCAAAAACCGGACGCCTAATTCAAAATCCAGATATCATTTCACGTGGTTTTGTCTTCCTAAAAGAACACAAAGAATTAATTGAAGATTTGCGTCACCGCGTCAAGAAAGTAGTTATTGACAGCGACCCACTATCTTGGGCGGATACAAATTATATCCGCAACAAAATTAGAGATTATGTTGGACAATTTCTATACACCAAAACTGAAAAACGACCGATGGTTTTACCGGTTATTATAGAAGTATAAAATATTAAAAAACAGGTAGATTTACTACCTGTTTTTTGTTTATAAAATTTATAAATATTTCTTAATTTCCTTAGCCGATTTTTGCAAACGTTTTTTTTCAAAAGCGTTCAATTTTACTGGCCAAACTTTTTGTATTCCTTGACGACAAATAACCGCCGGTGCACTTAAACAAACGCCGCTAATACCATTCCAACCATTCAGGCGAACCGACACCGGCATAATTTTATGCTGATCAAACAAGATGGCTTCCACGATATCAGCCACGGTCATAGCAATACCATAAAAAGTAGCTCCTTTACGATTGATAATTTCATAAGCCGCATTCTTTACCTTCTTTTCAATCTCATTTAATTTACTTTTGGATAATTTCAAATCTTTAATCGACATTCCTCCTACCGACACTGTACTAAAAGCATCGAACTCTGAATCACCATGCTCTCCCAAAACATAACCGTCTACGCTTTGAGCTGAAACCCCCAAAGCATTGCCGATTTCAGTCCGCAATCGAGCGGTATCTAAACTAGTGCCCGTTCCAAACACCCGACTGCTGTCCAATCCGGAAAGTTGTTGAGCTAAACACGCAATAATATCAACCGGATTAGCTACCACCACAATAATAGCGGTGGGTTTTATTTTACCAATAGACTTAAAAATTGAATGGCAAATTGCTTTATTCTTATTCACTAAATCCAAGCGTGTTTCTCCTGGTTTTTGAGCGGCACCAGCAGTTAGGACAATTATATCAGCCGAGGCAGCATCTTTAAAATCACCACCTACTATTGATCCGGTCTCTACATAACTTAAAATATCATCAATATCCATAACTTCACCCTCTTCTTTAGTTTCATTGACGTCGATCAAGACTACTTGAGCGGCTAAATTTTTAAGCATCAATGTATAAGCGGTAGTAGCACCCACTGCCCCCGCACCAATAATAGCGATTTTCTGGCTAGGACATACCGGACATTTTTCCATATTATTTTTAATTAAAAATACATTCTTATTATACCATAAAAAAAAGACCAGCAAAATAATTTGCCGGTCTTTGTTTATAGCTATAAGCCGAATTCTGTATGTCAACAGAGTTGACACGATGATCATTTATCTAGTTTTGACATTACTGTCAAAATCATGAGCGAGCGAACTTTTCCCAAAGCCTCTCTCAGCTTTACTGGGCTGCTCTTGCGTCAGGCAGGGCTTGGCACCGCATCATCTCACGATGATGGGTATATGGTAGCTCTGTTTCTAGAATCAGAACCTCCATATTCTTTTCACCTTTTATCCTGACATAGTCAGGACTAGTATTGTCTCTGTGCCGCTTTCCCTCATTTGACGTTGCCGCCAAATTGGTGGGTATTACCCACTGCCCTTTCCTTTAAAAAAGGACAACGTTCGGACTTTCCTCTTTTTGACTAGGTCAAAAAGCAATCATCCGCTATAAACCAAAATAGTATAGCATCAATCGACCATTTTGTCAACGTAAAACCAAGGGTTTGTTTGCAATTAGCCTAATAAATGATATAATCATATAACTATGGAAAAGCTACTTTTTTCACAAGTAAACATACCAAAATCAGTAGAACTAAAAGATCTGCTTGATAACATGAGACTTTATTGTCAGCCGACGGATGTAGAAACTGCCGAGCTGGCTTATGATTTTGCCAAAAAAGCCCACGACGGACAATTTAGAAAATCAGGAGAACCATATATCATTCATCCTTTAATCGTGGCTTATATTCTATCCCAAATTCAAGCTGAACCAAATATTATTATCGCTTCATTGATGCATGATGTGCCAGAAGATACCGAGGTAACTCTGGAAGAAATTGAAAAGAATTTTGGCAGTGATATTGCCAACATGATCAAAGGTATTACTAAACTTGGCAAATTAAAATATCGCGGGGTAGAAAGATACATTGAAAATTTACGCAAATTATTTGTGGCGATGGCCGAAGATATTCGCGTTATGATTATCAAATTTGCTGATCGCATCCACAATCTTAGTACTCTTGAATCTCTTCCAGAAAAAAAACGCGGTCGCATTGCTTTAGAAAGTCTAGAAATTTACGCTCCCATAGCCAATCGTTTGGGCATGGGCGAATTCAAAGGATTGTTAGAAGATCTCTCTTTCAAATATGTAAGGCCAAAGGAGTATGAAAAAGTAAAAGCTGTCCGTGACCAAAATATTACCGAAAAAAATGTTTATTTAGAAAAAATTACCCAAGAATTGAAAGGTGCTGACATAAATTTTATTGATATTCATGGTCGCGAGAAACAACTATACAGCCTATATCAAAAACTAGTAAAGAAAAACTGGGAAATAAGCAATGTTTACGACATCATGGCTATACGTGTCATTGTCAAAGACGTCGGCGATTGTTATGCCGCTCTGGGTATAATCCACAAACTATGGCGCCCCCTCAAAGGACGCATAAAAGATTATATCGCCCAACCAAAACCAAACGGTTATCAGTCTTTGCATACCACCGTTTTTTGTGACGAAGGAAAAGTAGTAGAATTTCAAATTCGCACCAAAGAAATGCATCAAGAATCTGAATTTGGTATTACGGCCGCCCACTGGAACTATGACGAAAAGGGTCCGCGTCCATCCAAAAAAGATTTGAATTGGGCCAAAGAATTGGCCAAGATGCAACAAGAAATTCTCAACAATATCAAGGACCTGGAGGAGATGAAAGTTGATTTTTTTAGAAACCATATTTTTGTTTTTACCCCCAAAGGTGATGTGATCGATTTACCAGAAGATGCTACTCCGGTAGATTTTGCTTATCATATACATACAGAAGTTGGCAACAAATGTAATGGAGCGAAAGTGAACGATCAAATGGTTAGCTTAGATTCACCACTAAAAAGCGGTGATGTGATAGAGATCATTACTGATAAAAATCGTAAAGGACCTAGCCCCGATTGGTTAAAATTTGTAAAAACTCATGCGGCTAAGAACCACATAAAAACACAACTAAATACAACGCGAGTAAAATGGATAAAAAACTTATTTGACAAAAAAGACAACTAAAAATACCTCCTTAAAGGAGGTATTTTTAATTCTGCAACAACGAACTTAGTGCTTCTTTAAAACTATCACTGGGATCAATTTTAAAAGATGTCTTAATTCTTTTAGCACCCACTAACAAATAAACTGTGCTATTGCCAGGATACTTAGCTAATAAACTTTTAATATCTTCAGCGTTATTTTTTACTTGTTGGGCCGTTAGTTTGATATCAAAAGAAAAACTTTCGCCCATTTCTTTGGGTAAATGATCCCGCAAAGAAGAATTATTACGTACCCCCAACTGCGACCGCAGCTGAGCACAATTAGCCTTGTTCAAAGGATAAGCTTTCTCCACAAACAATTTATTATCCCCCTCTTCTTGAGATGTTTTTCCCACCACCACTACCATTTGACCTTCTATCCAAATATCCTTGGTAGTTTCATAAATTTTTGGAAATACCAATAATTCTAATTTATCAGTAGTGTCTTCTAAATTTACAAAACTCATTTGTTTTCCGCTTCTTGTAATTTTCTTTTTTACGCTATCCATAATACCGGCTACCACCACCCATTCATTGCGATTGATATTTTGCAATTCATTTATTGGGGTCAAACACGAACTCAACTCACTTTGGAAATATCTAAAAGGATGATCGGTGACATAAAGACCTAGTAATTCTTTTTCCCAGATTAATTTTTCATCCAAAGTCGCCTCTGGAGCAGTATTAATATTTAACTTGGAAATAAAATCAATATTAGTGCCAGCAAAAAGCGAATCCTGCAAAGAGTTATTTCGTTCGCCAAAATTTTTAGAAAATGATAACAAATTCTCAATATTTGACAACAACACCCCTCGATCGTAACCAAAGCTATCCAACGCTCCACACTTAATCAAACTCTCTAAGGATTTTTTATTAAGATCCTTATCTTGGACTCGTTTTAACAAATCTTCTAAATTTTCATAGCGGCCATTATTTTTTCTTTCACGATAAATCACTTCAGCAATATGATTACCCAAATTTTTCACCGCACTTAAACCGAACCTTATGTGGGCAGTCCCGCCGTTTTCCCAACCAACCATAGCAAAATTTTTCATACTTTCGTTCACATCGGGCGGCATTACCTTTACTCCCATATGTTCACATTCACGAATAATTTCCGGCACCTTATCCATATCCCCGCTTTCCGCTATCAATACCGCGGTCATATATTGTACCGGGTAATTAGCCTTCAAATAGGCGGTCTGATAAGCTACTACACCGTAGCTGGCCGCATGGGCTTTGTTGAAACCATAAGCAGCAAACGGTTCGATCATCTCCCAAAGCAAATGAATTTTTGCTTCCGGCAATTTACCATAAGTACGGCATCCTTTTACAAATTTTTCTTTTTGCTTGGCCATCTCCTCTGGAATTTTTTTACCCATGGCCTTACGAAACTTATCGGCTTCCTCCCAATTATAACCAGCCAAATGAATTGCGGTAAGGAGTACATCGTCTTGATATACTATCAAACCCAAAGATTGATCCAGATATTCTTCCATACGCGGGTCAAGATACTCTATGGCTTCGGGATGACGTTTGCGTTTAATATATTCTGGGATCTGATCCATTGGTCCTGGACGAAACAGGGCTACCATGGCAGTAATATCAAAGATAGTAGTAGGTTTCAATTCTTTTAAATATCTAGTCATTCCGGAACCAGACAACTGAAAAACACTATTAGTTTCGCCGCGAGCCAACATATCATAAGTCTTGGTATCATCCCAAGGAATAGTAAAAATATCTATTTTTTCTCCGGTAGTTTTTTCAATAATTTCCACCGCTCGCCCCAGAATAGATAGGTTACGAATTCCCAAAAAATCCATTTTTAATAATCCAGCCGATTCTACTGAATGCATTTCATATTGGGTTGTAATTTTTTCTCCACCAGTTTCATGCTGTATCGGAGTAAAATCAGTAAGCGGTGTAGGTGAAATTACCACCCCGGCAGCATGCATTGAAGTATGACGAGCACAACCTTCTACTTTCTGTGCCAAATCTAACAATCTTTGTACCTGAGGATTTTTTTTATAAAGTTCCATTAAATCTTTTTCCAAATCCAGGGCTTTGGCAATGGTCATATGAAAACCTTGAGCGCCAATCGGTATCATTTTAGATACCTGATCACAAAAAGAATACGGGTAACCCAAAGCTCTTCCCACATCACGAATGGAGCCTTTTGCCATCATCGTACCAAAAGTAATAATCTGAGCAACTTTGTCAGCACCATATTTTTGAGTAACGTAAGCAATCATATCGTCACGACGGTCATCAGCAAAATCGGCGTCGATATCTGGCGGACTAGGACGAAACGGATTCAAAAAACGTTCAAACGGTAATTTAAAAAACAAGGGATTAACGGTGGTTATACCCATAGCATAGGCCACAATAGAACCAGCACCAGAACCACGAGTAGTTTCTACAATCCCATGAGTACGCGCATAGTGAACGTAATCGGCCACTACAATAAAATACGGAGAATAACCTTTTTTGGCAATAATACCTAGCTCATAATCGACTCGCTCTCTAACCTTATCAGTAATATCGATAAGTAAGGCCAACTTTTCATACACCAAATCACGTAGAGTATCATCGGCCGTTTTATTGGGAGCTAAATCAATATGAGGAAAGAACCATTTATTCAATTCCAATTTTAAATCTACTCTTTGAGCAATTTTTACTGTATTCTGCAAGGCTTCAATATCATCTGGAAATCTTTCGTAGACATCTTTAGCACTACAGAGAGATGAGTCCACATTTACAAAACTTTTTCTATCAGTATCCTCAACATTTCTACCATCACGAATACAAATCAAGATATCTTGCGCTTCGGCATCCTGAGTATTTAAATAATGACTATCGCGAGTAACTATTAAAGGTATGCCGGTTTCTTTAGACAACCGACGCAGATTGTCATTTAGCTCCGCCTGACCTTCTAGAGTAGGCAGGTCCATCATCTCTAAATAAAAATTCCCTACTCCAAAAATTTCTTGATATTCCAGAGCTACTTGTTTGGCTTTTTCCCAATTATTTTCTTTTCTAATGATGTGAGGAATTTCCCCACTAAAACAACCGGAAGAAGCCACTAGACCTTCATGATATTTTTTTAACAGTTCTTTATCTACTCTTGGTTTATTAAAAAATCCTTCGGTATTTCCCAAAGATACTAGCTTCATCAAATTACGATAACCGGTTATATCTAAAGCCAATAAAACCAAATGGCGATAACGAGCGTTGGGATCTTTATCAAAACGACTAACTGGAGCGACATAAATTTCTACACCAATAATTGGTTTTATGCCCTGTTTTTCACATTCTTGATAAAATTCAATCGCACCATACATATTACCATGATCGGTCAAAGCCAACGCCGAAAAACCGCGTTCTTTCGCGGCTCTTACCAAATCAGGAATTTTAGACAGGCCATCTAGCAAAGAATAATGCGAATGGACATGCAAATGAACAAAATCTTTCATAACGGCTATATTTTACCAGATCTCAGCGATTAATCAACCAAGGGGTCAAATTTTGATTTAATAACATTCTGTACCGGCAAAAACAATGGTTCCGGCAAATCCTGCCAATCGAACCACTCTAATTTTTCACATTTCTCCGGTTCCATTATTTTTACTTCTCCGGAATCATAATCGGACAACATAAATATAGTCACATAGTGCTTACCTTCAAAAGAACTTTTTTATCCTTAATAATTATTACTCCTATTCCTACTTTGGGACGATCGTTCATAAATATTTTTTAAACAATAAAAATATTTTACACCAACATATCTATAGTCGCAAATAAAAAATCCCGATTCTATCGGGATTTTATTTTCTTATAAATATTTGGCCATCATTTCTTTTAGCTTTTCCTTCTGTACTCCACCAACCATTTGATCTACTACCTCACCATGATTAAACACTAAAAATGTAGGGATGCTCATAACGTTGTAGGCAGTGGCTGATTCGCCGTTTTCATCCACGTTACATTTGCCTATTTTGATATTTTTGCCTTCCATTTCTTTGGCTAATTCTTCTACAATCGGACCCATCATCTGACAAGGTCCACACCATGGTGCCCAAAAATCTACAAACACCGGCACCTTACTTTCCAACACTTCGGCTTTGAAATTTGCATCGGTAAATGTATGCTCCATATAATATTTTAAATAAAAATTTAATTTAAAACTAATTTTTTCTCTTTTTTCTCTTCCTTGTACGCTTCCAGCACATCGCCTACTAACAATTTTAATTTCCCATCAAACTGTACCCCACACTCTGTGCCTTCTGGAATCTCTTTCACTTCTTGTTTCCCGGTTTGCAGATGGGAAAGTGCACCTTTACCAATTATTTCTTTATCTCGCTTTACACGAACTTTACAATCTTTTTGTAATTTACCGGTTTCCACGCGGCCGCCAACAATCATATAACCTTTTTCACTTCTAAAAATGGCCATGATTTTCAAATTACCCAATTCAGTAACGATTAATTCTGGATTTAATAATTTTTCTAATTCATCTTTAGCATAATCCAACAAGTCATAAATAACTTTAAACTGCTTGAATTGGACTCCGGTATTCTGCATCATTTCATTGGCTAAAGAGCTGGAAGAAACGTTGAAAGCAATTACTACAGCGCCGGTAGCACTAGCCAAAGAAACATCATCGGCCGTAATGTTACCCAAACCTTTTCCAACTACCTTCACACCAACCTCTTCATTTTTTATTTTTTCTAATGAAGAAGTAATCGCTTCTAGCGAGCCCAACACATCAGCTTTAATCACTAGGTTAAAAGATTTATGGTTTTCTTCTGCTTCCGTATCACCCGCGGCGGCTATCGGTCTTTGTTCAGCACCGGTATTTTGAGCACGTTTATTTTTTAAATTAATTTCAGTGGCCTCACCTACACTGCCAACATCCAAGATATCTCCCACTCGTGGCGCCAGTTTAAAACCTAAAATACGCACCGGGGTACTAGGTGTAGCTTCGGTAAGATTATCTCCACGATAATTTTTCATCGCTCTAACCTTACCATAAATTTCACCATTAACCACCAAAGGATCGTTGATTTTTAATGTACCGGTTTGAACCAAAATGGTAGCGACTGGACCTTGACCCTTATCAACGTGAGCCTCTATCACAGTACCGGCGGCCTTGCGATCAGCATCCGCTTTAATAGTGTCAGCGTGCATCTCGGCCACCAATAAGATAGTGTCTAAAAGTTTATCAATATTCAAATTATTTTTAGCAGAAATTTCTACCATTGGAACATCACCACCCCAATCATCCGGAATTATATTGTGCTGAGAAAGTTCTGTGCGCGCTTTTTGTGGATCAGCATTTTCTTTATCTATTTTATTCAAAGCCACCACCACTGGCAATTTTGCGGCCTTGATAATATTAATGGCTTCTACCGTTTGAGGTTTTACCCCATCATCGGCGGCCACTACCAAAATAGCCACATCAGCCACTTTGGCACCACGTGAACGCATTACTGTAAAGGCTTCGTGTCCAGGTGTATCAATAAAAGTAAGCTTGGTTTTTTCTTTAGTTTTAGGAGCGGTCCATTCTACCTGATAAGCACCAATATGCTGAGTGATCCCACCGGCCTCGCTGGCTACCACATTGGTACTACGAATAGCGTCCAACAATTTGGTTTTACCATGGTCAACGTGACCCATTACTACTATAACCGGCGGACGAGGGGTAGCTTTTTGCACCCCTTGCTCCAAAATCTTTTCCAAATTTTGAAGATGAGCGGTATCTTCTTGATTGTCAGTGGCATTATTAGCATCAGAGGTCTTGAAACCAAGTCCTTCCGCTATTAGCACCGCACTATCATGATCGATCTTTTCATTCTGATTGGCCAAGATGCCATTTTTCATTAATTCCAGAATAAGCTTGTTGATAGGAATATTAAGACGATCAGCAAATTCACGCACAGTAAGAACTGAAGGAATCTCTACTACTATACCACTCTCTTGACGCATTTGTCGTTCTAGCTCTTTTTCTTTTTCTCGCTCTTTACGCTCTCTCTCTTCCAATACAAATTTTATTCTACGCCATTCACGCTGAACTTTCTGAGCTACGCGGTCATCAATCTTTACCGCTCGAGCACCAATATCAAAACCAAACTCTGGCAATACTTGCAAGAGTTTTTGAGGATGAACTTTTAATTTTCTAGCTAATTCTGTAACATTCATAATAATCGCATTATACCTAAAATAAACAATTAAGTCAATAAATTTGACTAATTATGAAAAAATAAATTATTATAGAGTTTCTATTATACTAAAATATAGATAAAATGACTGAACTACCAACCACTGGCTTCATATTAATAGACAAACCAATAGGCTGGACTAGTTTTGACGCGGTAAATTTTATTCGCCATAAAATACGCCAAGCTACTGGTAATAAAAAAATAAAAGTTGGTCATGCCGGTACCCTGGATCCATTTGCCAGCGGGCTTTTAATCGTAGCTGTCGGAAAAGAAAATACCAAAAAAATTGATGATTTTAAAAACTTGCCCAAAACTTATACTACCACTTTAAAGCTAGGAGCCACCTCAGATACCTTTGATTCCACCGGAATAATAACTGAATCAAAAATTGATACCAATAACCAAAAACCTAGTCTACGACAGGTGGAAGAAACATTAAGTTCATTTGTTGGTAAACAGCTACAAATACCACCTATGTACTCAGCTAAAAAAATAAATGGGCAAAGACTGTACAAACTTGCTCGCCAAGGGGTTACGGTAGAAAGAACACCAAATGAAATCACTGTTTATAGCACAAAATTAATAAACTTTGATTATCCTGACCTTACCATTGAAATAGAGTGTTCAGTGGGCACCTATATCCGCACCTTGGCTCAAGATATTGGAGAAAAACTAGGCACCGGTGCTTATTGTCAAACACTGCGACGCAATAAAATCGGCCACTATATAGTAGAAGAGGCTATTAAAATAACCGACCTAAAATCCAATTGACAGTTACCTGATTTTGTGGTACTATAAAAATACTTAAATCATTAATCTTGGAAGACTATCAGGTCAGCAACGGAAGATAATGTTTAAAAAATGTGCTTAAATTAGCTAAAAATCTTCAAATAAGTAAAGTAGGATTGACAAAGATTGATACTTTGACAGTTACAATTTTACCTTTACTTAACCTAAAAAACCGCCTTTCTTACCGCGGCTAAGATTTTATTAGTCCATTTTTTATCTTATTTTTCAAATCATTTAATTTGTGCTGACTTCTAGTATTTTCCTAGAAGTTTTTTATATATGAATTCACTTATAATCTTAGCAGTTGCCGTGGTGGCAGCCTTAATTGGCGCCGGCATTGGTTACTTTTTGCGCAAACAGATGGCTCAAGCGCAAGCCAACTCTATTGAAGCGAAAGCTGAACGTATGCTTACTGAAGCTAAAGCGAAACAACAAGAGTATATTATTGAAGGGAAAGAAAAAGCCCAAAAAGTTTTGGATGAAGCCAAACATGAAGAAAAACAAATTCGCCAAGACATGCACAATGCCCAACAACGTTTGGAAAAGCGTGAAAGCATGTTTGACCAAAAATTAATAGAATTTCAAGATAGTCAAAAAAATCTACAAGAAAAAATAGAAAAGGTAAAAGCCGTAAAACAAGAAATCGAAAATTTAAAACAGCAACAGGCTGAGAGATTGCAACAAGTAGCTTCACTTACTAAAGAAGAGGCAAAAATGGAATTACTAACCATGGTGGAGGAAGAAAACAAAAACGACCTCTTCATGCGTATTACCAAACTAGAAAAAGAAGCTACTGAAAAATACGAAGAAAAAGCTCGTGAAATTATCATGGACGCTATCCAGCGTACCGCTTCTTCCCATTCAGCTGAGACCACCTCTTCAGCCGTACATTTACCAAGTGAAGAAATGAAGGGTAGAATTATTGGTAAAGAAGGAAGGAACATAAAAACTATTGAAAAATTAACTGGTTGTGAAATCATTATCGACGAAACTCCGGAATCCATTATGATTTCCTGTTTCTCCCCTATTCGCCGTGAGGTAGCTCGATTAGCCTTAGAAAAATTAATGGCCGACGGTCGTATCCAACCGGCTCGTATTGAAGAATTCATCGAAAAAGCCAAACAGGATTTGTCCGTGACTATTAAAAAAGCTGGTGAAGAAGCTTTATATAAAATGAATATAGTAGGTATTGATCCAAAATTAGTAAATATTGTTGGTCGTTTAAAATTCCGCACCAGTTATGGTCAAAATATTTTAAACCATTCTATGGAGGTGGGATATTTAGCCGGTATTATTGCAGCTGAATTGGGAGTAGATACTGCTCGCGCTCGCAAAGCTGGATTCTTCCATGATATCGGTAAAGCAGTTGATCAAGAAACTCAAGGTTCGCACCCGGAAATTGGCTATACCATTTTGAAAAAGTTCAACATGGATGATGATGTTTGCCAGGCGGCTCGCGATCACCATTTGGATAAACCAGAAAGTATTTATGCTTGCATAGCCAAAGCAGCTGATGCTATCTCTGGCGCCCGAATGGGAGCACGCAAAGATTCTTTTGAGCAATTTGTGGCTCGTTTAGAAGAGTTGGAGAAAACCGTTAATTCTTTCCCTGGCATTGATAAAGTTTACGCCATCCAGGCTGGTCGTGAAGTACGTGTATTTGTGAAACCAAATGAAGTTGATGACTATAGTGCTTATCAGTTAGCCAAAGATATCGCTCACAAAGTAGAAGAAGAACTTCAATATCCTGGTGAAATTCGCATTTCAGTTATCCGTGAAACTAGAATTATTGAATACGCTCGCTAATTGGTGATAAAAGTGATAGAAAAACAACTGTGGACAAATAAATATTGCTTATTGTAGCCAAAATAATCTAACTGTGTTATAATAAGTCTGTCGAAACATTAAAATTTAAAACTTTTTTAAGAACGGAGGTGAATTTATGAATAAAGCCGAATTAGCACAAGCATTAGCCGAAAAGTTAAACGTTTCCAAACGTGAAGCAGAAGACTTTTTGAACAGCTTCGTGGAATTAGTCACCACCAAATTGAAGAAAGGTGAAGAAGTGGTTTTGACCGGTTTTGGTGCTTTCAGCGCCAAACTACGTGCCGCTCGCACTGGTGTTAACCCACAAAATCCATCTCAAAAGATCAATATTCCAGCCGTTAAAGTTCCAAAATTCAAGGCCGGAAAAGCTTTGAAAGATGCTCTAAAATAATTTTCAGCAATTAAAAAATCCCCTTGAGAGTACTCTGGGGATTTTTTATTTTACCATGCTCGTATAAACCTCCCTGTTTTATATAAAAAAAATTTTACATAAAACAGGTAGTACGAGCATGGTCGCCGGCACTACCGTGCGGCACTGGCGCTGGACGAATCCGCCTACCAACCGCCCCAGACCAGCCCGCAGCGATGGTCAACCCAGTCGCGATTCGCAACTGGACGATTACACCGCTTGCAGACCTGGGTGTTCAGCGAATCCTCCCCCTGCCTCAAGATGGCCTGCTGTTCAGCTTCCGCGCGAGAATGCTGGGCGTACTTGTTGACGTGTTGCCGTCGGCCTCCTTGAGGGGGCTTCTTCTTGGGCCGGCGCTGTTGTCCATCACCACCATTGCGCCCGCTGTTGTGCTTCGGCATCTACCCTCCTGCCTATCTGCGCTCCACTATGGAGCTAGGCTAAATTAGCCTAAATTAATTTTCAAAAAAAGTCAACAAAAAAACTAGAATTAATCATTCTAGTCATAGTTGTGTCAGGGGGGAGAATTGAACTCCCGACCTCAGCGTTATGAATGCTGTGCTCTAACCATCTGAGCTACCCTGACAAGTGCTGGATATATTAACAAAAAAACTAGTAAAAGTCAATTGGCCAATGCTGTCTATAAAAGATTATTTTTCAAAAATTCATTAGTAATTTTTTCTACCGCCGTAGCATCGGTAGCCTTTTCCATCAGCTCTATTCTTAACTCTTTAGCATTATCAAAGCCGTTTACATAAGCTTTATAATGTTTTTTCATGATATCAAAACCTTTGTGATTAGTAAGTAACTTTTCAAATAAATAAGTGTGTTCAATCATAACTTTTAATTTTTGCTCTACTGGAATTTCCTTATCAATCATATCTTTGTTAAACAACCACGGATTTCCAAAAATACCGCGTCCAATCATAACACCATCACAGCCGGTTTCAGCCACTTTTTGGTAAGCCTCAGTGAGATTTTTTACATCACCATTTCCCAAAATTAAAGTTTTGTCTGCAGAACTATCAAAAGCATCGCGAATTTGTACCGCTTCTTTGATATGCTGCCAACGAGCTGGCACCAGTGACATTTCTTTTCTAGTACGAGCATGGATAGTGATAGCTGATACTTGGGTTTTAAGTAAGTTTGGCAACCATTTTTCTAATTCATTTTTATTATAACCAATTCTAGTTTTAACTGAGACCGGTAAACCGCCCGCTCCTTCTTTGGTAGCCAAAATTACTTCTTGAGCCAATTCAGGCGTTTTTATCATTCCACAACCAGCTCCTTGTTTTTCTACATTTCTGTCCGGACAGCCCATATTGATATCTATACCATCAAATCCCATTTCTTTTAAAAGCTGAGCGGTTTTATAAAAATTTTCCGGTTTACTACCAAATATTTGAGCTACTATTGGCCGTTCGCTCTTATCATAAGCTAAATCAATAAGCAAATGTTCCCGGCCTTTGGACATTAGACCGTCACAAGATACGAACTCGGTCCACATCACATCCGGTTTGCCATATTTAGCAATCAAACGCCGAAAAGCCACGTCAGTAACATTGGCCATTGGCGCTAATACCATGATAGGGAGTTTTAATTTTTTCCAAAATCCAGATATCATATAAAAAATTCTTCGTTATTATCCATGATTTAGCCAAAAAAGTCAACTTTTTAAAGTAAAAGTACATTGACAGAATTATTATTTCATGATATTTTAAAATGTCTTTTTAAGACTAACGTTCTTTTATTTAATTATTGGGGGAAATAATATACCAAAAATTGGTATTTTATTCCCCCCAATAACCGCAACTGAACAAGTAGCATTGACGGGGGCATACCTGCAAGGTATGAATGCTGCTTGCGGAGAGTCATGAGAACTCAATTCAAACCCCTCAACCACCACATGTTCACCTTGCTCGGGGTGAACTGCGGACACATCGTCATCGACGGGCGGGAACGCGCGAGCGACCTGATCTACAGCCGGCGCTTCGGACGCCGGCAGATCAGAAAGCTGTTCAAGGCCGGCCGCATCAGCCAGGACGACATTCACATCATCACCCAGCAAATGGAGGAAGGTGTACTGGAGAACG
>Ga0210057_1005504_pt1 | contig 16250 bp, 19 predicted proteins | sample CryGeyCG2114_010_2_FD_183968 | JGI IMG/M metagenome (GOLD analysis project Ga0210057, IMG submission 183968) | Groundwater microbial communities from aquifer - Crystal Geyser CG10_big_fil_rev_8/21/14_0.10 (SPAdes) (version 2) | ecosystem: Environmental > Aquatic > Deep subsurface > Groundwater ...
TTATCATATATGCCCATTTTAGAGCATTATGGGCAGTACTTAAAAAGCCTCTTGTATTCCTGAATTTGTTAAATATCCTCACTCTTCTTGTCTACTAAAGAGTGCAATATGTATCTGACCTTGTGCAATTTCGCACCGAACCACACAAAAACCGCCATTTTTGGCGGTTTTTGTTACTGTTTCCCGAATAACTCAACGAGATAGTCCCGTTGAGTTATTCGGCTATTTTTTTATTGTTTATTTAAATGTTGGGCCATAGCTTTTACCGTCCGCTCAAGAATTTTAATTCTCTTTTGTAAATCAAGAATATCTCCTTCTTCAAAACGAGCAAGAATTTCGTAAATATCGTCCACTTTAAACTTAAGGGTTCCCACCTCTCGCCTTACTTCACCCAACTCGCTTTTTAGGTTGTTCAAATCGTCAGCATTCTGTTCAAAACCCTTAGCCACCATCGTGGCCAAATCATCAAGAGTCGTTGCATTTATTTTATTGTTAGACATGAAATTAATATATCACTTGGTCAAAAGTCGTCAATCACTTTGACAATTCTTCTTTTACTATCCGACTCACCGTTTGTCCATCCGCTTTTCCTTTTACTTTCGGCATTAGGACCGCAAGCACCTTACCCACTTGTTTTATATCAGTAACGCCAGATTCTAAAATCGCTTTTTTTGCTTCGGTTCTTATATCGTCATCCGACATCTGCTCCGGCATATATTCCATCAATATAGCGAGTTCGCCTTTTTCTTTTTGAGCCATCTCCTGGCGGCCGCCTTTTTCGTAACTTTCAATTGATTCTTTTCTTTTCTTTACCTCCGAGCTAATGACACTGATGATCTCCTCGTCGGTCAATTCGCTCCTTTTTTCAATTTCTTTGTTCTTAACAGCCGATAGAACCAAGCTTAAAACCATCCGCCTATTAGCGTCACCTGCCTTCAAAGCACTTTTTACATCCTCATTTATTTTATCTTTTAACATGTAATTTTGAATGTAGAATGTGGAGTGTAGAATGTGGTTTACTTATTAAGATAATTTCTAAATCCACCCAAAAGATTTCCCAACTCCTCTACTTTGCTACGCAACCCCTGAAATTCTTCCTCTTTAATGTAGTTCAAATTCTTGGCAATAAAAATTTGACTTTCTAACTCGTTCAGTGAGCCGAGAGATATCATAATAAATCTATGAAATTCTTTCTTAGAACCTCTTCCTGCTCCTTCCGCTATATTTGAGGACACTGAAACAGTAGCTCTTCTGATCTGGGAAATTAGTCCATAAAGTTCATCTTTGGGAAAACTTTTAGTTGTTTTATAAATTATGGTTGCCAAACTTATACTCTTTTTCCAGACATCTAAATTTTCATAATTTTTGGCCATAACAACTATCTACCCTCTACTTTCTACCTACAAGTCTAATTTTTGTTTCATCTTCCGTTTCTCCTCTTCAAAAGTCTCGTCATCATATTTGCCAAGCTTTGTTAGCCGTTTCCTTAATTCAGACAGATGCATACCCATAATTGCGGCGTTCTTTTCTTTTCTTTCATTCTTTTTTTTCTGATGGTGCTTGTCTTTCTTTGCTTTAAGCAAAACACCGCTTTGCTGTACAAAACGGCTGAAACGCCTTAATAAAGCGCTTGTTGATTCATTTGGTTTTCGTTTTACTTCAACCATATAAATACCTCCCTTCGGTCGTAAACTCTAAATCCTAATTTCTAAACTCTAAATAATCTCAAATATCAAAATTCAAAACATTTTTGAGATTTGAGTTTTGGATTTGTTTAGAGATTAGGGTTTAGATATTAGAGATTTATTTTATAAGTTTGGGTCCTAATCGTTTTCCTCCCAGCAAATGTATGTGCAGATGCGGAACCAATTTTCCGCCATGCTCTCCCTCATTTATTATCAAGCGGTATCCTTTTTTGGCAATGCCGACCTGATGAGCAACCTTGTGAGCTACCACCAATCCTTTGCCAAGCAAACCGTCATGGCCTCCTTCCATAAAGTCCTCAAGCGAAGTGAAATGCTGAACCGGTATAATAAGCAGATGAACCGGCGCTTGAGGATTAATATCCTTCATCACCCAAAAATCGTCATCCTTGTAAACAACGTCGGCTTTCAGTTCGCCATTTAAAATTTTACAAAACACATCTTGGATCATACACACACGGACTTACACGGACACGGAACGGACCTTATCGGACTTTCGTCCGCAACTGTCCGTTTACTGTCCGTTATTGTCAGTGTTTTAGGCGTTTCTTCACTTCTTCCACTATCTTCTCCAACGGAATCGTCTCCTGAACTCCCGTATCCATCTCTCTTAATATTATTGTCCCGTCCAATGCTTCTTTTTGGCCAAAGATGAGAGCGAGACGAACTCCCAGCCGATTGGCAATGCGCAACTGTGATTTGATACTGTCTCTACCTATTGATGACTTTGCTTCTATCCCTGCTTTTCGGAAACTTTCGTACAGATTGATGCTTTTTCTTTTCGCCGCTTCTCCAAGCTGAACAAGAAATACTTTTGGCTTAGGCAAGTTCTCCGGAATCTTAATGTTCTTTTCCCTTAAAGCCAGAACAACTCGATCTATACCCATGGCCCAGCCGGCGGCTGGCGTCTTTGACCCACCAAGCGTCTCTACAAGTTTATCATACCGGCCGCCGCCGATAATAGATGTCTGTGACCCCTGTCCTGAGGGATTCGAAGGGGCTTGCCCTGAGCTTGCCTGCAATGAGCCTGTCGAACCTGTCGAAGGGACCTCTTCTGGTATAAATTCGAAAACAGTTCTGGTGTAATAATCCAGACCCCTTACAAGACGAGGGTTCAATATATAAGGAACTTTTGCTTCATCCAAGAATTCAAGAACATGTTTGAAGTGGTTCCTGCAATCCTCATCAAGAAAGTCAATTATCTGGGGCGCTTCTTTAGCTATCTCTACACATTCCATCTCTTTGCAATCAAGCAAACGCAGAATATTTGTCTTCAGCCGATTCTTACAGTTGGTACAGAGTTTTTTTGACCTGTTTTTATAATAATCTTTTAAGGCCTTCAGATATCCGGGCCGACAACTAGAGTCGCCCAAACTGTTTATATGAACATTGTAATTATCCAGTCCAAGCATATCCAATAATTTATAACCCAAAAATATCAACTCCGCGTCAACGGCTTCCGAACTGTCACCTATCGTCTCAATACCCAGATGACAGAACTGTCTGTATCTCCCGTGCTGGGGCTGGTCGTGCCTGAACATCGGACCCCAATAAGACAGCTTGACTGGATGAGGCCGCACGTTCATGCCGTTCTCTATATAAGCCCTGATTACTCCGGCCGTACCTTCCGGCCGCAAGGCAAGCATGTCTCCGCTTTTGGTTTTGAAAGTATAAATCTCTTTTTCCATTATATCCGAGACCTCCCCGGCTGAACGCAAAAACAAATCAACCGATTCCACTATTGGAGTATCTATCCTTTCAAATCCGTAGTAATCCAAAAGCTGGTCAGATTTTTTCTGTATGTACCTAAAATATTTCTGGTCCTCCGGGAGAATGTCCCACATCCCCTTGGGAGATTGTAATTTTGGCTTCGCCACGCTTCGCTTACCGCTGAATTAACGCTGATTATTACGCTGATTTGTCGCTGAATTTTCAGCGTTTTATCGGCGTACCTATCAGCGTTTTATCGGCGGTCGTAATTGATGCCTTCTATCTTATCAAACTTGGCGAACGGCCAGGCCCGCAGAAACGCCTTGCCCGTTATCAAAGTCCGGTTTACCGGTCCCCAACGTCTTGAGTCGGAACTCGCCAGGCGGTTATCGCCCAGAACAAAGTATTCGTTATCATCCAGACGCGTTAACAAATTGCCGAGTGTCTCCTGATTCGTATCCAGGTAGTCCTCTACCAAAGCGAAACCATCGGTACTTTCTGCGTTGTATATAATTACTTTATTATTTTTAACCTCAATCGTTTCGCCGGGCATTCCGATTATCCTTTTGATGAAGAACTGGCTCCTGTCTTCCGGGTATCGAAATACTATAACATCTCCTCGAACCGGCTCCGAGAATCTGTATGATATCTCGTCAATAAGAAGATAGTCGCCATCCTCAAAATTCGACTCCATTGATGCGCCTTTAACAAAAAACGGCTGAACAAGATAGTACCTTATCGGGAGTATGATGGCAAGAGAAATAACTACCACCTTTATCGTCTCCCAAACAAAGGCAAGAAGTTCGTTTCTTGATGATTGTGGGACCTGCCCCGAGATGACGGAGTCATTTTTCGGGGATGAGTTTTGGATATTTTCCTCATTCATCGCCTAATTTTATACTAATTTTAAGTTAATTGCAATTATTGATTTTTGTGATATTATCTACATTATGATTAAAGCAAAAATGATTGTCGGACTCGGAAATCTGGACGCAGAATATCAAAACACCCGCCACAATGTGGGGTTTATGTTTTTGGATTACTTGGCAAAGAAAAACAAGTGCGACAATTTTGTTTTTGATAAAAAATTCAATTCTGAAGTTATAAAATGTAAAATTGAAAACATTCCGGCAATCTTGGCTAAACCCCAAACATACGTAAACAAGTCCGGCGAAGCCGTAAAAAAACTCACTACTCACTACTCACTACTCACTACTCACTTATTTGTCGTTCATGATGACCTTGATATTCCTTTCGGTAATACGAAAATATCTTTTGACAAAAACTCCGGCGGACACAAAGGCATTGAGTCGATAATGCGAGCGTTAAAAACAAAAAAATTCTACCGCCTCCGCATCGGCCTTGCCAAACCCGCCCTCCAAAAAGCCAGACGACAATCAGAAAAGAAAAGGGATGAATTCGTCGTCAAAATGGTTCTCTCCAAATTCTCCCCTTCCGAACAGGAGCAGCTTAAAAATATTTTTAAAGAAGGATACGAAAAAGTATTAAGTATTACGTAGTACGTATTACGGAAAACTGTAACCAAAAAATCCCCTTCGATAAGCTCAGGGGATTTTTTGGTTTGAATAACTATCCAAAGTGTCAATTTACATTGACCGCTGACTTACGCTGACTTGACGCTGACCTACGCTGAAAAAATTCTGCGTTATTCTGCGTGAAGTCCGCGTGTGTCCGCGATTTATCCAGCATTGCTGGATAAATATCTAGTCCTCGATTCGTCGTCGCAACTTCCCAATCATCTCATCCGCGTGCTTAACTCCGCCAAGACCGAAGGAAAGACCCAAGGCCAACGCGGCGGCGGCTACGAATCCAACAATCACTATCCTGACGATGTCGTCTGCCACTCCCAGTTGGGCTAACACTATGAGCAAAGTGAACACGAATACTGACCACTTCGTTAAAGCGCCCAAAAAGTTAGCTGACACTAATCCCGCCGCCTTAACCGACGCTCTTACCAACCCCTCCAAGAATTTAGCAACCAAAATACCGATTAACAGTATAACGGCCGCGACAATTACATTCGGAAGGTATAATACAACAACTCCCAAGAACTCCGTCACCTGATCAAGACGAAGAATATTGGTAGCTGCCATCAAAAAGACGACTATGAAGAACCATTTGACCATCTCATAAAAAAACTTCGGCGTATCGAGCCGAAAACCGCCTCTCTCCCAGGCCTGTCTGAAACCGACTCTGGTTAAAGCGCTGTCAACGCGAAGCACTCTTACGATATGCCACGCAACCTTACCCAAAAGCACGGCTATTAACCAACCGACGAGAAAGACGACTATGGCCGCGACTAAACGAGGAACAAACCCCGCCACGCCCGTCCATAAGGTCAACAATGATTCTCTAACTATGTCCGATGCTGCTACTACTTGAAACATTAGTATGTAAACACCTCCAATCATACCGCTGAACTAACGCTGATTACTACGCAGATTTTACGCTGAAAATTTTCGGCGTCATATCAGCGTACCTATCAGCGACCTATCGGCGGTTTTTACAAAAATCTACCCATAAATTCTAACATTTTTGAACAAGTTCGCCCTAGGGACAGTGTGGATAACATAAAGTCGCCTCTTAAGGGCGACTTTATGTTTATTTACCTTAAAATTTAAACCAAGAATCTTGCAATAAGTAGGGCTACGATGTTGGTAACTTTTATCATAGGGTTTATAGCCGGACCCGCCGTATCTTTGTACGGATCCCCTACCGTATCACCTGTAACCGCGGCTTTGTGGGCTTCGCTACCTTTGCCGCCGTAGTTCCCCTCTTCAATATATTTCTTGGCGTTGTCCCAAGCCGCTCCGCCGGAAGTCATTGATATGGCGACAAATAAACCGGTCACTATCACGCCGACCAGAAGTCCTCCCAACGCTTCCGGTCCAAGAATAAATCCGACCGCAATCGGAAAAGCTATCGGTATAATTGCCGGTACTATCATTTCTTTCAAAGCCGCTTGGGTAACGATATCAATCGCTTTGGCGTAATCGGGCCGTCCCGATGCCGAAATTGTCTGCGCGTTGAGCAACACTTTATCCCCCTTAACACTTTCCCAAAGTCCCGGTATCTCTCTAAACTGCCTCCTGACCTCCTCAACTACTGCTCCCCCGGCCCTTCCTACCGCTTGCATCGCCAATGAACCAAAAAGATACGGCATCATCCCGCCGATAAGCAGTCCCAATAGGACTCTGACATCAGAAAGAACGAACACCACATTATATCCAAGGTCGTATAGTTCCTGGTTATACGCGGCAAAAAGCACGAGCGCCGCAAGACCGGCCGAAGCTATGGCATATCCTTTAGTAACGGCTTTTGTCGTATTACCAACAGCGTCAAGTGGGTCAGTAACATCTCTAACCGAATCAGGCAAGTCGGCCATCTCGGCTATACCGCCGGCGTTATCGGTTATCGGACCGAAGGCGTCTATCGCTACAATTATTCCTGTAAGCGAGAGCATGCTCATTGTCGCAAGAGCCACACCATAAACCCCGCCGAAAATATATGAGAACAATATACCTGTGCCAATTATCAATACCGGCCAAGCGGTTGACTGCATTGAAACGGCAAGACCGGTGATAATATTCGTCCCGTGCCCGGTGGTTGATGCTTTGGCTATGGACTGAACCGGTTTGAATTTCTTTGAGGTGTAATAATCTGTTACTAGAACCATCAGCGCCGTCACCACAATACCAACAACCAAAGCGCCGAATACATTCAAATTTCCGAGGTCAACTACTTGGGTTCTTTCGGTAACCCAATAAAACATAGCAAGGAGAATTACGATAGTTACAGCAAGTCCTTTGTACAAAGCATTCATGATCCCTTGGCCAGCTTGCCCTGAGGAATTCGAAGGGGATAATCTAACAAATAAAGAACCGACGATAGAAGCAAAAACCGCAAAAGAACCGACGAGCAGAGGAAACTCAACAATATTCTCCAATCCGCTGAACATAAGTTCGCCCAAAAGCATCACCGACAAAGCAGACACAACATATGTCTCAAACAAATCAGCAGCCATACCGGCGCAGTCGCCGACGTTATCCCCCACGTTATCAGCTATCACCGCGGGATTGCGGGGGTCGTCTTCGGGAATTCCCGCTTCCACCTTACCCACTAAGTCAGCGCCCACATCGGCTCCTTTAGTGAAAATTCCTCCACCGAGACGCGCGAATACGGAGATAAGAGAGGCGCCAAAACCAAGACCAATAAGCGCTTTCACGTCACCCGCCCACCAATAAAAAAGAGTGAGAGACAAAAGCGCCAGACCGACGACGAAAAATCCCGTCACCGCTCCGCCCTTGAAAGCCAAACCGAAAGCGCGAGACAATCCGTGTTTGGCCTCCTCGGCCACACGCACATTAGCCCTTACCGCCACCATCATCCCGATATAACCGGCGAAAGCCGAAGCCACCGCTCCGACAACGAATCCCGTCGCCAGCATAGGACCTAACCAATACCAAAGCACTGCTACCGCGGCCAGTCCCACCCAAAACACGGTCTTATTCTGCCGAGCAAGATACGCGGAAGCGCCTTCCTGTATCGCCCTCTGTATCTCGCGCATTTTCTCATCACCCTGCGGCTTGGCTAAAACTTGCCAAGTTAAAAACGCGCCATATCCCAACGACGCAATCGACGCCAATAGTGAAAATAATAGTATGGACATTTTCTTTTAACGATTTAGCGTTTAAAAAATTCTTCTGGAGTCATCCCGAGTTGACTCAAAATATCTTTAACAATATCTTTGCCGATGTCACCGCCATGAGGATTTGGAGCCCAAACAACTTTATTGCCTCTTAAAAAATAAGGGTGTTTACCCCTCTGAAATGGGCCATTAAATCCTAGCTTCCTTAATTTAGCGGTAAGCTCTCTGTATTTGAGGGGTCTTAATCTCATAGTTGCGGCTTTTTTTATCCCTCTCAAAATAAAAAGCTATTGATTCTTCTAAAATTTCTGCTAACTCTTTTTTCACCGCCGTTCGGGTTTTCCGCTGTGAATAAATATCCCCTGTTTGGTGATGTAGTATCCCGTACCAGCTTTTAACCGACTTGTCATACCCTATTTTAGCTTTCTTTGTAATCGTATCGTCTATGTATTTTTTAATTGATAGTTTCATAATCCAAAAATATCATATTGCTTATGTTTTGTCCACAATCTGAACCTACCCAAATTACTTAATTACTTAATTTCTTAATTTCTTCTTCCTCCTCCGTCTCCCCTACCCTTATCACCTTGCTCACCCGGTCGGTCATCAAGCTCAACCGCTTCTCCGAGTCCTCATATGCCGACTGGGCATTTGATAAGTGACTGCCGAGTTTGCGAAAGTTATCAGCCAGTTTGGCGCTATCGGCAACTATGCCTTCAAGTTTTTTGATTATTGACTGGGTTTTCTGATTTATGTGGACATCCCGATACCAATGCTGGATGGCGGAAACGGACAAGGCGAAAGTATTCGGCGATACGAGAATGACTTTCTTCTTTCTGGCATAATCGGCGACATCCACGTCTTTCATATTATTTATCATTTCATAATAAACTGTTTCCGCGGGCACAAACATCAACGCAAAGTCAGTCGTGCCTTCCGCGGGAAGAATGTATTTGGAACTTATCTCGTCAATTTTTTTCTTCACGTCAGAATAGAAAAGTTTTCTAAAGCCGTCTTTATGTATTTCGTTATCTGAATTTACTAACTTCTGAAAATTATCCCAGTTAAATTTTGAGTCAATGGGAAGCAAAATATCGTTCGGCAAACGCAAGGCCGCGTCCACCGCCTCGCCGGAACTGAAGTAATGTTGAATTAAATACCTGTCTTTGGGGAAATATTGGGCCAAAGACGCTTCAAGCGACATTTCACCCCATTGCCCGCGCAATTTGGGATTTCTAAACAAATCCTGAAACGAAACCACGCTCTTCACCGAATCATGCATCCCCTTCAACCCCTCGTGGAGTTGTGTCATCCCTTGAGTAAAGTTCTGTACCTGCTGACTTACCGATAAGGTCGCCCTGTCAGATGCTTGCCGCGTTCTTTCCATCTGCTCGCTGACTGCTTGCGACAAAGAATCCATCCTCTGATGAAGGACGACATAATTCTCATCCGGCCCCTTTTTTCTTCTTGAACTAACGGCCAAATACAAATTAATCCCCAGCATTATGAGAATAGATATCGCAACGGCAACAATTAATACTGTGATGGGATTTATCATAACTTATATACCTCAATATACTTTCTAAATACACTTTTGGCAAATAAATTTTGTCTTATAACCGTGCCGACCGGAAGCATTATAAAACAACCACGATTTTAAAATAGCTCAATTTTGCTCTTCCAATCGTCCATAATATTTACCGTTTTCTCATTATCAGAACGCCCTAGTTTTTTGAGTTGTTTTTTGTCGGCTACCCATTCGCCTCCGTCCCAATACTCAACGTTGTCAAATGCGGTTTTGTATAACGCTTTTTCGCCGTATACGGTACCTACATAAAAATATTTCCTGCCGGCTTTTTGAGCATGCCTTACGCCATCTAACACAGGAGAGCAGAACTCAAATTCTCATCTACTTGAGAAGCTCAAAAATGAGATGATTTGTTTGGTGTGATGACGAAGATGTAGTTTAACACTACTTCAAGGAGTCACAACAAAGAAATCAGCCATTTTTGAGTTTCCCCCTTGGGGCGGGGCAGGTTTGCTTATCTGCTTTATTATTTGTCGCTTACGTACATAAAGTACGCATCACTCCTCGCGCCTAGCATATAAGCAAACCTGCTCCCGCTCAAGTGATGAGAATCTGAGTTCTGCTCTCCTAACCACATCCCCAGCGATTGATAAATGAGAGAAAGATCATAAAAAGAATACCAGAAATGAGTCATATCCTCGTCTGAAACCTCAAAAATATAAGCCGCTGGCCTATTATCCATATTATATGAAACGATATCGGTTATAAGGCCATGATTAAGTATCGTTTTCAAGCGCTCTTCAGGCATCACCAAAGGTCCATGCCGCTTTAAAAAATAACCGGAACAAAAATTAATGAAACCCTTATCGCGTATGTCAAAGTGTTTAAATGGTATTGATTCACGAATTAATTTATCGCCCCGCCCTGTAGTGTGATTCAAGTTTATATTTGCCGAGCCCCGAGGCGAGGCATCTTGAATCTCTACTACAGGGTGAGCTTTTTGTTTTGAGAAGACATTTGGTGGACCCTACCGGGCTCGAACCGGTCACCTCCACATTGTCCCGATAACTCTGGTGGACCCTACCGGGCTCGAACCGGTCACCTCCACATTGCAAATGTGGCGCTCTACCAAATGAGCTAAGGGCCCACCAGAGTTATCGAGGATCCGCGATTGCAAAGCAATCGGGACAAATGTGGCGCTCTACCAAATGAGCTAAGGGCCCACCAGAGTTATCGAGGATCCGCGATTGCAAAGCAATCGGGACAAATGAGGCGCTCTACCAACTGAGCTAAGGGCCCACCCCTGTTATCGAGAATCCTCGATTTTGTAATCCCGCAAAAAGCGGGAACAAAATCGGGACAAGGCGGGTGCTCTAGCCAATTGAGCTACCGGCCCAATTAATATGATATTGCTATATTGCTATATTGTTGTTATATTTTACCACAGAACTTTGACTTTATAAAGAGAGCAAAATGGTTACAGTCACCGAGCAAGCCGCAATACGACTGAAGGAATTAATGGCCGGAAAAGATGAGAATAATAACTATTATAACCAGAAAACTGTTGGATTGAGAATTTTCGTGCAAGGCGGCGGCTGCTCCGGTTTTCAATACGGAATGCACCTGGAGAACGAGCCCAATACCGATAGCGATACGGTACTTGAGTCAAGTGGAGTGAGAGTCTTTATTGATCCCATCAGCGCGAAATATCTACAAGGCACGGAAATTGATTTCGATGATTTTGGCGGTGGATTCAAGATAAAAAATCCCAACGCTAAGTCAACTTGCGGCTGCGGCCAGTCGTTCCAAGCGTAAGAACCAGAAATTAGGAATTAGAAAAAGCCCACTATGGGCTTTTGTTGTTCTAAAAATCAATTCTTGTGATATTACGTGCCTGGTCTATTTTTCTTTTTTGATTAAAGAAAAAATGTTTCGGCATTCTGTCCTATCGGGCAGGCAGAGACGTGCTTATGTTTTCGCTCGGGTACGATGGAATTCACCCACGCATCCTTCCACCATGCCCTCGCTTCGACTGGCGGCGAAAATCTTTAAGAAGCGGACTCCGTTTGAGCGAATTGGTCTTCTATTATTTTTTCAGCAAGAATTTTGAACCGATCAAGTCCTGCTGTGGCTTGTGGCGCGTTTCGCTCAATATGTCGTTCAGAAAATCCTACATCTTTGTCTTTTGCTCTTTTACCAATTCCGTGTGCTTCTCGCCATTCGTAAAGTGCTTTGGTCGGACTTGTACCTTTATAATAAACAACTTTTGATGGTCTTTTTGTAGGATTTTCTGCGAAACGCGCTTCCCAAAACTCTTTTGAACTTATCACATCTTTTGCTTCTACGTATAAAATTCCCTCATCTGTCATTGCACCTTCTAAAACCAAATCGATTGAATAAAAAGCTTCTTCCCGTCCTTCTTCTTGATTTTTCTTCTGAATATCAAGACTGAATAAATGGTGGTAATTGAGAATTGCCATTTGAAGTCGTCTATCGGTTATGCCAAACTCCTGCTCTAATCTCTGACGAAAAGGTTCTAGCCTTTCTAGCAATTCTCGATTCCTTGGTAGCAGATTCGGACTATCCCAACTTTGGTTGAGCTTTCCGGTTATTTCCATAACCTGATTTGCAAAATTATGAAAATCTGCCGAATCTACTACTCTCTTAAATGCGTCTTGATACTCAGAATTTTTGATAGGATTCCCATCCTCATCAAGTTCGTATCGTGAACCAGTTTTTCTGTCAACTTTTGCTTCTTCGGGAATAAAAATAAGTCCAGCGTTTAAATCCATACCCCTTTCTTCATTTGCCCAAATCCACTGATCATTCCAGTATCCACCGCCACTCTCATTTAGCTGACCACTAAAATAATATTGTGAAGCAATATGCGCAGAGGGGTATGCAATAAAAATCTCATTTCCTTTTTCAGAACCATAATAACAGTCAGCGACTTCTTCGGTAGCGAAATGAACAGCCATTCTATCAACATAGCTACCAGTATCTCCTTGTCTTCCTTCTGTTAAAGTACTGAGGTAATTTAAAGCTTCTTCCTTCGTTTTAAAATTATCTAGATGAAGAAATCTTGCGATCGCTTGTTCTTTCTCACCCTCAACAAGATAGACGCCGAGAGGCGACCGCAATCGCCCATCTTCAACCATTTTCATAAAACCATCGGCATAAGCACCTTCACCGACAGTATGGTACATATGTCCGATATGGTCACGAACTCCTTGTCGCGTGACGTGAACTACCATCTCTCCGGGAAATCTTTTAAGTAGGAGTGTATAATCTTCAAACGATAAAGACACCAAATGTTCCTCGGAAAAATTTTTTGCTATGTCTTCTTTTGTATATTCGCTTCTAGCCCATTTTTCTTTCTGTCTTTTATAGAAATCGCCTAACATTACTTTTGCTTCTTCCAATGCTGGCGGTGTTTCTTCCGAGCCTAACTTTTCAGAAATTCTTTGCTGTGCGGCAACTCCCATATCCTGTTGTTGTTTTAATTTGTCATAGGTTCTTTGGCCAATAGCAACGTCAGCATGTAATTTTCTTAGTTGAAAATAATTAAAAATTTTCCCGAGTCTAGATGTAGAGAGCTCAGTAATTTCATTCTCTAAATTGCGGACGGCTTCTAGCTGTTCCGCTAAGGCTCGCTTACGTTCGTTTGTAATTTGTTGTAATTCTACCTGTCTTTCTGTTTGAGCACGTTTTTCTGTAAAATGCTCGGCTCGCTTACCTTTAATAGCCTGAGCGACCTGTTGTCGTTCTTCCAGTGATTCCTCTTTAGAAAATTCTTTTATAAATTGTGGTGGTTTTCCCATGGGAGGTTAGTTATTTGCGTGCGCGAGTGGTTGGGGCAAGCAAATACAGTATCATTTTATCAGTTTTTGAACTTTTTTCAAAAACGCAGAAGAAAATTTTGTTGAGGCGTAGCCCCGCCTTTGGCGGAGCGCTAAGGCGTTCGCCAACGTCAGAAATTTCTACTAAAATGTGGTTCGAGTCAATACTTCGACAAGTTCAGTACAAGTTGTTTTTAACAGGTTCTTTTGTGGTTTTAATATTGGTGCGGGCGCATGGAATCGAACCATGGGCCTCCGTCTTATCAGGACGGCGTTATACCACTTAACTACGCCCGCATAGTATAGAATGTATAGATTTTACCAAATATAAAAGGGTTTCACAACCCTTTTATTTAGAGAAAAGTTCCTTTGCTATCGCCAGTCGTTGCATATTGGAAGCGCCTTCTCCGGTCACAAGAAGAATAGAGTCCAAAAAATCTTGAGTTGCTCGACACTCTTTCATGTATCCCGATCCCCCAAAAACACGCATAGCACTGAAACAGCCCGACAAAACACTTTCTGTAACTTTAAGTTTGGTCTCCGCGGCTAGTCGTGGAGTTAAATTTCCATTATCCACGGCCCGAGCAGACCCCTTAACCATCGCCCAACACGCAGCCAATTCAGCCGACGCGTCAGTAAGAGGAAAAGAGACACCCTGATACTCTGAAATAAATTGACCGAAAGTTTTTCTTGTCTTTACGTAACTTGATGCTTCTGATAATGCCGACCGCAACAGTCCACAAGCAAGAGCGGAGATAGCGACCCGGCTGCTGTTAAGAACTTTGTAGGTACTCTCCTTGCCGTCGCCTTCCATTTTTGCGCTAAAATCAATCTCAACGTTTTCAAAAACAACAAAGGACGTATCACTCGTATCCATCCCGACCTTGTTGTTTTCGGCACTGCATATGAAACGGCCTTGACCGGCCTTAGACACAATGAATGCTCCATAACCACTCGGACATCCTTCAGACGAGAATATTTTTGCCATAACCACATAAACATCTCCAATAGAACCGTTAGTGATGAATTGCTTCGAGCCGTTTATAATCCAGCCGGTTTCTGTCCGTTTTGCAACTGTTCTCATCCCTTCGCCGAACGCGTCGCTTCCGGCATCAGGTTCTGTAAGACACCACGCGCCTATCTTTTCTCCGCTGGCCAGTTTTGGCAAAAAGATTCTTTTTTGTTCTTTCGCCCCGGCACAAAGAATGTGCGCAACAGCAAGTGAGTGGTGAGCGAGCAAAGCCAACGCGATAGAGCCGCCACCATAGCACGCGAGACATTCCATCAAAACAACATACTGCGGCATACTCAATCCCGACCCGCCGTATTTCTCAGGTATCATCGCCCCAAGAAAACCACGCTTGCCCATTTCTTGAAATACTTCGCGAGGAAACTGCTTGGCCCTTGCAAACTTACCATAATCTTTCCTCACTACATCCCGGGAGAATTCTTTTACCGACTGTTCTATGTGTTGAGCTTCCCCTTTATAAAAGTACAGATATTCCATAATACTATCCCCTTTTTAAAGACCATTAATTGGGACATAAAGTAACAACATATCTCGATTTTGTCCACCTCGTTAGAAACTTTTTGTTGGGCCCGGAAACACCAAATACTAAGCCGCAAGACGGCTTCACCCCGAATACTTGACCTAACAAAATTCTGGCATGAGCTTCTAGCGGGGACCAACCCGCTAGAATAAAAAACAAGAATCTCTTGTCAAAATTTATATTGTATGGTAGTATTCAGTTGTTATGCCAAATGCTCAAGAATTACAACATGTGCATACGGCTCTAAAGAAAAAATTCTCAAATAGAAAATTGATTTTCGGAAGGGGTTCTATTGGCTCAAAAATCGTTTTTGTCACCGATCACCCCGGGCCAGACGGGGCAAAAGAAGGCAAGCCCTTAGCCGGAAACAATCAAAAATTACTCAACAAACTTCTTCGTTCCGCGGGTATTGATACAAAGAAGGTTTATATCACTAACGTCATCAAATACCATCCTGAAAACAAAAAACCCACACCAAAAGAGATAAAATCATACATTCCGTTCCTGAAAGAGGAGATTAAAACAGTGGGACCAAAAGTGGTAGTCACTCTGGGCGATATAGCCCTCAACGGAATTGGTTTAAGGCAACCGCTTCACAACATCCACGGCCGGCCGTTCAACTTCGGCAGTTACACCTTGTTGGCTACTTTCCATCCCGAAATGGCGGCCAAGGACCCGGAAATTCATACGCTCTTGGTAACCGATATATCAAAAATCAAAAAGATAGTAGCGGAATCGGAGAAAGAGTCAATTTAACAAAGGCAAAGATCCCCCTCTGCATGTTGAGGTTTAACCTCATGTTGGCTATTTTCGAGCTATGACTTTCTTAACGGCGCTCTTTATGCTTTCTACGTCCATACCGAAATGTTTGATGAGTTCCTCGGCTTCGCCTGACTCGCCGAATTTGTTTTGAACACCGATATATTCTTGGGGGGTTGGGTGGTTACGAGACAAACATTCCGCCACCGCCGAACCCAACCCGCCGTTAACTTGATGTTCCTCCACCGAGACAACCGCTCCTGTTTTTTTTGCCGCCTCAATAATTGTCTTTTCGTCCAACGGTTTCACGGTGTGTGAGTTTATGACCATACATTCGAGCCCCTCTTTGGATAATTCTTCCGCTGCCACAAGAGTGTTGTACAATAACATACCACAACCAACAATAGCGACGTCTTTTCCGTCGCGGTAAACTTCTGCTTTTCCAATTTGAAAAGGAGTGTCGACAGTCGTAAAGACCGGCGACTTTTCTCT
>Ga0210057_1005505_pt1 | contig 16246 bp, 14 predicted proteins | sample CryGeyCG2114_010_2_FD_183968 | JGI IMG/M metagenome (GOLD analysis project Ga0210057, IMG submission 183968) | Groundwater microbial communities from aquifer - Crystal Geyser CG10_big_fil_rev_8/21/14_0.10 (SPAdes) (version 2) | ecosystem: Environmental > Aquatic > Deep subsurface > Groundwater ...
GTGCTGTTTGTGTTGCCGAAAGATCCTCGGCAAAACACTTCAAAAGCTGCGTCAGTTTTCGTTGTGATATTTTCCTTTGTTTGAGCGACATTTCTAGACTTTAACATGAGTTTGCTAGTCTAGTGCCTATAAAAAAATTGTCAGTATGATAAATGTACTGTACATTGTCTTGTATGGCTGGGCTTTATTTTATAAATACCGACATACGTAATACGCGTGCACATACGTGTCAGATATTGAATACAGTATCTGCATTACAGGACGCTGGTGTAGATATACACCTCGTGTCTCCTCGCTATGCTGGTACGTATGATATACGTCAAATTTGTGATACGCATGGTGTGCGTACGTTATCAAATACTTTATTTCTCAATCTCTTCGGTATTACAAAGCCAGGACTCTTTGCATTCATTATTTCGAATATCTCAGGAGCAGTATTACTCATAAAGCATATTTACCATACGTCTGTTTCTTTTATTTACATACGTTCAAGTTTTTTTATGCCACTTGCATGTATTGCGTATGTTTTTCGCATACCTTGTTTTTATGAAAGTCATCGAGTGCCGATTGGTTTGTCTGAACGTATACGAGATTTTGGTATGAGTATATTCTCATATGCTTTCATTGTTATCAGTGAACATTTACGAAGATACTATGCACGATATAATAAGCCGATCTTAGTTGTACATGACGGTGTCTCACTTGCGCGGTTTACAGACACCTATACAAAAGAACAGGCAAGAGAGAAATTATCACTGCAGGATAAAAATAAAGTTTGTGTGTATACGGGAACACTTAGTACATTGAAAGGTGTTGATTATATTTTTGCCACTGCACAACACATGCCTGATGTATCTTTTGTACTTGCAGGATCTCTTTCGCAAGAATTTAAAGATATGGCACTGCCTTCAAATATACTATTATTAGGTGCATTGCCTCAGAAAGAAATTGTAATTGTTCTCGCGGCTGCCGATGTATTGTTGCTCCCACATCCACGCGGAGAATATTCTCAGTCTCCAATGAAGTTATTTGAATACATGGCAAGTAATCGTCCTATTGTTGCTTCAAAGTTGCCATCAATCATGGAAGTCTTACATGAGACAAATGCTCTATTAATTGAACCGGAAGATGTGTCTGCACTGAGAGCAGGTATTACATTTGTTTTTAATAATCAAGAAGAATCAAATAGACGTGCAGAAGAAGGGAAGCGTACGGTGGTAAAATACACATGGGAAAAGAGAGGTGCCTCTATTGCTGATTTTATTCACGGATATTCTGCATAATACATATGATACTGAGAGATACATTTAAAAAAAGAATATATCGGTTTACCTTACTTTTTTGTTGTCTTGTGAGGGCAGTTTTTTCTGGTTCTGCACGTACAAAACCTAAAGAAATAGCTACTGTTATCGTTGTGCTCACTGGTAAGCTAGGGGATGTCGTGTGTGGTACTCCAGTATTGCGTGCATTACGGATACATATACCAAAAGCACAAATTGTACTTGCTGGTGACGGCACTCTACAAAAAACTCTTCTCGAACATTCTCATTTATTTGATGCGTATTGTGATTTGTCAGAAAAGGGAGTATTGAAGAATATACGGTCTTTTCATGCTAACGCTGCATGCGTTACTGGGCCATCGTTTGTTCCTTCGGCACTGCTCTATCTTGCAGGTATTCCACTTATCACGGCACCTGTTGTCATGAATGGCTTTTCTCCAGCAGAGACACGATTGTATAAAATACTTCAAAAATTATTACTGTGTTTTCCCCTTGAAAAAGGTGCGTATATGCCACGCGAACGATTGCGCGCACTTGAAGCACTTGGTATACATACTGATGATACAAAAAAACAACTCGGTTTTAGTGATGAGGCCAAACTTCGTATTGATACATTTTTTCGTGAACAGAAAATAGAAAAGAGAGATTTTCTTATTGGTATTTCTACGTCGGCAGGTAATAGAATAAAAGAATGGCCAATAGAACGTTTTGTAGAGATTGTTGATTATCTTATGAGTACCTATAAGGTGAAGGTTGTTGTGTTTGGTGGCAAGGATGATTCTGCACGTGTTGATCTCGTTATAAATGGGAGTAGGTATAAAGAATCCCTTGTGAATACACAAGGACTTCTTTCTTTAGATGAATTGAAAGCATGTATGTCTCAGCTTGCACTTTTTATTGCAGTCGATACGGGGCCGATATATATCGCTGAAGCATTTAGCGTACCAACGATTGATATCATTGGGCCAATGGATGAACATGAGCAACCACCACGTGGCGCTCTTCATAGAGTTATTGTGCCACAGAGAACAAAGCCCGAGCTTTCTGTACTGAATGCAAGAATGTATAATAGAGAAGAAGCACAGCGTCAGACAGAATCTATTACATCAGCAATGGTTATAGAAGAGATTGATTCATTACTAGCGGTACTTAAAAAATAGATTTATTTCTATTTATGAATGATTCTAAAGAACAGATGACTGAGAATGGAGAACGTACATCATTTATTCATCGTCATTTTTATAATAGAACATTTGGACATTATGTATGGACAGGGGGGTTGTTTACCGTATTAAATATTTTTTTTGTTTGGCTGTTTATTGATATACTTCATGTTCCAACACTACTTGCAAGTTCAATTGTGATTGGAGGTCTTTTTATTGCTCGGTTTCTTGTGTATCGGATTTTACGTGTTATGTAATATGTCTATAATTTATTTACTTAAAAAAATACCTATTGATATCGGGCAGGCACAGAAAAAACATACGACTGCAGGAAAGCGTATTGCGTTTTCTTTGATTGACAATGGGGTAGGAAAGAAAGCACTTGATATTGGTTGTCGTGATGGGTATTGGTCAATACGTCTTGATGCTCATGGATATGAAGTTGTGTCACTTGATATTGAACCGTTTTATGAACCTGCGCTTACGCATGATGTCGAAGAAGGGCTTCCGTTTGAAGATGCTTCTTTTGATTTAATTTGGTGTACAGAGGTGATTGAACATCTTTATCATCCAGAAGCATTTTTACAGGAAATAGAGCGTGTTTTAAAACCTCACGGGAAGGCGATACTTACGACTCCAAATTCAGCATGGTTTTTTTATCCAATTGTAAAGTTGTGGGGGTGGACACCGAAGAAATTACAAAATCCTGATCATAAACAATTTTTCTCGTATAAAGACATTTCACGTATTGCACCAACATATAAAATATTTGGTTATTTTCCGTATATGTTTATCTTTTTTCGTATTGCATCACTGGTTGGATTTCTTTCTCCGACGTTTATATTTTTCTTAGACAAAGATACTAGCCGTGGTCGTTAGTGTAAAAACATGTATAACTCCTCTTTATGAGACTATCTATAATTTTACCCGTATATAACGAAGAAGGGAGCCTACAAGAGCTCTATAATGAGCTTATAGAGGTACTTAGTGAATTACAGCTCTCGTATGAGATTATTGCCGTGAATGATAGCTCAAGAGATAAAAGTAAAATAATTCTTGAGGATATTGCACAGAAAGATAAGAATTTTCGTGTTATTCATTTTAGTAAGAATTATGGTCAAACGGCAGCGCTGTCCGCAGGGCTTGATTCTGCAACAGGTGATATTATCATTCCCCTTGATGCAGATTTACAAAATGACCCTCATGATATACCAAATTTCATCGAGCTTATTGAAGAAGGATATGATGTGGTCGCTGGGTGGAGAAAAGACAGACAAGATACACTTATACGTAGACTCCCTTCATTGATTGCAAATAAAATCATCTCATATATCACTGCGGTGAAGTTGCATGACTATGGGTGTACGATGAAAGCATATACACGAGATATTATTAAGGATGTTCGTTTTTATGGTGAGATGCATCGATTTATGCCGGTGTATGTTTCTTGGCACGGTGCACGTATTACCGAAATTGTCGTGAATCATCGTAAGCGTAAATTTGATGAATCAAAGTACGGGCTCGGGCGTACATCACGAGTGATCCTTGATTTGCTTACTGTAAAGTTTTTGATGACCTATTTAACACGTCCAATGCATTTCTTTGGATGGGCGGGCTTGCTTTCATTTATGCTTAGTTTTGTATCAGGAGTGAGTGCTATTGTTCTTAAGTTTAATGGGATAGAGTTTACTGGCACGCCACTACCGTTGCTCACTGTCTTTTTGATCATGATGGGTGTGCAGTTTATTTTACTTGGTATACTTGCAGAAATACTTATTCGTATTTATCACGAGCCTCGTGGAAAGGATACGTACTCAGTACGACATAAGACAAACTTTGATACATATGAATAAATTACGTCATTTCATACATGAACATTATATTGCAATCGTGCTTGGATGTGTGCTCGCTTTTGTTTCTATTTTACCGCAAGTATATCTACGGATTGATCATCGAGATGATGGTGTGTATCAAGGTATTGAGCTTATTCCTGATTCACCGTGGTCACCACGGATACGAGAGATGCAAGATGGTAATGGATTCGGTAGTATTTATTTTCATGAAGGAAAAGATGACCCATATCTCTTTCAGCCACTCGGCGCATGGAGTGTTGCAAAAATAGGCAATCTTTTTTCATTGGATATAAATAACACTATCTTACTGTCACGTATCATTCTTTCTTTTCTGTCATTTCTGTTTTTGTATATCTTTGTCTTTTTGACCTCGAGAGAGAAATACGTTGCCTTACTTTCTGCGTCGGTATTGTTGTTTGCAGAGAGTATGCTCAGTGTATACGGGATTAAACAATTTCTGAGTGGACTTAGTCCTGATGATTTTCTGCGAATTGCTAGACCGCTCAATCCGGGGATGATTTATATTCTTTTATTCGGTGCCCTTATATCACTATGGTTTTTTTATAAGAAAAGAGATTTTACCACGAGTATACTTTCTTCTGTCTGTATTGGACTCAACTTCTATAATTACTTTTATACATGGACATATCTATTTGCTTTTGGTGGATTACTGACGTTATTTCATTTTTTTCATAAAGAATGGAAACGTGGTTATGAGATTATGTTCGTCTATATTGGTGCACTTATCGTTGCAGTGCCGTATGGTTTTAATTTGCTCGGTGCAATGATGCACCCTGCGTATACTGAGACTGGTATACGATTTGGTATTGTTGAAACTCATCAACCACTTTTTGTTGGCTACATGGTTATACTTGCACTCATTCTTTTTGTGTGGAAGTTTCCTCGTGAAGATAGGGTGCGTTTTAATTTCGGGCTTGCATTATTGCTTACGCCGTTCATTACACTTAATCAACAACTCATTACAGGAAAAGTGTTGCAAGCGACACACTACCATTGGTTTTTTCATAAACCAGTTGCAATTATATTTATAGCTATTATTGTATTTTCATTACTTAAAAAGTCTACTGGAAAAACATATTACTATGCAGGTATCACATTAGTAATTGCACTCAGTATATTCTTTGGTTTCTTTGTTCAGATAGATTCATATTTTCATGGTACGAATGACGGGGGAGCCGTGCTTATTCAGCGTCAAAAGTACGGACCAGTAATAGACTGGCTCAATACGAATGCGCCGGCAGATTCTGTTATATTTGGTAATAATGAGACTTCACATATTACTGCTATCTATACTCCGTTTGATGTATTTTATCATCGATCAGGGATGTATACTCTGTCTGAAACAAATAAAGATTTGATGAATCGCATGTTTGTGTTTTATCGATTACGAGGTGTAGGTGCATCAGATGTATCAGATACTTTCTTTACAGAGCGAGAGTTTCTCTCTTGGAATATATACGGTATGCATTATCGTGAATTACTTGGTTCGTACGAGGCTATTCCTTACGTCCTCGTAGAAGAGAGTATCACTGCGTATAAAAAGACACTGTCGGTTAATGATGACGTGTGGTTGTTGGACATATGGAAAGAACATGGAGTTAATTATATTGTGTGGGATACTGTTGAAGATCCTACGTGGGATCTAGATCGCTATGCGTTCTTAGAGCAGGTTGCGTCATTTGATACTATTGTTATTTATACATATAAAAATATTTCTTCTTAATACACTATGATTACTTTCATTAGAAAAAAGCTTCGGTACATATACAATCGCATAGTAAATATTTTTCATAGTGAAGAAGATATCTCTGATGCAAAAGATAAATGGAATCGATTAGCAAAAGAAGATGCTTCCTATTATATTTTTACCGATAAAGAAATCTCAAGTTCAAAACATCTTTTTAGAGGAGCTGGACTTCGTGATGTTGATACGTATTTCGCACAAGACACTTTTATTAAAGAGTATCTCTCAAAAAAGAAAGAGATACATGCTGTAGAAATCGGCTGTGGTATTGGGCGTTTGAGTGAACATGTTGCACCGTATGTGCAGTCACTTATTGGTACTGATATTTCAGAAGAGATGATCGCTCAAGCACGAAAGCGCCTTTATGCAATACAGAATATACGTTTTGAATCAACAGACGGACTTCATATACCAGTATCTGATGACTCAATAGATATTGTGTTTTCGTTTATTGTTTTTCAACATATGTCTAGTGTGGCAGTGGTGAAAAATAACATAGAAGAGATTGCACGTATACTGTGTAAGGGAGGTATTGCGAAAATACAATTACGTGGAGTTATTGTAAGTAAACAGCGATGGTATTATGGTCCGGCATTTACGGTATCTGATGTAAAGAGACTTATTTCTTCTACACCGCTTTCGCTTATACATACAGAGAATGAAGGACAAAAATATTTTTGGGTATGGTTGAAGCGGGTGTAATTTATTATTTTTATGAAAATCGTATTTCTACAAGATGATTTTCCTCCATATAGCTTTGGTGGTGCAGGAATATCAACATATGAATTTGCTTCTCGTATGAAAGAAAAAGGGCATGACGTGTATGTTATTACGACATGTCGGGAGAAAAAAGATTCTGGAAAGAAAGAATACAATGGTTTGACTGTATTTCATATACAAAGTGATTACTATGCTCCACTACGTTCTTTTGTCAGTCTGTATAATTGGCAAACCATTCCTGTAATAAAAAAGATTTTGAAAATGCTTTCACCTGATGTAGTACATGTACAGAATATTCATTTTTATCTTTCATATTATGCGATACGAATCGCAAATAAATATGCACGTAGAGTTGTATTTACTGTTCGAGATACGATGTCTATATCGTATGGCAAATTACAGACAAAGCGATATCTTGAAACACGCAATCCTGTGTTGTACTGGTACAATAATTTATTGCATGCACGCAAACGGTGGAATCCTGTACGGAATCTATTTATTCGGTGGTGTCTCTCTTGTGTTGATTTCCGCTCCGCAATTAGTGCTTCAGTTAAGCATGCGTTAGAAGTGAATGGTATTAGTGACGTGTCAGTTATCTATAATGGTATCGTTGCAAAAGATTGGCACATTGAACAATCTCGCATTGATGCATTTAAATCTACATATCAGCTAAAGAATAAACATATCTTATTTTTTAATGGCCGCTTAAGCGCCCCTAAGGGTGGTGCATGTGCAATTGATGCACTTGCACATATTGTAAAGAAAGTACCAGATACTATTCTTCTTGTTGCTGGAAGTATTGATACGTATGCAGAGGCTATGCGCACGTATGCAAAGACATGTGGTGTTGAGGGAAATATTATATTTACCGGCTGGCTTAATCGAGACGAGATTATGGTTGCGTATTTTGTATCTGACATTGTACTCATGCTTTCACTTTATTTAGATGCATTCGGGCGAGTGAACATAGAAGCAATGGCTTCAGGTAAGCCAGTTATTGGGACATGTTTTGGAGGAACTCCTGAGATAGTTGTGAACGATGTGACTGGATATATTGTAAATCCACTATATCCAATAGAGGTAGCAGAAAAAGCTATTGATTTATTTTTAGATAAAGAAAAAAGGGAAGCGTTTGGTGTAGCGGGGCGTATGCGTGTAGAAAAGTATTTTTCACTAGACGATAAGATAGAGGAATATATTCGTTTGTATCAATAGAGATATTTTTTGTGCGTCCTATTCTCCAATAGGCCTGTAGTTGACTGATAAGGTATTTATCAATAGTATTAGTATTATACTATGAAAGTAATAGCCATCATTCCCGCTCGCATGGGCTCTAGTAGGTTTCCAAACAAAGTATTGGCCCCTATTCTAGGGATACCTATGCTGGGTCACTGCTACTACAGAACATGTATGTGCGAGCTGTTTGATGATGTATATATAGCTACTTGTGATGATGAGGTAAGAGATTATGCAGAGAGTATTGGGGCTAAGGTGGTGATGACAAAAGATACTCATGAAAGAGCAATGGATAGGACAGCTGAAGCAATTCTAAATATAGAAAAGGATACTAATATAAAAATTGATCTTGTAGTCCAAATGCAGGGCGATGAACCGATGGTGACAAAAGAGACATTGAATCGTTCTGTTGAAAAGCTGGTTGAAGATGAATCTATCAACATAATGAATTTGGTCCAGCCTATTATTGATCAGCGTGATCTTGAAACTCCTGATGTTCTCAAGGTGGTGACAGATTTAAAGGGTAATATGCTTTACTACTCTCGTGCTCTTATACCTTATGATACTAAGAAATACACAGGCAAGGTGCCATATTTGAAGACCATTGGTGTCCACCTTTTCCGCAAAGATTTCTTGCTTGAATTTTCGAGTATGACTCCTACTCATCTTGAAATTATTGAATCTACTGATATGCTCCGTATTCTTGAGAATGGTATGCGTATTGCAACCTTCACCGTAGAAACTCCGATGTGGTCGGTAGATACTGCCGAAGATTTGAAGTTTGTGGAAGAGAAGATGAAAACTGATCCATTATGTAATACATATGGTATTCAAAAATAAAATTGTAGTAAGCTCACGGACATTCTCCGGAAAACCTGAATTAGTTCAATTACTTCAAGAGCATTTTAATACTGTCATCTTGAATACAAAAGAAGTATTCAATCGAGAAAGTCTCGTCTCTTTTATCAGTGATGCAGAAGGGTTGATTGTTGGACTTGAATCTATTGATGATTATGTACTTGCACATTGTCCAAAGTTAAAAATTGTTTCAAAATATGGAGTCGGACTTGATTCTATTGATACGGAAGCATGCAAAAAACATGATGTTACGTTGGGATGGACCGGTGGCGTCAACAAGCTGTCAGTTGCCGAGATGACGCTCGGCTTCATGGTTGCATTATCTAGAAACTTATTTCAAACATCTTTAGAACTCAAACGGGGATTGTGGAATAAAGACGGAGGGCTGAATCTTAGTGGACACATCATTGGTATTATCGGTGTTGGGAATGTGGGAAAAGAAGTCATCCGACTTCTCGCACCATTCAATTGTAAAATTCTTGTTAACGATATCTTGCCACAAGATGAGTACTATCGCTCTGTTGGGGTAGAGTTTGTCGAGAAAGAAGAATTATTTTCACGGGCTGATATTGTGAGCTTGCATATACCACTCAATGAAGAGACACGACATACTGTCAATAAAGAGTCTATTGCTTTGATGCGTAGAGGCACGTATATTGTGAATACTGCCCGTGGGCCATTGGTGGATCATTATGCATTAGAAGAAGCAATACGTACGAAGCATATTGCAGGCGTTGCGCTCGATGTATACGATACAGAACCGCCACTACATACGACATTACTCTCTTTAGAGAATGTATTTTGTACCCCTCATATTGGTGGTAATTCAAAAGAATCTGTTCTGGCTATGGGAGAGAGTGCCGTTCGGCATCTCATTACCTATTTCTCAAAGTAACGATTTTATGAAGAAAAAACGTATTGGTATTGTTGGATATGGTGTTGTTGGAAAGCGAAGGCGTCAATTTATTGACGCACATCCATTGTTAGAGACAGTGGCTATTTCTGATGTGCGTCTTAAGTCACAGGAGGCAGATAGTGACGGTATACGTATATTTTCTAATTACCTCGATTTACTCAATGAGGATCTTGATGCTGTATTTATTTCAGTACCAAATTACTACGCATCAGAAATTACTATTGCAGGTATTAAAAAAGGATTACACGTCTTTTGTGAAAAACCGCCTGGAAGGACTGTGGAAGATATTAAAGCAGTCATTGCAGTAGAGAAGAAAAACCCAAAAATTGTATTGAAGTATGGCTTCAATCATCGCTACCATGATTCTGTTATAGAAGCATTAAAGATTATTCAATCGGGTGTTTTGGGAGAAGTTATTAATATAGATTCGGTATATGGAAAAAGTAAGATTGTTGATAAAAAAGTAGCGACGTGGCGCTCAAGTAGAGAAAAAGCAGGGGGAGGTATACTGCTTGACCAAGGTATTCATATGCTTGATTTGATACGATTTTTTTGTGGTGAATTTGAAGAAGTGAAGAGTTTTATTACGAATGATTTTTGGAAGCATGATATTGAAGATAATGCTTTTGCTATTATGAAAAATAAGCGTGGCCTTGTGGCATCACTACATTCAAGTGCAACGCTATGGGAGCATTTATTCTCTTTAAACATATATCTTACAAAAGGGTTTCTAAAATTGTCTGGCTTACTCACAAGTACACGGAGTTATGGAGAGGAAACATTAGTTATCGGTAAAAGGAGTAATTCTCCTGATGGCAAGATGACATTGAAGACATTAAGGTTTCATGAAGATAATTCATGGAAATATGAAATTGATGAATTTGCTCGTGCAATAACTGGGAAACAAAAAATTACATTTGGTATAAGCATGGATGCGCTTGAGACTATGAAGCTTGTATACCGTATGTATTATGCAGACGCAGAGTGGCGTAAGAAGTATCGTATAAAGAATCCTGATAAATAATATATGTCTATAAGAGAAGATCAATCAGTCCTTGTAGTATTTGATACAACAGATATGTTGAAACAAAAAGGAGCATGGTGGCGTCAATTTGACGTTGTTATTGCGCCACAAAAATATAGTACAGATGTTGAAGCAAAGGGTGTTGTTTTTAAAGATATCGCTTCTTATTTTGAGCCAGGGAGTATTTATGAAGCGAGCGCGCTTGTTGAAGAATTATCTCGGATTACCTTACGTGATAATACGCGTCTTGTTAAGTCAACTTTGTATAAAGGATATGAATTATGGTGGGTGAATTATCAAACACTCCTTCTCTATTTTTGTATTCCATTCACTCAAAATAAAAAATTACTCACCTATTTGAAAGAGTTTAAGGAAATTATTCTTGTAAATCCACCACATAAAAATCTCTTTCTTTCATACCTTAAAGCATATAAACATACTGTATCAGTTATACAGAGTAAAAAAAAGAAAATACCTCTACCATCACTTGGTATGATTGTACAAGGTGTTATTACGACACTGAGCATACCTCTATTGATAATCAAGCGAAAACCTGTTTTGGTGTGCGTGAACGATAAGCTTGAGAAGGGTAAAGACTATGATTTCCGGAAACAGTTTATTTATGAAGAATTTAAAGAAAAAGATATATCTTTTGTTGAATGTGTACGAAGCCTTTCTTCAGCAAAAAAGATACTAGCACATGCATGGCGCCGAAGACGTCCAATTATTTATTCTGAGTATACACGAACACTTGGACGCTTCTTCTCTTTTGTAACTGGTGGGCGAGGGCGCGCAAGACGACAATTTGGTAACAGCTTAATTTGCCATGAAGAAGATCCAGAAAAGCGATTCCATATGCTTCTTGCAACGCAATACCTTATGACATTCTATGATGATATTTGGGCAATTCGTATTATGTCCGTTATCTTGAAAATAATTGGTATTCGCACTGCTCTCATTACCGTGGTTACTGAACGCAATTTTGATACTGCAGTAGCATGTAAATTGAATCATATTCCTACTGTTGGCATATTACATGGTGCACATACACAAACCTATAATGTGTACGAATTCATGCCTGCATTTGATGGAGAAAAGAAACTGTCTGTAGACGCGTATGGTGTATGGAGTGAATGGTGGCGTGACTTCTTTGTTGCACACACTCATGCATATAAACCAGAGCAGATATTTGTTTCTGGTCCTATGCGCCCATTGCAGAAAAAAGATACCACTTCTCATGAAGAAGACAGGAAAGATGATGGGAAATTAAAAGTGCTTCTTGTGTCTGAAATTGTTGCAGTGCCAGAAGAAGTATTGCCATATTTACGTGCGTTACTGGAAGCTCCAAACATATCTTTGTATATCAAGTTCCGTTCACAGGGTGATGTGTTTGAAGATTGGTTAAAGAATAAACATCCTTACGTGCTTGAGGCTCTCGAAGGAAGATTGTTAAAAGGGGGTATGCAGGAAGCAATTGCAATGGCTGATGTTGTTGTTGGCTCACAAAGTACTGGCGTTATTGAAGCAGTATTACAGGATAAGCCATTTGTATTCTTTAAGACAAAAAAGTGGGGTGACTATTTCAATATGAAATCCTTTGATTTTCCTTGTCACTTTTTTGCAGAGAATGAAAGTGAATTACTTATTTTTATACAAGAGAGTAAAAATATACCTGTAGATATATTGCGTCATTTTCGAGATATGTTTTTCGGTGATCCGTATAAAAATGGAAGTAAGTGGGTTGTTGAACAATTAGAAAAGAATCTAAAATAAAAACAGCTATAGTATGAAGTACAAGCTGTTTTTTTATGTAGATATATAAGTTAAGTAGTACGTGTATGAAAACGCCACACAATAACATTAATTATGATGCCCACATATGCTGCAGAGACATGCGCAAGGACGAGACCAAGAATACCTCCATATATGCCAAGTCCTGCATATAAAAGAATGCGAACAATGTTTTGAATGATGTTGTTAATAAATATTGCTTTAGAGAATTTTTGAGATACTAAGAGGAGACTGACGTATCGGTTTGGAATTGCAACGATAAATGCAAATGCCAGTATTTGCGAGAAGAGTACTGAATCAAGGTATTGCGGGAGAATATAGGCAAATACATACGGAGCAATAAATATGTACCCTACGGTAGCGCAGGCACCAAAAAGTGCCCCTTGTAGGATACGCGTATAAAATATTTTATTTATTTTTTTCGGTGTCTGTATGGCAAATTTTGGTGCACCAACACCAACAATATTTTTAATGAGTGCTGTTGCTCGTGCGGGTATTGTTTGTGCAAGGACGTAGATTGCAACTTCAGCCGGCCCCCAAAAGTGTGCCAAGATTATTTTGTCTGCTTGAGATGCTATTGGTGTAATGAGGTTTGTTATCGTTAATTTTTTACCAAAAGAGAGGGTATCAGTATCAGTAGAAAGGGGAAGGTTGAATCTGTGTACCGTATAAAAATAGAAGAAGGCCGTCGTTGCAAATGTAATACATGCATAGGTACCAATAAGTAAGAGTACATTATCACTAATAAAGATCATGCCAATCATACCAAGTGTATAGACAAGCGTGGAGAGGATGCTTGCAGTGCTTGCCATACGGAATGCCCGTTTTCCATCAAGATATGCACCGTAGGTATTTAATGAGAGCGTTGCTGGAGTAAATATACCAAGGATGAAGAACGCTGTCGCAAATATTGTGTCTCCATTGAAAAAATAGTAAGCAGATAATACCAAGAAGCCGACGAGCATGAGGACATTCCATTTCAATTGATAGCGTACAAGGGTACGCAGTATACCTTCGTTTCCACCTGCAACAGCGCGTGAAATCGCACTGTTCATACCTGTTAAGGTGAATATATTTAATATTCCAGCCAAAGAGAGTATGTAGCGGTAGAGACCATATGTTTCTTTTGGAAGTAAGTTTGCAAAAGCAATGATTAAGAGTAGGGAAATGACGCTTGCCATAACTTGTCCAAACGTAACCCAAAATCCATTTTTGGTTAAGTACACCATATCGATTTTTGTATATTTTTCAGAAGCACGGAGCCACTGATACAGTTTTGTCTGCAATGTATTCATATATAAGATTATACTAATCTAAGTTGTATGCTTTTGCTAGGAATCAGTCTTCTTTTCATGTTATATTTATGAGGTGAATATGAAAAAAAGTTTCACTCATATAATAACTTTTGGCATATTGGCATTTTTATTTTTGCCGCTTTTGGTGAGTCAGTCTCTTTATTTTCCTTTTATTACTGGGAAAGGCTTCTTCTTCCGTGCGATTGTTGAGGTTCTCTTTAGTATATGGGCCATTGGTATAGTGTATTTTCCTGAATATCGGCCACGAAAATCAATGCTCCTTACCGCACTAACTGCGTTTGTTGTGATGATTGGCATTGCGACGATATTTAGTGAGAATCCATTTAAAAGTTTTTGGTCTAACTATGAGCGAATGGAAGGGTATGTATTGATACTACATCTGTTTGCATATTTTCTTGTGCTCGCATCCGTGTTCAATACACAAAAGAAATGGAATCTATTTTTTAATACAACACTCTTCGTTAGTTTTATTACTATTATATATAGTCTCTTTCAACTTGGTGGTTTAGAAAATATCAATCAAGGGGGAACACGAGTTGATGCATTGTTTGGTAATGCAACTTATTTTGCTGGTTACTTGTTATTCCATTTGTTTATCAGTGCGTTTATGTATATACGCACGAATCATACAGTGCTTCGCTCATTATATGGCGCACTTGCTGTATTGCAGGTTACTATCCTTTTCTTGACGGGAACACGTGGTGCCGCTATTGGTTTGGTTGCAGGTATTTTTGTCTCTCTTTGTGTGTGGTCATGTAAAGGGAGTTTGTCTCTCGGTAATAAAAAATTACTATTTGGCATACTGACTATTTTTGTACTTGGCATAGGGACATTGTTTTTTGTACGAAATACACCTGCCGTGGAGAATCACCCAATCCTTTCTCGATTTGCTTCGCTCGTGACATATGATGATTTGAAAAAAAATGCCACACCACGTTTTATTATATGGAATATGGCATGGCATGGATTCTTGGAACGACCTCTTTTAGGGTGGGGGCAAGAGAGTTTCAGCTATGTTTTTAATGCATACTATAGTCCTGCTTTGTATAACCAAGAGCCATGGTTTGATCGCGCACATAATATCTTTCTCGATTGGCTTATTGCAGGAGGTGTCTTTGGATTACTTTTCTATTTATCGCTTTTTGAGTCTGCGTACGCGCTGATATGGCGAGGTTCTTTATTGCCTTTTTCACAAAAAGTAAAAGAACGATTGGGATGTTGGATTGAACATGATGAATGTTATCAGTTTAGTGTTGGGGAAGGTGCAGTGCTTACTGGTTTGTTGACTGCCTATTTTGTTCAGAATCTCTTTGTGTTTGATAATTTATTTACATATGTGCCATTTTTCTCTGTACTTGCGTTTATACATTCGAGTACTGCAAGAGAATGGAGTTTTATTTCTAAGATAGATATAAGAAAGACGATTGTATATGTCGTGTATATTCCATTTATTGTTATAGGTACGTTTTATGCGTATTATTTTGTTGTATATAAACCAATACAGGCAAGCTCATATCTTATTCGCGCATTATCTAGTACCCGTGTTGAATCAGTTGAAACAGGTATTGCATCTTTTGAGAAAGCGCTAGCATTGCATACGCTCGGCGATCAAGAGGTACGTGAACAATTAATGCAATTTAGTATTAATGTGATTCCAAAAGAAATACCTGATGAAGTGCGTCTAAAACTTTTTAATTTCACAGTAAATGAGCTACAGTCTCAGTTACAAGTTGCTCCACACGATGCACGTACCTATTTTTTCCTCGGTTCTTTTCTGCAAGTATTTGGTGAATATGAATATGCAACTGACGCATTACAGGAAGCATTGAAGTATGCACCAAACCGTCAGCTTGTCTTGTATAATCTTGGATTTGTTGCTTCACAGCAAGATTTGAATGATAAAGCGGTAGCATATTTTAAACAAGCTTTTGAGTTAGATAAGCGAAATAGTGAGGCGCGTATATTGTATGCAACAGCCTTGTTTTTTAATGATGAAGAGAAGAAAGCAGATGCATTATTGAATGAAGCATTCGGTACGACGATTGTTTTAAATGAGGATTTACTTCGTACGTATTTAGGTTTAGGCTATCGTGATCGTGCCAAAGCACTTCTTGAGAAGTTTGTTGTTGCGTTCCCTGATAATGCTACATACAAAGATTTGTTACGACAACTACAAAGTTAATTTCTCATATATTCATGTTTAGTTAACCTTCAAGGGTGACACTGTTGATAAATAATAGTTCAATTTCTCGATGGGTATCATGCCGTTTAAATATTTTCCTAAATGTATTCTTTCGTAATTGTAAAAGTGTAAATATTCTTCT
>Ga0210057_1005506_pt1 | contig 16243 bp, 20 predicted proteins | sample CryGeyCG2114_010_2_FD_183968 | JGI IMG/M metagenome (GOLD analysis project Ga0210057, IMG submission 183968) | Groundwater microbial communities from aquifer - Crystal Geyser CG10_big_fil_rev_8/21/14_0.10 (SPAdes) (version 2) | ecosystem: Environmental > Aquatic > Deep subsurface > Groundwater ...
GCCTATTTCTAGTTCAGATGCTGTTAGGTAAATATTTTGAGCAACATGACCAGCTTCTAGTAAGGTGTATGGCAGACTTCGATTTCCATACTTTTTTCCATTATTGTGGTAAGAACCACTTACAATGATGACACCTTGAGCGTCTTCCAAAATTGATGGATCTGTAAAAGAACGCACAAATTGTCCAATGTCTTTTGAAACCAGATTAAACCCAACTTTTTCTGGAAGACCTAACCATACATCATAAATTCCACAACTAATTTCTTCAAAATCCTTCAATAAAACAAGGTTTACTTTTAGTGGATATAGCGCTCCGCCAGAAGGTACAGATCTATGATGATCAGATATTCCTCCCTTGGAGTTACTTAGTTCACCATAAGCGGCCCAAATAATATTGATGATGTTTTGGAAATTAATTGGTTTGTGAGAAAAAGAACGAGTTGAGCGTCGGTTGTCGATAAGCCTTTTAAGGAAGAAGGGTGATGTTTCAAAAACTTTGCTTTTGGGGTCACTTTTATGGGTTGCAATAGATTTTTCAGTAAGTTTTGCAAGGTCTTCATCTGTTAAGCTAGAGGAAAAACATGAAGGGTTTTCAATCGCTTTAAGCAATGAGTCTCCAAGATATCTACTATCTACCAAAACACCCCTTTCAAATAACTCCTCAATCAGACCTCGTAAGGAATTTTCATCCCACTCCTGATTTAAAAGCTGGACAATTTCATCAGACGAACGAACTCCGTTACATAACTTGATCAAGCTCTCGATTAATTTTCCAGGAACTTTTATAGTAACTTTTTCGTTGATTTTGTGAAAAACAGTTTTGTTTTTCTTAATAATTGAGGCCACTACAAAAAGTGGCAGATGTTTGTTATTTAACATAACACGAAATCTCCTTTCAAAGAGCTATTTATTTTGGATTAAGACAATCTCAATCTCTGTTTTTAGGCTACAACATTATGCGTATTTAGTCAATAGGTACTTTATATTTGTAAAGTTACTCACTACACACCTCCCCTGCTTCGGCGTCGGCTTCGGTACAGTAAGAGACTTCACAATTTTCTTCGCCTTCTTCACAGACCAATTCATCACAAGTCTGGGTGGCGGGGTCGCAAGCAAAAATAGTAGAAGCTTTTTTGCTGATTAAAGCATAGTTGGTAATTTCACCAGTTTCTTCATCTTCATATATAAAACAAGAATCTGTTGCTGGATCACAATCCACCCAGTCTATGATTTGATAATCTTTCTGGGCGACTATACGCCAAAATTCTACACCGACGACAATTATTATTAAAATAGCAACAAGAGAGAGTAATATTTTTGATTTTTTATCCATTCATATATTTTACCTATAAAAAAACTGCGTTGCAACACTAGGGTTACAACGCAGTTACGAATTCAAACAAAAACTTGCCAACGAGAGCCATACCACCCGCTACCGGCACCCAAACTAGGTTGCAGATAATGTGGCTGAGAAGATACAAACCTAAGACGTTCATATCTCGCAAGTCTGCTTTTTTGTGATAAAGGAAATTTATAGCGTAGAAACTATCTTTCCATACCGACAAAAAGAGAAACCCCGCTGCGTTTGAGACACTTTTCTTACGAAGAATGTGTCGGACACAAGCTATGAGTTTGATCATGGCTCGGCGAGGGGCTTTCCCAATGAAGACCACCTTCATGGCTTTGGCATAGCGATACGGCCAAAGCATAGAATCGTTGTCTCTCAAGTTTGTAATCCACAACATGAAAGACCAGTCTTCTTCGGTTTTATTGTTGATGAACAAATAGCAAGCGTTCGTCAACAATGTCAGACCTATCATGAATATGGTTCCATCGACAAGTCCTAAAACCCCTAGAGCCACTGGATACAATATGTAATTGATCCAGTGATCAAACCCCTGCCAAAGCAAGAATCCAGCAATCTGGGTTTGGCTGACCAAACCTGATTGTTTTTTCTCTTTTTTCCAGTTTCTTAATGCACCAAGTGCAAAGAAAAGGAGGGAGAGAAAAAGAAAGATACTGATTGTTGAGTTCATCTCAACCTCCTTTTTGTTGGTTTATTGTTTATGTACTACCTTCTATCATTATATCACACTAGGGCAGAAAAGTAAAGCCCCACAAAAATGCTCATTTTAAAGCATTTTTGTGGCAATCTATCCAACGCAGACTTCCCCTCTCCAAAACCCCCTTCCGTCCTCTAGTTGAGTGAATATACTAGATAGTGTCATGAGAGTCACTCTCGGGTGGAGGGGTTGTCTTGGTTTTATTTAAATAAAAGTGTTATTATTTTTTTAATATGCAAAATATTGTAAACATCCGCAACGGCAGATTATTAGAACCCTTTTTTCAGGAATATTGCAAAAATAAATTCAACATAACAACTTTCGCTTCAGCTGAGGAGATAGAGGTTAAGATTAAATCATATAAGGAAGAATGGTCTAAATATGAAAGTTTGTTTTTTGATACTTTAGAGCGAATCATGGGTTTAAAATTAAAACGAAACATATTGGATTGTTATATAGTGTCTGCAACTAACCGTGATATGTCTGCGCCACTAGTCATTCGGAGTAGATATACACCAGATGAATTTGTTGATATTCTTATACACGAGTTACTACATGTTATTTTTGTAGAAAATAATTGTATGCATAAAAATGTGACCGATAACACAACAACAAATAATCATATAAGCCTCTTTGGTTTTCTAAGTTTCTTTTTTACTGAAATAATAAAGGATAAAGATAGATTAGAGAGAATGAAACAATTAAAATCTAATGAAATTAATAATGCCTACATAAAAGCATGGGAAATAGTGGATCATGTAGGATATGTGGAGGCTATGAGTTATTTAAAAAAACAAAAGCTATGCGAAAATTAATTTTCGCATAGCTTTGTTCTTCTGGGATGTGAATAATCATTTCCCGCCAACTTCTGGAGAATCTGGGCCTGAGTCACCACTGTAATCGTCGTGGCTCGGACTGTAACCGTCGTCTTTTGGACCATACATTGTCTGCGTTTTCAATCACCTCCTTTCATTTGAGATTGTTTACATGTCTAATGTTTCAATGAAAGATAACAAACTCACTTTCCCTTGCCTCCCGTGTCTCGGTCAGGAAAAAGGCATTTAAAAAACCTTGGTTTTTAAGGTGAAAAAGGAATTTTCCTTGTTGATTACAATACTAAAGAAGTTTAGTAGAGATTTTTTACTTATGTTTTTTGTTCATTATTTTTAAATACTCATTAAAAGTACTCATACCCAAAGATTCTCGTCTTTTATCTAGAGTTTTAATAAATCTTATTGGATAAGGACGCCATTTTCCTTTTTCTAAATAGAATTGTGTTCCATATTTTTGTTTCCCACTCTCTTTTACTAGAATTCTATCTTCTAAATATGCTATTAAAACAGGATTCGTATTTTTTATACTTTCTTTCATTAACTTTAAACATTTTTTTTGAAAAATTATATCATGGTCAGAGTGTTGAGCTATAAGCCAGGCTGCTTTAGAGGCTTCTTCTCCAATTTTGTCTATCGTTGGCCAGCCTATTTTGTTTATAACTTTTTTTAAAAATATTTTATTTTTTTCTATCACCAAGAGCCTATCTTCTTCTTTTTTAGTAAGAGATTTTTGATCATTATCCATGGATGATAGTAATTTTTTGATTATTTGTGTGTTTTTCATTAAAAGTATCGAGAAATTTTAAAAAATATTTTACCAAACGTCAAATAAAAAATATTGTGGATAAGTATTTCTTAATCACTTTTTTTTATTATATATTCCTGTACCAAACTCATCATTCCTTGACCCTCCGGCCGGTCAGTTAAATTGAAAGTTTCTAACATCCAGTTTTTCAAATCACCACGTATGCTGTGGCTTAATTCTTCTGGAACATCGATTTCAGTTTCAAGAAAATACAAAGTTTTATCAGGTAAAATCACTTCGTCTAGGGACATTTTAGCTGGTTCATTATTAAAATCTAGTTGCCAATCTATGCGATTTTTAGTTAGAAGTGGAAAATTTGGGTTTTTGGTTATAAAATCATTTAATTCTTCAAGACTAGATTCCCTTTCTACTTCCTCTCGGACTCGATCACCATTCAATAACTTCCAAGTTTTTTGAGTTTTTTCGTATTGTTTTCCATCGTAAACTCTAATTCGGGTAAAATTCCAACCTTTTTCGTCAAACTTACTAATATTAAAAAAGTAATCTTTTAGTTTAGATTGTCGGTCAAAAGAAGCTGGTTTAATGGCTATAAATTCTTCATATGATACAGGTAGTTTGTATTCGGTTTCGATTTTTTTCATGAGATACGTAAGTTTAAATTAAAGCAGAATTTAGAGTTTGAGTCTATAAATAATAGTAATATGTACAAACTCTGGCGGATGGAGAAAGGCTTGGATCATCGACTAAAGGAATTTGAAGACCGTTTCCCTGCCGACTTTATGAAAAACAACACCTTTGCAGGTAATCGTCGAGTGGGCGGGGTGGATAATAAATATAAGAAAGAATAATTTTAATAAATTTAGGCAAAAATAAAAAGCGCTGGTCAGGCGCTTTTGAGGTGTTTTGTAAGACTTGTGTAAAAATTATATCGTGGTACTATGTTAATTGGAAAGAAGGGGGCTATGTTGGTCTCCTTTTTATCTAAAAAGTTCTTCTACAAATAAGGATCCGTGTCATGCAGAAAACAATTGAAAACCCTCTCCTTTCAGGAAGGGTGGACCGCTCCAGTGGTGGAGTGATGGCAGAAGAGGGTTTAAGTGAACTCATAATTCCCGCTGTGCCGGGAGAGTTCTATGCTTATCCGGCCAAATTCACAAAGGATAAGCCTCTCTACGTTCTCATGAAGTGCAAATCAAACAAAGCACGTTCAATCGTGGACGCTAAGATTCTGGGTTGTGAGGCAAATCTCCTGTTTTTGTTCAGCAACCCAATCCACATGCAGATTTGTTCGGTCAAAGTGGCTCACACTTTCGGTTTGCTCGGGGACTCTATCAACGACGAATCGTTTGGTGAGACGTGGGTGGCACCTACTCAGATCACGTTGGAAGATTTCTACGAGATCTGTGCACAGAAGGACGTTGCGACACTGGTCGAACTTTGCCAATCTGCTTGCTCAGAAAAAAAGGCATCTGTCACTCTGGAATCAGGAATGGTTGTAGCTATAATGACGGACGGTGGAAAGTATGGCTTATTTCTCATCAAGGAACTTACACCTGCCTTAATTAAGATTGACGCCTGCCACATTCTTGTGTAGCAACTCGGCATTTGTTTAGGTAGCACCTGCCACTAAAGATTATTCTTTGGTGGCAGATTTTATTTATGATAAAATAACAACATGAAAGCGATTTTTCCAAATAAATTAAAAGTAGGAGATAAAGTGATGGTGGTAGCACCATCTGATTCTTTGGGTTGTATCTCTGAAGATGTGAGAGCTATTGCGGATGAAAGATTTGAACAGATGGGATTGGAACTGTCTTTTGCTAAGAATGTAAACGAAGTGGACGAATTTGATTCTTCCAGTATTGAATCTAGAGTCGCTGATATACATGAAGCTTTTTCAGACCAGAGTGTAAAGGCAGTATTTTCCGCTTTTGGAGGATTTAATTGTAATCAACTTTTGGGTCATTTAGATTGGGATTTAATTAAAAATAATCCTAAGATTTTTGTGGGTTATTCGGATACCACCGCACTACAAAATGCTATATATACAAAAACTGGGTTAGTGACATATTCTGGTCCTTCCTATTCTACATTTGGTCAAAAACTTTATTTTGATTACACTTTAGAATATTTTAAAAAATGTCTTTTTGAAGATGGAGAATTAAATATTTTGCCGAGTGAATCCTGGAGTGATGATAGGTGGCACAGGGATCAGGACAATAGAAAGTTGATTAAAAATGACGGCGGGTTGGTTATCAATGAGGGTGAAGCCAAAGGGACTATTTTAGGCGCTAATATTTGCACCTTTAACTTACTTCAGGGTACAGAATATTTTCCAGATATATCGGATTCCGTTTTGTTTTTAGAGGACGACGCTGAGACTAAAATATTTAACTTTGATCGTGATTTGCAATCTATTGTTCACCTGCCGAATTTTGATAAAGTAAAAGGTATTGTTATTGGTCGTTTTCAAAACGCTAGTGAAGTAAATAAGGATCAACTTATAAAAGTGATTAAATCAAAAAAAGAATTAGACGGGATACCAGTACTCGCAAATGTTGATTTCGGGCATACTTTTCCAATGATTACTTTCCCTATTGGTGGAGAAGCTCATGTAGTAGTTTCTAATACTGGGTCGGAATTGAAAATAGTTAAGCACTAAACCCAGTTCCGAAATCATAGGTTTTTTGGTTATCTATAATGTAATCGTGAACAAGTTCGGGTTTAGTTACAATCCCCCCTTTTGTTTTAATGTAGGCTTCGATCAACTTCATACGAAAGGAGTGCGATACTACATTTACACAATTAAATTTTTCTTCTGCTTCAAGACATATTTTTATAATATCCTCTATTTCCAGCCACAATTTCTCACGAGAAATTGGTAGTTTGTCTTGTATCAAGTATTCTTTAAAACGTTTACGAACAATTAGACTTTTTTGCTCAGACCACTCCTCTTTGGTGCACAATTTTGGCAAAATAAAGGGTATTTCTTTTAGAGAATCTAAAGATTTACTAATTACGTTTGAAGAGGTACTTACGGTTTCGATAGATCGTCTCAAAGGTGAATAAAAAACGATGCCAGAATCAAAATAAAGTTCCTTGGCCCTTAAGCTAGGTGGATCATATTCTTGCGACGTAATACTAGAGAGATACTCAAAAACCTGCGGATCATCAGGTTTCAAATCATATTCTAAAACTTTAATAAAATTAACCATAATATTCTATTTATTATAAAAAAGTTGGACTTAGGTTGGTGTAAAAAACATAAACCTAAGTCGCAACTGTATTTAGTATACTCTGACATCGTTGTGAAGCAGAGCAACATTCGTCTTACGTTTGTACCAAGCCAAGTTTGTGGTTGTGTGATTACAAACCAAATACCTAGCTTCAGTAGCAAATCGGCCAAGAGCTACATACTGAGCAGTGGTGTGAGCTGTCCGACGAGTCATCTCTGTAAAAGAAATCCCACCATTGATCCGCCTGTACATATCGCGACGAGATTCGGTGTCATCTCTTAGCCAACCCCCTAAACTGGAATCATTAAGTATTTCTTTAGTGATGGACTCTTCGTCAGAAATAAGGTGTGGAATAAAAGCTGTCATAAAAGTGGCAAACCAACCTCGTGACAAGATTTCCTTTCTAGTTTCGAACAAGGAAGACAACATCAAGTCAGCAAACTCCTCGCGAGTTTTTTCTACTACCCGACACAGATCTGGGTCGTCGGCTTCATGGTCAGCCAACAGGAAAATAACTGCGGATTTTGGTAAAATAGGGGTCACGTTGTCCAAAAACTCTATATGTTTTTGGGTTAAAAGTGATACTCCACCAAACAAACCATTGAAAGTATACTTCTTGCCATCGTGACCATAATCTGGACAGACGGGAACCACAATCGTCGGATTACTTTTTAATTTTAAAAGTTCTCCCAAACGATACTTCATAGTTTTTGTGTTTGTTTTTGATTGTACTCCACAGATAGATACCAATCTATCTACCAATTCTTCAATTTCCCTTTCTTTGGTAGTTAGATTTTTCTTTCTAGTAACAGATCGTTTTTCTTGATTATTCTTAACTAGATCAACGGGGTCCACCTCTTCACCAAGGGGTGACGAGAACTTTCTCACAAAATACATGACTACATCCTCCATTTTAATTACAAAGATCAAACGCAGATACATCTCTGCGAGGCGAAAACCATTTCGCCTTTTGGGTACCTGAACGTTCTAAGTCGGTACCCAAAAGGTGGTAGGTTTAAATGAAAAGCCCATACACCTTTTGTGGTGTACGGGTTTTTGTATTGTTTGAAAATATAGCTGTATTATTTATTTTCTATTATACCAAAAAGTCGTCCACCGTGTGGAGTGAAGTGCCAGAAACCAAAAAATTGACTTTTATCGAATAACATACTTTCACGGTATATTAAGTTTATTTTTTCGTCAAGTGTGTTGTGGATAAGAAAAATCCCCCGCGAGGATACGCGGGGGTGGTGGTGACAGGTGGGGTGAAATGAATAGGAGAAAGTCGCTACTTCTTTTTCTTTAGATTTTTTTCTACCAACTCAGTGAGTTCCTTGTGGAAATATTCACCAATGGTTGGGTATCTCAAAGAAAGTTTTTCACACAGAGGTAAATAGATATCAGTGGTCTCTTTAGCTTTGCGGACCACCTTTTCTGGTGTACAAGTATGCAAAGTGCGCATATTGTGCAAGCGGTCTGCCAGCTTTACCAGTAAAACGTCATTGTTGGATTCTCGTAGGCGTCCAAAATAAAATCGATGACGTTCCGCATCGCTTTCAAACCCATAACCCTTATCTCCTTTTTTAGGTTTGGTGACAGCGGTGACAATATCCGCGATTCGGTCATTGAACATACAAGCAATAGCTCCTCGACTCATAAATCCTGGATTATCTTCAATCGAGTCATGAAGCAAACAACTGATGATAAGATCTCGGTCATAGACCCCCAAATCCATCAAAATGAGAGCGGTTTCTCGCAAATGGTCAAAGTATCTGGTTTTATCGTCCCGTTGTTGCCCACGGTGAGCTTCTTTGGAAAGGTTGTAAGCTCGCATAACCATATCAATATCTTTGGGAGACATTTTTAGGATTAAAAGCTTTAAAAATTCACTATATTTTCCACTAACCTGACTGGACATAAGTCCTCCTTCCTTTGGTTGTTTTGGTACTGTTTGGTTCCAAATTCACTTAAACACAAAAAGGTCTGGTTGTCTAGGTACTTTAAACCCCTTCTTGTTTTAGGTCGTCGATAAGTTTGCGGGCAGTTCTGGAAAGTTTGGTTGGGGTGGTGACGAAGATTTTGACGAGTAGATCCCCTCTTTTTCCACTAGCACTTGGTACACCTTTGTCACGAACGCGTAATATCTCTCCAGACGAAATACCTTCGGGGATTTTTAATTTTAATTTTCCATCTAAAGTTTCAATATCCAAATTTGTACCCAAAATAGCCTCCGTCATCTTGATAGATAAATCCATATACAAATTGTGCCCTTCGCGAGTAAAAACTTTATCTTTATCAATATGAACTTTTATATACAAATCACCAGCTGGGCCATGTGCCAAAGCTTCCCCACCACCAGTCATCCGTATCATTTGGCCAGCGTCTATACCGGCTGGGATTTTGATTTCTAAATTTTCTGTCTTTTTATATACTCCTTCACCACGACAAGTAGAGCATATTTTCTCGGGTATTTCTCCTCTACCATAGCAGTCTGTACAAGCGTGAACGCTAGCAAAAGAACCCATAATAGACTTGCGGACTTCCTTGACCTGACCTTTCCCCTGACAAGTGGCGCAAGTTTTCATTTTACTACCTTTTTCGGCCCCAGAACCGCCACATTTGTCACAAGAAGAGACTTTGTTAATAGATACTTTTCGAGTAGTACCAAATACTGCTTCTTTGAAACTAATCTGGACGTCTACAGAAATGTCTCGTCCGCGTTTGGTACGACGTCCTCCGCCACCAAAAATATCGCCAAAAATGTCACCCAAATCAAACTCCATCCCTTGTCCGCCATTTTGAAAACCACTGAAATCAAATCCGAAACCACTTGGATCAAAACCAGCTCCACCACTTCCACCACCAGAAAAACCACTACCAAAAGTATCATATTGTTTGCGTTTAGTATCGTCGGATAGGGTTTGATAAGCTTCACTCACTTCTTTGAACTTTACTTCGTCACCACCTTTGTCTGGATGGTGTTTGTGAGCGAGTTTGTGAAAAGCTTTTTTAATCTCGTCCTTGGTGGCAGATTTTTTTACTCCGAGAATGTCGTAGTAATCTTTAGCCATATATTATTTTTGTTCTTCTTCGCCGGTTTCTGCGTCGCGAATATTATCTTCACCTTCAGTTTTTGGGGCTTCTTCTGGTGTTGCTTCGGCACTGGCTTTACTCATCGCTTCGCCTATTTTTTGCATCTCAGTTGAGAGTTCAGCGGTGGCTTTCATAATAGCTTCTTTGTCCCCAGTTTCTTTCACAGAATTTAAAGCGGTTATTTTTTCTTGAACAGCTGTTTTAATATCTTCACCAATTTTTCCTTCGGCGTCTTTGAGAGCTTTTTCGGCAGTGTAAACAAGTTGATCAGCAGTATTCTTTACTTCAATAGCCTCTTTCTTTTTCTTGTCTTCCTCAGCATGAAGTTCGGCGTCTTGTTTCATTTTTTCAATATCTTCTTTAGATAGACTAGACTGAGCTTCAATACGAATAGACTGCTCTTTACCAGAAGTTTTATCTTTAGCTTTTACAGATAGGATACCGTTGGCATCTAAGTCAAAAGTCACTTCTACTTGAGGTGTGCCTCGGCCAGCTGGTGGGATGCCGTCTAGGATAAATTTACCTAAAGTTTTGTTATCGGAGGCCATTTCTCGCTCACCTTGAACAACGTGTATTTCTACACTGGTTTGGTTGTCAGCAGCGGTTGAAAAAGTCTGACTGCGAGAAGTAGGGATGGTAGTATTTCGTTCTATTACTTTTGTAGCTACTCCACCTAAAGTTTCAATACCAAGTGAAAGTGGAGTAACATCGAGCAACAGCACGTCTTTGACGTCACCTTGGAAAATACCTGCTTGAACAGCTGCGCCAATAGCTACCACCTCGTCTGGGTTGATAGAACGATTTGGTTCTTTGCCGAAAAGATTTTTTACAGCTTCAGCAATAGCTGGCATACGTGTCTGACCACCTACCAAAATCACTTCATTGATATCGGAGATTTGAAAACCAGAAGCAGTGATAGCTCGTTTTGTAATTTCAATAGATCGTTCGATGTATTGACCCGCTAGTTCTTCCAACTTAGCCTTAGTCATGTTTTCAAGTAAGTGAATAGGTCCATTGGCGTCGGAACTAACAAATGGAATATTGATTTCACTTTGAGCAGATGTAGAAAGTTCGTGTTTAGCTTTTTCAGCAGCTTCTTTTAGACGCTGTAAAGCTAACTCGTCTTTGGTGATATCGACACCCGTTTTAGATTTGAAAGTATCAGCCAACCATTTGATGATTTCTTGGTCAATATCTTCACCACCCATATGTGAGTCACCGTCAGTGGACTTTACTTCGATACTTTGTTCTTCTCCGGTTCCGGTTATTTCCAAAATAGAAACATCAAAAGTACCCCCACCAAAATCGTAGACGGCAATTTTTTCATCACTTTTTTTATTGGCGCCATAAGCAAGAGCGGCGGCAGTCGGCTCGTTTATGATTCGGCGGACCTTGAAACCAGCAATTTCACCAGCGTCTTTAGTAGCTTTTCTTTGGGTATCATCAAAATAAGCAGGAACGGTAATAACTACTTCCTCTATTTTTTCGCCCAATTGAGCTTCGGCATCTCGTTTAAGTTTTTGAAGGATCATAGCGGATACTTCTTCTGGGCGATAGTTTTTGTCATTTAATTTTACTTTTACTCCCCCGTCTTCAGATTCATTTATTTCATAGGGAACAATATTTTTATCTTTTTGGATATTTGGGTCAGAGTACTTGTGTCCCATAAGTCTTTTGACGCCAGAAATAGTATTTTTGGGGTTGGTTATGGCTTGGCGTTTGGCTAGAGCTCCCACTAGACGTTCACCAGTTTTAGATACACCAACAATAGACGGAGTAGTACGGGCTCCTTCGCTGTTTTCAATAATTTTAGCTTGACCCCCTTCAATAAAAACCATCGCTGAGTTTGTAGTTCCTAAATCTATTCCTAAAATTTTTGCCATAATATTTTATTGGTTAAAGTTAATAAATTTAATTTATTTTATGTGACCTATTTTCACTTGAGCGGGACGGATCACTTTCTCTTGCATTATATATCCCTTTTTGACGACTTCAAGTATTTTACCGTCATCCTCTTCTGGGGAATCTATCACTCCTATAGATTCATGATACTTTGGGTCAAATGGAGTGTTTTTATCTGGCGTTAGCTCTAGTAAGTCGTTGTCTTTGAATATGTTCATCAATTGGTTGTAAATATATTCAATGCCCTTACGCCAATTTTCTGGAGCTTGCTCCCAAGCTTCTTTATTCGCAAAAGCCATATCGAAACTGTCAGCTAGAGGAATCAAATCTACCAATAATCCCTCTTTTGAAAATTTTATAATCTCACTACGGTTTTTTTCCTCAGTATTTTTTAGGTTGATGTAGTCTGCTTTTGCTCTTTGCCAACCAGCCAAATATTCATTACGTTCAGTTTGAGAGGTTTTTAACTGATCTCGAAGTTTTCTTAATTTAGTGTTTAAATTTATTTCTTCACCATCTTCATCTGTATCCACAAAATCTAACTCTTCGATATCAGGTTCTAAATTATCTGATTTTTTATCTATTGATTTGTCTTCCTTCATATATAAATATATTAAATGCTAAAAACTAGAAGCCAAACAAAGTCAGCTAAACTTTTAATTTTTAAGAATTAACCGCGAGAACCGATAGACTGTATTTTAAAAGCAGACATTACCCACAAATTGGTCAATCCGTCAGTAATAGGTAAATCGGTCTCTAGGTTAAATGGGTGAGAGCCAAAAGCGTCTGGAGCTAAAACTCCGTCATCTTTATGTAAAACAGCGTAATAAGTATTACCAGGTGCTAAATCAACAAATGATTCAACTTGAACATTTGTGTGTGTACCAGTGTCAAACCAACCAGCTCCTAAAATAACAGAAGGTTCACCTTCATTGTCGTTGTAAATAGCCACCCAGCCTGGAGTATCAAGGGTTAAGCTGTCGATATTGACAACTTTGCCTGGTATTTGATCCATCACTTGAATAAGAGGAGAAACTGTTCCTTCTACAGAAGTCCCTTCTGTTTTTTCGTCTAACTTACCTGGGGCTAAAGCTTTTTTACCAAACAAGAAGTATGCCCCACCTAAAATAATGAGAGCTATTAAAATTAATATAATAATGTTTCGATTTTTTCTTTCTGAAGTAAAAAGGTTTTTGATTGTATCCATAGTATTTTTGTTAATTTAATAAATACTTCTCTACTTTCCCGTAATAATCACGACAAACTAACAGGCTATCGTTTTGACCATTGTGGTGATTTACGAGCTTTCTTAAGTCCAAATTTACGACGCTCTTTAGCTCGCGGGTCACGAGTAAGAAGTCCGTCTTTTTTAACCACTGGTCGTAATTCACCGTCGTAGACAAGTATTGCTCTAGCAATACCTAGTTTTATAGCGTCGGCTTGTCCAGTCACTCCGCCACCACTCACTTTTGCACTAACAGAAAAATGTAATTCTGGAGTGGCAGCCAAGGCTTTTTCAACAGCTTGGCGTAAATTTTCAGTTTTAAAATATTCAGCTAAAGATCTGCCATTGATTGAAAAAGAATTTTTGGCTTCTGGGACAAGTCTAACTCGCGCCACAGATGTTTTTCGTCGGCCGACAGCTTCAAAATATCGATTGTCTTTCTTGGTAGTCATAATTTTATTCAGTAATGATTAATCTTTTCAACATTAAATCTCGAAGTTTGTTGTTAGGTAGCATACCTTTGACAGCTTTTCGAATCAATTCTCCGTGACCTTTTTTAGCAATCACTTCTTTAGCTGGTTTTTCTCTCAATCCTCCTGGGTGGCCAGTATAGTGACGATAAATCTTATCATTTAATTTATTACCTGATATTTTTATAGAACTAGCGTTGGCAACATTGACAGTTACTTTTGGATCAATATGTTTTACAAAACTAGGTTTGTCTTTGCCTCGCAAAAGAACCGCGATTTCTGACGCTAGTCTACCTAAAACTTTTCCAGTTGCATCAATGTTGTGAGTCATAATAATTATACAAATTCAATAAAAGCCATCGGACTAGCGTCTCCACCACGGGCTGGTAATTTTACAATACGGGTATAGCCACCGTTTCGGTCTTTATATTTTGGAGCAATATCGGAAAACAACTTAGTAGCTCTTTTTTCACTACCTAATCTAGAGATAATCATCCGTCTAGAAGCTAAGGTGTCTTTTTTAGCTAAAGTCACCAGTCGTTCTACAAAAGGTCGTAAAGCCTTCGCTTTAGCTTCAGTAGTTTTGATGCGACCACGAAGAATGACCGATTCAGCCAAACCAGCTATCAGAGCTTCTCTGACATTCTTTTTGCGTCCTAATTTCTTTGTTTTATTGTGATGCATCATAACTTTTTAAGTGGTATTACTTTAGCACAATTCCAAAATTACTCAATGCCCTCTTGATTTCTTGGACACCTTTGTCCCCCAAACCTGCTATTTCTAGTAAATCGCCTTCTTTTTTACGAGAAAGACCTCCAACAGTTCGAATACTAGCTGCTGAGAGAGCTTTCATGGTTCGAACAGATAAACTAAGATCATCGATGCGAGTTTTTAAAACATCATCTTCATCCATTTGATTAGAATCATCTTCATCAGAAGGGTTTTCAGTAGCATCATCTTCTGATTCTGATGGGACCTCCACTTCTTCCTCTTTAAAACCAATGATTGATTTTAATTGATAAACCATAATCTTGATAGATTCTTCTAGAGTTTCTCGTGGTGACAAATCTCCATTGGTAGAGATTGTTATTCGTAGTTTGTTGTAGTCTGTTCTGTCGCCAACTCGAGTTTGTTCAACTTCATAACTAACTCGACGAATTGGAGAGAAAATAGCATCCAAAGTGATTGAACCGATATCAGTTTTGTCTTTTTGAAGAGATTCTTTTGGAAGATATCCCAAACCTTTTTCAATAAGCAATTCTGCTTTTAAAGAAGATCCTTTATCTGTCACAGAACAAATATAGTAATCTGGATTAACTATTTCAACATTACCAGGAACTTCTATCATGCCAGCGGTCAAATCTTTTGGTCCAGAAACATCTATTTTTAAAAGAACTGGTTCATCTCCTACTACTTTAAATCGAACTTTCTTTAAATTTAAAATAATATTAATAACATCTTCTTTGATACCTTCTAAAGTTGAAAACTCATGAGATACACCATCGATTTTTATCTGAGTAATAGCAAAACCAGGAATAGATGACAATATAATCCGTCGTAAGGAGTTTCCTAAAGTGTGTCCATAACCAGGATAAAGACCGTCTATTTCATAAACACCGGTATTTTCTTCCTCGGAAATCACGATTGGCTTGGAAGGTAAAATGATATTGAATTCTGGCATAATAATTTTATTAAAAGCTTATAACGCTTGATTGACCTTTTTATTTTTAATTACACTCGACTATAAAACTCTAGGATAGTACTGAAATTCAGATTTGATTCCCCTTCACCGTATGCTGGTATTGACTTCACGACCCCCTCTTTCTTATCAACATCAAAGATCAGCCAGTTTGGAGTAGTGTGTGTTTGTAAATTCTCTGCCAAATCTTTAAATAAACCTTTCTCACGACTACCACCTCGGACAGCCACCACATCATCCTTAGAAATAACACATGATGGAATAGTAACCTTGCGACCATTGAGGGTAATATGCCCATGAGAGACCATTTGGCGAGCCAAAGCTCTAGATTTGGCTAGACCAAGTCTATAGACAGTATTGTCTAGTCTTCTTTCAAGCATAGTGTATAGCTCGTTAGTAGGATTTCCTCCTTTAATAGATCGAGCTTTTTTAACATAAGAAGAAAATTGCTTTTCAGTCACACCATAAGTGTAACGAGCTTTTTGTTTTTCAATAAGTTGAGTGCCGTACTCACTCATGGTCTTACGACGATTTTTACCGCGTTGTTTTTGTTCTGTACCAGAAACGGTAAATTTGGTAGTTTGAGTTTTTGAAAAAACCCTCTCTCCTAATCGTCTAGCTATTTTATATTTTGGACCTATTCTCATATTTTTATATTTATATATTTAATCTTTAAACTCGACGAGGTTTACGAGCTTTTGGACCATTAAAAGGTATCGGAGTAGCATCTTTTATAGAATTTACTATCACTCCACGGCTAACAAAGGATCGGACGGCTGATTCTCGACCAGCGCCAACCCCTTTGACCACTACATCTATTTCTTTTAAACCCATAGTTTCTGCTTTTTCAGCTAACATTTCTCCCACTTTGGAAGCAGCATAAGGGGTGCCTTTTTTAGAACCATTAAAACCTAGCGATCCAGCTGATGAAGCAATGAAAAGATTGCCAGCACTAT
>Ga0210057_1005507_pt1 | contig 16239 bp, 14 predicted proteins | sample CryGeyCG2114_010_2_FD_183968 | JGI IMG/M metagenome (GOLD analysis project Ga0210057, IMG submission 183968) | Groundwater microbial communities from aquifer - Crystal Geyser CG10_big_fil_rev_8/21/14_0.10 (SPAdes) (version 2) | ecosystem: Environmental > Aquatic > Deep subsurface > Groundwater ...
TGCCGCTGTGACCATTCCACTAACCGCAATTGTGTCTAATACTAGTTGCTGAACATTCGCTCTTTTTGTTTCTTTTTTAACTTTCCGTTCTAATTTCCCCACACACTAAATTGTAGCATATGCGACAAATTAGTGGTAAGAAAACATCGACTCTGGTGTTGTGCAAAAGGTATTCATTGTAAGAAAACATCGACTCTGATGTGGTGCAAGAGATATTAAAAAAAAAATAAAAGTGAGGATTGGGGCAAAGTTATGTCTTGTGAGTGATGTCTATGACCGCGAGCTCAAGTGGCAGATGCGGAATTGCGGCGTAGACACTCATTGCATACGCCTCCAATAGCGCTTTCAGTGTGTTTGAAGAAATCGCCATTTCCTTGTCTTTGGCAAGTGCCTCCGCCATTTTTATGTCCTCGTCTGATAGCTCTTCGGCAATGTCTTTTTTCATCTCCGGCACGTAGCGAAGCAGGAGCACAGCGCGCACGCGATGCATTACGAGCTTTGTAAGCACACGAATGTCCATATTTTCCTTCACCGCTTCTGAAATTGCCTCCATTGCCTTTTCGGCATCCTTCTTTGCAAGCGCTTCCACAAGAGTGCGCACCAGAGTTGCACTCGGTGCGCCTGTCACCGCTTCCACTTCCTTAATCTCAATTTTTTTGTCTTTGGATATCGTAATTACCTTCTGTAAAATGCCGAGCGCATCACGAAACGACCCCTCCGCCAATAGTGCAATTAGATCCGCCGCGGATTGCTCTAGTGTGTACTTTTCCTTTTTTGCAATATCGGAAACAGTTTCTGCAAGAAGCTCCCTGGATGGCTGCTTGAATGTATACAGCTCACAACGCGATTGAATAGTATCAGGCACTTTATGGCGCTCGGTGGTAGCAAGAATAAAAATAGCGTGCGATGGTGGCTCCTCAAGTGTCTTTAGAAGCGCATTCCACGCTTCTTTGGTGAGCATATGTGCTTCATCAATGATGTAGAGTTTGTAGGGAGAGGAGAACGGCATTACATGTACTCCTTCTCGAAGTTCTCGAATATCATCAATACCACGATTAGATGCGGCGTCTATTTCATACAAATCCTTTTCGATTACCCCTATTTCTCTGGCAAAAATACGCGCGATGGACGTCTTCCCCGTACCGCGACTCCCTGAAAAAAGGTACGCGTGCCCAATTTTCTTGTTTTTTATAGAGGCCTCCAGCACGCTCACGACATGGTCTTGCCCGCGCACATCCTTGAAGCACTCCGGCCGATATGCTCTATAGAGCGCAAGATGTATTTCTTTCTTCATCCTGCCCAGTATACCCCGATAGTAGAATTTGCTTCAAATTCACTCAAAACCAAACTGTTTGACATCCAGTGTCAAACAGTTCCAGGCTCAGATTTTACAGGCACAAAAACACACAAAACAAGCGCGGGCAATTTACCCGCGCCAATTGTTTCTTTTTGCTTTGTTGGTTCGTCATCCGGCGGCTCGTTCCTCCAAAATCGGAAAATAAAAAAATAGTACGCAGTCAGCGTGCCGCCGGTAAACATTATTAACGCAAACGCGATATTCAGAACGAGATACAACACAAATCCGGAAACTGCCATGACCTGTATGACAAGTATGAATCTATACTCGTTTTTCTCGTTTTTCATCGCCACATCCTCCTATATTGAACCTATCAATTTGATCTCAAAAGTGCAATCGCCTCTTCTGTATTACTTGTCTCCATCAATCTCATCCTCAACTCTTTGGCTCCCTCCCAACCTGCAATATAGGCTTTGAAATGCTTTTTCATCACCGCATAATTTGTCACATCGGCGAGTAATTTTTCAAACAGGTCTAGGTGTTCAATAAGCGCCTGTATCTTTGCGTCAGATGTAACAATATGTCCCCCACAAACTTTGCAAAGCATAATGTTGGCGACACACTCGCTCCTATTGTCGCTCGGCCTATTCCGGCTCTGTGTCGCATGTGCAATCTGCATCTTGTCATTATTATTTTGTCTTTGAAACTTTTTGAGCGGCAAAGTTTGTGAGGGATGCTCAATTTTGCAACCACACACAGTGTGGGCAAAATCGGCAAATAACAATGGATTTCCATAAATGGCTCTCCCGAACATAGCACCATCACAATCTGTCTCGCGAATTTTTTCAAGTGCATCGGACATATCTTTCACGTCGCCGTTGCCGATGATTAATGTATCTACTTTCATTTCGTCTCGTATTTCAACTGCACGCTGTATGAGCTCCCAGCGCGCAGGCACTTTGGACATATCCCTTCGTGTGCGCGCATGAATGGTGAGTGTAGCAATGCCCTCCTCTAAGAGCGCGGTCACCCACGCATCAAGTTCTTCGTCTCTGCTGTACCCCGCGCGTGTCTTTACTGATATTGGAATACTCGGCGCGCCGCTTTTCGCCGCGCGAATAATTTCGCGTGCCTTATCGGGATCTTTTATCATCGCCGCGCCACACCCTTGTTTTTCCACCGATTTATCGGGGCACCCCATGTTAATGTCCAATCCATCAAATCCCATTTCTTGGACAAGTGAAGCCACTTTTTCCATATGCTCCGGAATACTTGTAAAAAGCTGTGCAACAATTGGTCGTTCAATATCGGTGAATGCAAGTTTGCGCATTAATTTTTTCTTGCCATTTTCATCTGCAAGCAACAAACCATCTGCAGACGTAAACTCAGTAAACACGACATCCGGCTTCCCGTACTTTGCAATAAGCGTGCGAAACGCGATGTCAGTGACATCTTCCATAGGCGCTAGTGTAAAAATTGGTATATTTAGGTTTTTCCAAAAATTTTTCATAGCACATGTATATAAAGAAAGTATTTCGGGCAGCCCTAGGGCTGCCCGTTTAATATTACTTCCTACTTTCCTCTTGACCGGCACCCCAGCAGGCAAAAAGGAAAAGTGTCAACGCGGACACGACAAGCAGAATGCCTTTGAGGGCATGATACGCCTCAGAAGACGCCTGAAGAAACATCAGGCCTCCCACAAGCAATGTAACGCTGAGCAACCCGAAAAAGAAAAGGGCAAAGAACTTCATGGAGCTCTCCTTTTCAAATTAAATCGCGACTCTCCACTAAATCCGCTCAAAGCAAAATAACACTATTCTAAACAAAGTCAAATTAATCAAGTTTGTAATACACCCTATTTCCAAACCGCAAATCAATATACTCAATATCCTGCTCGCGAAGTGCGCTTGAGCCCATTATCGCCCTGAGATTACTAATCACGTCTTCATTTGTCTGGGCAAACTTTATGCGAAGTGCCATCCCGTCTTCACCTACAATTTCGTAATTTTCATCATTTTCAATATTCATTGACTCGACATTTATTCCAATACTTTCTATTTCGTTCATTAACTTTGATATACGTGAAAAATGATTCGGAAGTAAAGTAAGCCCAACAGGATTATCACCCACTACCCCTCCTTCAAACACATAAAAACCTTTCAATAAAGACAGCTCGTTTGCTTCTGCAAAAATAAAACCACTGTCATCTACTAGAAAACAATCTAACCCATTGCACCACAGCGCGCTTGGTACCCGCTCTTTCACATTAAGGACAACCACTGGCTCGCGAAAAGACGAAAGCGAAACACTTGCGGTCATAGCTCTCGGAAATGCCTCGAGCACTCCACTTTCAATTTGTTTCCGCGGATATAGAAAAATATTTTTCCTTGAGAGAATTCTCCATTTATCTTCATTCAAAAGTACCTCCGCAAATTCCTTCACCTCGATTCGCGATAACTCCTTCGTGCCATTCACTTCAACTCCCTCAACGGCAAAAGCCGGGTGTCGAGACCCCCATGAAAGCAACCCCGTGATTACAATTAGCGCCAGAATGACCAAAATTAAAAATAGTATTCGCATCTTTCGTCTTCTCACAGAAAGAGGTACGCGCTTTTGTGACGCGCGCGACTCGCTATTTAAATGAAGATAGCGTGAACTATTCCCCTTTTTGGCTGTTACGTTTCTTGATCGCATCTTTTTTCATATACGGCACAAGTGCCTCCGGTATTTTTACAGAACCATCCTCCTGTTGGAAATTTTCAACCAAAGAAACGAGTATTCTGGGAGTAGGAATCGCTGTACAATTTAGAGAGTGTGCGTACTGCATTTTTCCGTCGTAGTCTCTGTACCTTATATTGAAGCGCCTTGCTTGAAAGTCGTGAAAATATGAGGCAGAACTTATCTCTCTATATTTCTTCTCCATAGGAACCCATAATTCTATATCGTATTTTTTAACCTGCCCCTGCCCCAGGTCACCTCCGCAATTCACAACAGTACGATAAGGAATTTCAAGCGCTTCTATAAACTCCTCTGTATTTCTATTTAGCCACTCGTGCCATTTCACAGATTCTTCATGACTCGCTTCACAAAGAATTACCTGTTCCATTTTATAAAACTCATGGACTCGTATGAGTCCCTTCGTATCCTTACCATGACTGCCAGCCTCTCTTCTAAAGCAAGGTGAAAACGATAGAAACTTTGCAGGTAATTGTTTAGAATCTAAAACCTCGTCGGAGTAATATCCCATAGTTGCAATTTCAGCAGTGCCAGCCAAATAATCTTCGTCTTGCGTTTTGTACACGTCCTCAGCATCATTTGGTAAATGCCCAGTGCCATATAAATTACTTTTGCGCACCAAAGACGGAACAATCATCGGATCAAATCCTTTTGCAAGAAAAAAATCCATTGCAAAATTCCACACGGCATACGAAAGAAGCGCGCCATCATTCTTAAGAAAATAACCTCTGAATCCGGACACCTTCACCCCACGCTCAAAATCCACCATCTCAAGATCGGTCATAATGTCTATATGATTTTTGGGCTCAAAATCAAATTTTGGTTTTTCACCCCAATCTTTTATTTCTTGATTGTCGCTGTCATCTTTCCCTTCAGGAACTGAAATATCGGGTACGTTTGGTACCTGAAGCATTAGCTCACGCCATTCATCCATTATTTCCTTCAATTCTTCCTCCTCCTTTTTGAGATCGTCTTTAAGTGATTGCATCTCCACAATCATCTTCTGGCGCTCCTCATCAGAGACGGCGGTTGGCATTTTTTTGTTTACCTCATTTTGTTGTGCTTTTTTTTCCTCAACTAACTGAAGGAGTTCTTTGCGCTTGTCATCTAGATTCAGTAATTTATCCAAATCGACATCCATGTGCTTTTTTCTTGCACCTTCCGCAACAATATCTTTATTTTCTCTGATAAACTTAATGTCTAACATCCTTGCATCGTACTATGAGCAATGATTTACAACAACTCTCAAGTGCAGATTTCCCCGCACTTATTAATGAAATCCCAGATCCCCCGGAAAAATTGTTCATCCGCGGTACATTGCCATCAGATGATCTAAAATGGCTTTCCGTCGTTGGCTCGCGAAAGTACACACCTTATGGAAAGCAAGTTTGTGAACACCTAGTACAAAAACTGTCGGGCCTTCCCGTCGTGATTGTCTCAGGTCTTGCTATAGGAATTGATTCTATAGTACACAAGACGGCAATTGACGCCGGTCTCAAAACCGTTGCAATTCCAGGCTCCGGGTTAGATGAACATGTACTTTATCCTCGGTCAAACCTTTCACTTTCGCGCGCCATTGTAGAGGCGGGGGGTGCGCTTATTTCGGAGTTTGAACCAGACTTTAAAGCTACGCCTTGGAGTTTTCCTCAAAGGAATAGAATAATGGCGGGCATATCGCACGCAACACTCCTCATTGAGTCCGCTCCACAATCTGGAACACTTATTACCGCGCGCCTTACCACAGAATACAATCGAGAGCTCTTAGTCGTTCCACATTCAATTTTCAATGAAACAAGTAGAGGCAATCATCAATTTTTAAAACTCGGCGCAACGCCAGTAACCGAGCCAGAGGATATTCTTCAAGCGCTTGGAATTGATATAAAAGAAAAAGATCCCATTGAAAATATAAACATTAGTGGATTGGAAAGAGTGATACTTTCCCACCTTGAAACTCCTATGCCACGCGACAATCTCATAGAAATACTAGAAATACCCGCGCAGGAAGCAAATATACTCCTTTCCAAAATGGAGTTACAGGGGTTAATTACTGAAGAATTTGGAATTATCCACAAAAAATGACAACCTGCAGGCAGCATGGTACTTTCGGGATAGATAAACAATTTCACGGAGGAAAATTCAAATGGCATGGACGGATGAACGTGCTGATATGCTCAAAAAGTTATGGGCTGAGGGTTTATCTGCAAGCCAAATTGCAAACCGCTTAGGGAGCGTGACACGAAACGCGGTCATCGGAAAAGTTCATCGCCTAGGCCTTTCCGGGAGAACAACGACCTCACGAACGAAGCCTACGGCGCACCGCATAGGGTTATCCGCAAAAAATCGAGGAAAAAAAGTGAGGAAAAATGGAGTGACAATGAGCAAGAAACCAGAAAGAGAGCAACCAAAGCCTACCGGAAAAACAATTGTGGGAATGATGTCACTGGAAGGCATTGCATTCCAAGTAAAGGAATTGGTCGGCCAAGGCATCACGGATGCGGATAAGATTATACTTGGACTTGGGATCACTGACATTCAGCTTGCACGCGCCTGCGAGATAGGAAAAATAAAAAGAGTTAAATTTCCGCAAAGAAAACAGTGGGAGGAACTTAACATTCCACTCAATGAGCGAGCAAGCATTCTCACTCTTACGGAAACACGCTGTAGATGGCCAATCGGTTTTCCTCGCGAAGAAGATTTTCACTTTTGCGGCAAAGAATGTGCCAAGGAGGTCTCCTACTGCAATTACCATGCTAATATCGCCTATCAACCCGTGCGGACAAGGCGAAGGAGTAAACGCTCAATTACTGCATAAACTGAAAGCCGCTGGTGTTCTCACGCCAGCGGCTTCGTTTTTAGGGAATTACCTTTCTTGCCGATAAATGTAAAAACTTGCAAGGAAAGCGAAAATAATCACTGCAAAGACAACAACTACGAACCCCGTGATTATGCCGAGTTCGACAAAATGTTGCCCGTGCTGAAACACAATCCCCGTCTTTTCCATCTCCTCCTCCTCGTGAAAAATTTCCACCGAGATTATGTCATTTTTTTCTGAGTCTTGTCAATGTTACCCACATGGTGTATGTTTGCCCGCACACTAACTTTCTTGTAGCTCACGTTTTGCTTCCATTTTTTTATGCGAAGAATGCTGGCAGATGTGTAATTGATTAAAAAACGATAAATAAAATCCGCAAAACGACAAGAAAGTTAGCATGCGGGTTGCGCAACTTTAGAATGCGTGCAACCCTACTCATTAAGTAATATATAAACCCCGTTAGAAGCCCGCGGAACAATCACAAAAAAAATGATAAAAAATGATAAAAAAATAGAGGTTCCTCGGAGCAGGGCTCCGAGGTATTTAATGAGCTCGCTTCGCTCGTCCATTCTCGCAGCAGAGCTGCGAGGTATTAACCTATATTGGCTCCTCGGCTCGGAAATACTAGAACTTTCAACTCGGTATTTCTCTCGCACTACGTCGCCAATGAAAGTGGCTTCTAACGTGGTGAAGTTAGTTATTGTTGAATCATCCAAGTACCACAGCGCTTCGCGCTGGCTACTGGACAAGCCAGCGAAATTTCTCTCATAAGAAATGTTATGAAACTTGTTATAGTGGAATCACCGGCCAAGGCCAAGACAATTGAAAAATATCTTGGAAAAGATTACACAGTCCGTGCATCGGTGGGTCATATTCGTGATTTACCCAAATCTGCTAAAAACGCGATTGATATTGAAGGTGGATTCATTCCAAATTATCAAACAGTCGCGGCAAAAGAAGACGTCATCAAAGAACTGGAAAAAACGGCAAAAAAATCGGACGAAGTAATACTAGCTACCGACCCTGATAGAGAGGGAGAGGCCATAGCATGGCACGTTTCCGAAGCCCTTAAGTTAAAAAACCCAAACAGAATTGTTTTCAACGAAATAACCGAAAGCGCTGTACAAAATGCACTTAAGAATCCGAGAAAGATAGACGAATCTCTAAGAAAAGCTCAAGAAGCACGCCGAGTGCTTGATAGGCTTTTTGGGTACGACTTGTCAGGACTAATTTGGAAAAAAGTGCGATACGGATTATCAGCCGGTCGTGTGCAATCGCCAGCCCTGCGAATTATTATGGAACGCGAACGAGAAATACGAGCGTTCATTCCAGAGAAATTTTGGGTACTCACTGCAAATCTCAAGGCAAAAGATGGCACCGTTTTTGAGGCGGTGTGCTCCGAAGAGCCAAAAGAAGAAAAAGATGCTGAACGAATTGTAAAAGAAGCCGAGGATGGGAAGTGGAAAGTCATAAGCGTTAGTGAAAAGGAAGCAAAGCGCTCCCCCCGCCCGCCATTTACGACTTCAACCATCCAACAGGTTGCAAGCACGCGCCTTGGCTACTCTCCCTCAAACACGATGCGCATTGCCCAAAAGCTATACGAAGCGGGTCATATAACGTATATGAGAACAGACAGCACTTCGCTTGCAAAGGAAGCTCAAGTAGCACTGCTAAATACGATTGAAGAAGAATTTGGGAATGAGTATACAGAGTCTCGCGTATACAAAACAAAAAGTAAATCCGCCCAGGAAGCACACGAGGCGGTACGTCCAACAAACCCAAAAAAAGCAACCGCTGGCAACACCGATGATCAAAAGAGACTCTATAAACTCATCAGAGCCCGTGCGCTCGCAAGCCAGATGACTGATGCAAAAGTAATGAGAACAAACATCAAAACAAATATCGAATCAAAAAATATTCCTGATTTTGTGACACGCGGTTCGCGAGTCATTTTTGATGGATGGCTCAAAGCAGACCCTGCTGCCCGCGGTGAAGATGTTGAGGTTCCAAAAATTAAAGAAAATGACCCACTCACACTCGTTGACATAAACAACGAAGGAAAGGAAACACAGCCGCCAAACAGGCACACTGAGGCTGGTCTAATAAAGGAATTGGAAAAACGCGGAATCGGACGACCTTCAACTTATGCCTCTATTATGAGAACCATCCAAGAGCGCGGTTATGTAGAGAAAGAAGGGCGAACCCTAATTCCAACAGACACCGGTGACGTCGTAAGTTCATTTTTGGAGGAGCATTTTACAGATTACATCAGTGACGATTTTACTGCAGAAATGGAGAACGAGCTTGATGAAATAGCTGAAGGAAAAAGAGAATACGAAAAAACGCTTCGTGATTTCTATACGCCGTTTACCAAGGCCGTAGGCGCTAAGGAAGATATCCCCAAACTCACCTCCCTCGGCGATGTACCGAAAGAATTTCTCTGTCCAATTTGTAAAGGAGAAATGGAATTCAAACTATCTAAAAACGGTAGATTTATGAGCTGTAAAAAATTTCCCGAGTGTCACGGAGCTCGAAAAGCTGACGGCACGGAAATAGAGCCCCCAAAAGAACTCGGCGAGAAATGTCCCGACTGCGGAGAAAAAGAAAATGGGCAACTTATAGAACGCGAAGGAAAATATGGGCGTTTTGTGGGGTGTTCGAGATATCCTAAATGCAAGTATATAAAACAAGATGAAAACAATTTGAATTCTACCGGAGTTAAATGTGAAGAATGTGGCAAGGGAGAGATGGTTGAAAAACGCGGCCGTTTCGGTCCATTTTTCGCATGCTCAAACTATCCTGACTGTAAACATGCTATGAAAACTCGCCCTACAGGAAAAAAATGTAAGATGTGCGGAAAATTAATGATGCAAGGCACTAAGACTATACCCGAGCGTTGCGAAGAAAAGAATTGTCCGATGCATCGACCCGATAAAATCGAAGGTAGAACGTAGTGCCGCAGTCCAGCACCAAACGGATTTCTAACCCGTTTTGGTGCTGGGGAAGGCACAAAAACCATTCCTGAACGATGTGAGGACAAGCAGTACCCCATGCACAAACCGCACAAATTGGAAAAGAAATAGCCCCGCGCACAAAGTCGCGAAGCTATCTTTAAATACCGTGGAGCAACAACGGGAAAACATTCCCATACATAGTGCAGATGTTTCGTTTCTGATTCAGGCTATCTCGTATGATCAAGTAGTGTCGCTGAGTGCCCTTCCGGCGCTTCCGCTTTTCCTTTCGCGTCACTTCCACTTTCATCAACCAAGAGTGAGAGAGATCCTACTTCGCCAGTTCCGTTTTTTTCCAGCCCCTTTGCCCATGCCAACTTTCCTTTCTGCTCGTGCTTACTTGAATCAAACACGACCATTGCGTTCTTGCAGAACGTGCACATAACACCATTTTCGTGGTGAAATGTGCAAGCGAATCCGCAATGTTCACAGTACATTTTCACCTCTTTGTTTGCCATTTCGTTTTCCCTCTTATTGAAAACTCTCTTACCTAAGCGTATCATACCACCTATGTCAGACATCAAATCTATATCCCAAATACTGGAAGAAATCCAAAGTAAATCAGACGAAGATAAAACATTAGTAAAAAAAGCCTATGAATTTGCAAAAAAAGCACACCAGAGTCAGGAGAGATACTCAGGGGAGCCCTATTTCGCCCATCTTGCGGAAGTTGGATTTTCCTTGGCGAGAATCGGTATGGACGCCACTACCATTGCATCGGGAATATTGCATGATTCGATTGAAGACGTAGAGGTGAAGCCTGAGACAATTGAAAAAGAATTCGGAAGAGAAGTTCTAGCAATAGTAGAAGGCGTTACGAAGTTAGGAGCTCTTAAGTACAGAGGACTGGAGCGACACACCGAGAGTCTTCGCAAACTGTTTGCCGCGACGGCAAAGGACATTCGAGTGCTCATAGTCAAGCTGATGGACAGGCTCCACAATGCACGCACTCTCGAGCATGTACCGAAAAATAAAAGAAGAAGAATAGCTCTTGAAACATTGGAGATATACGCTCCCATTGCAGATCGTTTGGGTATGGGAGTTATAAAACGAGATCTTGAAGACGCGGCATTCCCATTTGCCTATCCAAAAGAATACGAGAAAGTGACGGAGCTACTGAAAGAGCGACATGCCGAGACACAAAAGCGCCTAGAAAAAACAGAAAAAACTCTAAAAAGAGCGCTGGCGGACGCTGACATTAGAGAGTTCAGGACAGACGCAAGAGTAAAGGGTGTTTACAGTTTATTTAGAAAATTAGAGAGAAAAGACTTGGACATCACAAAAATACATGACATATTGGCGCTAAGAGTCATAGTTTTAAATGTGGCGACCTGTTATTCAATACTGGGCATAATTCACGGACAATGGCGTCCCGTGCCAGGAAAAATTAAAGACTACATCGCCTTTCCGAAACCAAACGGATACCAGAGTATACATACGACGATTTACACAGGCGATGGAGGAACGTTAGAGATACAAATAAGAACCGAGGCCATGCACAGAGAAGCTCAATACGGAATAGCCTCACATTTCTCCTATAAGGACGTGCAGTTAGACGGTAAAGGAAAGAAAGGTAGTGGCCTTGATTGGATACGGCAATTCCTTCCTGCACGCGAAAGCCATATAGAAAAGAGTAACAAATTATCTTCCGAGAGAAGATATGACTCTGGAGAGGTGCCCGGGTGGGTGAAGGATTTGGCGGAAACGCACAGCGAAGATAAATACGAAAGATTCCTAGAAGATATAAAAGGTGATTTTTTCAGTCATAGAGTGTTTGTGTTTACACCGAAAGGGGATGTTATTGATTTGCCAATAGATGCAACACCTGTGGACTTCGCGTATACAATACATTCAGATATTGGAAACCATATGGCTGGTGCGAAAGTGAACGGAAAATTGGTTTCGCTAGACACATCTCTGCACAACGGTGACATTGTTGAAATCATCACAAAGCAGTCAAGCAAGCCAACTCATAAATGGATGGCGTACGCAAAAACAACACTCGCAAAACGGAATATTAGATCTGCAATACAGAACAGATAGACCTATCTATACGCTGAAATTTTTTATTGAATACAGATCCTCGGTATCTATATCATCTACACTTTTTTCTTCATCCTCCTTTATTATCGTACCGGGATCACTAGAATCCACTTGTTTTTCTTGCATGTCCGTTTGAACTTCTTTCATATTATCTTCACCTGTATGTAGGTTTTCTTGTATCGCGGACGAAACCTCTCTGGGACGTAGAGTATTGAGCAAGTTCATCAAGTCCTCTTCTGAAAAAAAGTCAATGTGTAGTTTCCCTCCGTTTTCGCGCTTTTCAATCGTAACTCGGGTGCCAAGTGTCTCGGTCAACTCTTTCTCCATAGTCATTAATTCCGGACTCAAATCTTTTTTACGAGCTCTCTCAACGGCTATCCTTCTGGCTATTCGTTCGGCTTCTCGAACAGTCATATTTTTATCAAGAACCTCTTTAAACAACACGGCCTGCTCCTCCTTTCTGTCCGACAACATCAAAAGAGGCCTAGTATGACCTTCACTGATTTTTCCTCCCGCAAGTGCCTCTTGCATATATTCAGGCAAAGCCAAGATTCGCAAAGTGTTTGAAACGAACTCACGGCTTTTACCCACACGCTTCCCCACCTCTGCGTGTTTCAAACCAAAGTCATTCACCAACTGTTGAAACGCTTTTGCCCTGTCTACCGGATTTAAATCCTCTCGTTGCAAATTTTCAATAATCGCAAGCTCCAACTTCATTTTGTCTGTCTCTTCGTGTGAGCGAATTACTACCGGGACTTGTGACACTCCCGCGATTTTTGAGGCACGAAGGCGACGCTCTCCTGAAATAAGCTCGTACTCAACAAAAAGTCCCTCTCCCGGTCTTTCTATCTCCTTTCGAGTGACAACAAGTGGCTGTAAAACTCCATATTGCCTGATTGATTCGGCAAGTGACGCAAGTGCGCTTTCATTAAATGTTTTTCTAGGTTGATATGGATTCGGTTTTATTTTTTCAACCTCAATCCAAAATATTGAATCTGTATAGTAACGTCCTTCCATCTGGCGCAGTATATCATATACAGTTATTGCTGTGAGTGGAAAAACAAGTACACTTCTTCTTATTGCCGAGGTGGCGGAATTGGTAGACGCGCACGACTCAAAATCGTGTATCGAAAGATGTGGGGGTTCGATTCCCCCCCTCGGCACAATTTACTTTTTGTGATAGGTTTTCCCACAGACAATATTCAAACGCTAAGGAGATAGCGATGTTTGGTAAACAACACTGGCTATGCGATTTTGAGCAAACTGCCCTTTGTGAGGGGCTCTTGCGATTTGAACTCGTGAAGTTCAGCAATGAGCGTGATTTGCCACTTAAAAAAGGCGGCCTTACAGATATCTATGTGGACCTTCGCGATGCGAGGAGTAACCCTGACGCAATAGCATTTATTACCCGTAGATTCGCTGGACCGCTTAGTTCGCTTCGGGCTGATCGTTTCATTGAAGTGCCGGACGCCGTCACCTGCTTTGCCGGACCACTTTGTGTTCAAAATGGCACTCCGTACATTACCATACGAGAGCAAGAAAAAGAGGGTCGCGTTACAAAAGGAAAAACAATGGGTAAGTATAAGTACGGCGAAAGAGCCGTCATCATCGATGATGTCATCACAGACGGTGCCTCAAAGATTTTGCCATATCAAGTCGCTCTAGAGTGTGGTCTTGAGGTTCCAATGCTCTTGGTCTTGGTTGATCGTGAGCAGGGTTGGGAAAAAACATTCCGTGAACACGACGTAAACCTTATGGTCTGGTCTGGGATGACCCTACATCGTTTGCGGCGACACCTGATTGAAACCGGAATAATGCTTCGTTGCGATTCAAAAGTGGAAGAAAAAAATCCGCTTATCATCGCTCTCGATGGAATGCCGTGGAATCATGTCCTTCCTATTGTGGACGAATTGCGAACGACCGGCACAATCCTGAAAGTGAACGATCTTCTCTTTAAGGAGGGTTTCAAGCTCATACGTGAGCTTTCAGTGTATGGACGTGTCATGGCAGACTTGAAGTTGCATGATATCCCCAACACTGTCGCCAATACATGCGTGGAACTTGCTCAATATGAGCCATGGGCAGTCACCGTCCACAGCTCTGGGAGCAAGGAGATGATGGAAGCGGCAGTAAATGCACTTCGTGCAACCAGTACAAAAGTGCTTGCCGTTACTGTGTTCACGTCATTCAATGAAGAAACCTGCAAAGAGGTGTATCACCGCAAACCGTGGGATCAGGTGAAAACGCTCGCAAAAATTGCATACGAAGCAGGTGCTCATGGGCTTGTTTGCTCCCCTGAAGAAGTTGAGGGTCTCAGGAAACTGTACCCGAATATGCTCCTTGTAACGCCCGGAATTCGCTCGGAAGGTGTTGCGCATGGTGATCAAGCAAGGGTTGCAACACCTAGGGGTGCCATGGAGCGCGGGGCGAATCACTTGGTTATGGGAAGGCAAATCCTTAAGAGTCCTAGCCCTGTCGCTGAAGTAAATCGGGTGCTTAGAGAAGAGCTGGGAGTCTCACTTTAAACTGATCTTTTGTTATTGAGCGGCGCTCACATTGAGCGCCGCTTTTCTTTATAAACAAACTTACCTACAATCAGCGTATGGTGAAAAAAATAATTGTTATTGTTGGTCCCACCGCATCTGGCAAGAGCGACCTAGCGGTTGCAATCGCTAAGAAATTTAACGGTGAAATTATTTCTGCTGATTCAAGACAAGTGTACAAAGGACTTGATATTGGTACCGGAAAAATTACCAAGCGCGAAATGAAAAGTGTTCCCCACCATTTGCTTGATGTGGCCTCGCCAAAAAGGCGATTCACGGCATACGATTTCGTTCAACATGCCAACGGGGCGCTTACTATGATATATCAAAGTGATAAAATTCCGATTATTACTGGTGGTACCGGTTTTTATATTGACGCACTTGTTGGAAACATTGCAATCCCTCAACTTCCCCCCAATGAGCCGCTTCGAGAGCGTCTCGAAGGAAAAAAGGCAAGTGAATTGTTCGAAATGCTGAAGTCAAAGGATCCGAAGCGAGCACGCACAATCGAGAAAAGCAATAAACGTCGTCTTATTCGTGCCTTAGAAATCACCAAAGAGCTTGGCTCCGTCCCCCCATTCCAAGGGTACCCCTTGGATAAAAAATATGATGTGTTGTGGATTGGAATTGAAATGGAGAAGGATATGTTAAGAAAAAAGATTCACACCCGTTTACTAGAACGTCTAAAAAAAGGAATGGTTGCCGAGGCGAAAAAACTTCACGAGAAAGGACTCTCCTACAAACGAATGGAAGAGTTGGGATTGGAATATAAATATCTTGCGCTTTTTTTGAAAAGTAAAATTACAAAAGAGGAAATGATTGAGCAACTTTCTGCAAAAATCTGGCAATACGCACGACGACAAATGACCTACTGGCGACGAAATAAAGATATTCGTTGGGTATTGAAGAGCGAAAAACAAAAAATAGAGATGTTTATTTCAGATTTTCTTAAAATATAATTGCGGGGTCCCCCGCACACTAACTTTGGCTTTATTTGCGGAGGAGTACTAACGGTGAGAAGTACTCATTATGCACGCAGAATATTTACACGCAATGCATTACAACGGCAAAATAGTAAGCTAAGCCAAAGTTAGTGTGCGGGTCCACCAGGACTTGAACCTGGAAAGTCGCTTTTGGAGAGCGATAGTTTACCAATTAGCTTATGGACCCAACTGGCACGAACACTATATCACGCCCTAAGAAATTTTCAGATTTGAGTACAGTGCGAGGCGCGCAAGAAAAGCGAACGAGACGTATTTTTAAATACGGTGAGTGAAGCTTCTTGAAGCGCAACAACGCACTGTGCCAAATATGGAGATTTCCTATTTTTTCACCTCTTTATGCTCCGTGTGCTTCCTGCACCACCTACAGTGCTTCTTAAGTTCAATTTTCCTCTCGACAAGCTTCTTATTTTTGCGTGACCAATAGTTAATACGCTTACAGTCACCACATGCAAGTTTTATTAGTTGTTTTTGAGCCATGTTAGATTTTCTTAATGAGTATCTACGAATTTTGAAATCTTACACCCAGCCCTAGTTTTGCCTTTGGCAAATTCCAGCTTCAAAACTAGGGCTGGGTTAAGTAACACTAAGTCGTCTCACCTGTCTGCCGACAGGCAGGCTCCTAAGTGCTCCTAAACTATACTGATTTAAGACACGTGGTCAATGCTATGTATGACCGCAGGTACTTTTGCACTCCACCGATAATTCCTCGTATTGTAGCAGATATTGCACAGGGGTGAGTTTGTTGTTGAAAGCGTGGTGTACACGCTTGGTGTTGTAGAAGAGAAGCCAATCC
>Ga0210057_1005508_pt1 | contig 16237 bp, 10 predicted proteins | sample CryGeyCG2114_010_2_FD_183968 | JGI IMG/M metagenome (GOLD analysis project Ga0210057, IMG submission 183968) | Groundwater microbial communities from aquifer - Crystal Geyser CG10_big_fil_rev_8/21/14_0.10 (SPAdes) (version 2) | ecosystem: Environmental > Aquatic > Deep subsurface > Groundwater ...
TACCAGCCAGTTGATGTCGACAATTGGTTTGTAAAGAAGCGATACGGCTGTACCACCAAGACCGATCGCCAATGCGATCATGACTCCTACAACTGCTTTCATGAAAACTCACCTCACATTTCACTTCCTACCATTGGCAAGTAACCATTGACAAGTAAGTGTCTTCTGTGCGAAGAACGCAACCTTCTACTTTTGGTAAAAAGTTATGTTCTTCCAGTGAGCACCCATGTGCTCACTGGAGAAGACATTCGAATTACTTCTGATTGGGGTCGCCCCACATATCTGGACAAACCCAGGCAGCGAAGATGACCACCTCGCGGTTCTCCTTCCTACGCTGAACCCAGCAGAGGAAAGGTTTGTCGAAAACGACACCACGCTCGATGTCGATTCCCTTAGAAATTCCCATTCCGACGCCGCTTTCTACACGGGCGCCGACGCAGTCGAGTTGCAGTGCGTTGACCTGAAACGCTTGGTCGATACGGTTTTTACCGTACGACATTCCGCGGATCCACTTCATGTCTTTCTTTTCCCGCAGGTTGACCATTGGGAATACGACATAGGAGTAATCCTTAGTGCGCTTCAACCCCTCACACAGCGGACCATTGATGAAGTTGATGATCCCCTCATCATCGTACGCATCGGCGAAACAGACCCAATCGCCGTTCTTTGCTTCGACGCAGACGATCGGCTTCTTGGATTCCTTTGTCTCGAAGAAATAGACGCCCGCAGTTTGCTTTACCGCTGGGTAACTTTTTCCTTCGTAGGCAACTTCGGTGCTGTTACCTTTCTGAAGCCAGTCAAGTTTGAGCTTCATAATGCCAGCAACCCCGAAATCGGACTGTGGGTCGAGCACGATGTCGCTAAAACCAGCCTCCGCAAGGTAACGATTGACCTCGGGGACTGTTCCCGCCTTGGACTTGACTTCTGGCAAGGACGACAGACCCTCGCGGTACCCGCTCAGATCCTTGAGGAAAAGGGAATGGAGATAAGAACCTGGCACGGGCGACCATGCGGATCCTCCGCCCAGATACTCTTCTGCACTCCCCAACGCTGCCGCAATAGTGTACGGGCACTCGGTCTTGGAGTTACCTGGGACCCTGATGACCCTGGCATGTGCTACTTGCATGCATGTCACCGCACAAAATACCATCAACCACTTGTTCACGTAACTCACCTCAACTTTTTCACCGTCTTTTGGATCGGTGTCTCCGCTGTGCGAAGAGTTGGACTTCCAACAAACCTGTTAGAAGTCCTTACCTCGCACAAAATCGACGTAAGGAAGAAATTCTACTGATTAATTATTAATGTTCTATTTTGCAGGTATACTAACCTGTAAAACATGGTGTTGCAAGGGGTTAAACCCCTCTCTATACCGACCAGACCCGGGCAGTGGTAACAGGTGTAGAAACTTATTGAAAGCCACACCCGAGAACTATATTCTGCCATCGGGATCTGATCAGTAAAGAGCGAGGTTGTAACAGGTTCATCAACAAACCTCTAACCTGTTACTAAAAAAGACTCTATCCGTAGCAGGAGGCGAAACTGTTATTAACAGGTTTGTACTCCTGAATGCTACCGACATTCGGGACGAGTCTTTTACTTATTATAAGGTTCAAAACTGTGTTCAAGGATAAGGGATTTCTCCGTTACACTTCGTTACAGTCGAAATGACAATAAAAGTGTAGTTTTTCAACGGTTTCATATTCACAGGTTGACATCCATTACCAGCCAACGTCACAGTATAGCATATACTCGTTTGCATGCCAAGGGTTTTCGTCTATTATAGAGATATGCGTACACTTATACGAATCGTTGGTTATATATTTGCAATTTTCGTTATCTTTGTCACACTCGATCACCCGACAAAACTCCGTGCCCGTGTAGAAAACGCTTGGTCTGTCGATGATTATCAATCGGACATTATCGTAAACACCGATGCATCGCTGTATATAAAAGAAACCATCAAGGCGAGTTGCCCTGGGTGCATAGATAAACATGGCATATTCCGGGTTCTCCCACTCCAGTATACAAATGACCACCGCAAACACATATCTTCTCCTCTAGAACTACAAAGTATTACGGACGAAACGGGGAAACCGTACCCATTTACGACCAAAAATAACACCTTTAATCACACGCTCATGTGGAAAATTGGCGATCCGAACATCGACGTAACGGGCGATCATACCTACGTCATTATCTACCGTGTCAAAAATGCGGTGCGCAGCGCCAACCCACAATTTGATGAGTTATATTGGAACCTCAGTGGTAATTTTTGGGATATCCCGATAGATCATTTTACCGCACATATCACGTTCCCCAAACCGATAGCGCAAAGCAATACGCGCATAAACCTCTATTCAGGGACACAAGGCACAAAAACAAATACGTTTGGTTCATCCGTATGGACAGATCCGCAGGTATTAACCGTTTCTTCAACAGATATACTCGAGCCGCGCAACGGGATTACGCTGTCTACCACCTTCCCTAAGGGGATCATCACCCCCTATATCCCCGGTTTCCGTGAACAATACGCTGACTATGCGTTTTTGATGCTCCCCATCCTTGCTTTTATGGGGATGTGTATGCTTTGGATCCGATACGGAAAGGACCCTAAAATACATGCCGGCGTTGTCCCCGAATTTGGCGCACCAGACAATCTCACTCCTATGCAAATAAGTATGATTATGACCAACGGGAGTTTGCGCAAAGAAGCAATTACTGCCGAGATAGTTAATTTAGCTATACAAGGAATAATTAAAATTACGCAGATCCCCAAAAAAGGTATTTTTGGTAAAGAAGACTATGAACTAGAAAAGTTGCGCGATGACCCACAACTCACCCTAAGTCAAAAAGATCTTGTCGACCGCTTGTTCATCTTAAAGGTGCATAATAAAATAAAACTTTCTAGTCTCGTCGATTCGTTTTATAACGACGTGTCAAAGATAGAAGATACGCTCCACAGCGAACTTTTCCCTAAAAAATTAGTACCAGAGAATCAATCGGCTTGGTTTGTTTGGATACTTGTTATTGTATTTGGAAGTATTTTTGCGTTTTCCGGATCATTTATGAGTTTGTTTATCTACGGGTTTGATATCCGTGCGATATCGATAATTGTTACGCTTGTTATTCTTATAGGATTTTTATGTATTATGCCAAAACGTTCGACAGAAAATGTTACGATGCTATTTAAGATAAAGGGGTTCCGCTACTATATGGAAACAGCAGAGAAGTACCGCCAAAAGTTTAACGAAAAAGAGAACATATTTGAACGGTTTTTACCGTATGCGATTTTATTTGGTTTAACAGGTTTATGGGTGCAAAAAATGCGCGATATATATGGAGAAAAATATATTGCCGCCTATCACCCCATCTGGTATAGTGGTGGCAACTTCTCATCGTTTAATGTAACAAGTTTCACCACGTCGATGAACAGTATTTCATCTGCAGTCAGCAGCGCATCGAGCGCCCCATCGAGCTCGGGTTCCGGTGGTGGTGGATTTTCTGGCGGTGGAGGTGGCGGAGGCGGAGGCGGAGGGTGGTAATACCTGCAATACAAAGTTAAAACCCGCCTTGCGGCGGGTTTTAACATAAACTGGCAATGTCCTACTCTCCCGGTTCCTCGCGGAACAAGTACCATCGGCGCTGAAGGGCTTAACTTCTGTGTTCGGAATGGGAACAGGTGTTTCCCCTTCGCCAAAGTCACCAGATCTCGAAAGACGAGGTTGTATCGTCTTCCGGAACCTGATGGCTTTCTGTAATGGGCAGCGTATATGGAACCAATTACGAATATCTTTTTTGAGTAATTTTGATTGATATTTTAGGCGAAAGGCGCAAAGTGTGAGGAAGCGTATCAGGTGATACGATGACGAACAATGAGCGACTTGTAGCCAAAATAGTAGTCAAAGGACCAAATATAGATATTCGTAATGGGTTCAAAGTATCGAAACAAAAAACAGGACACGTCGCGTTTTGAATCCTCATCAATCTATAAAAAAACGATGAGTTTAAACTGAAATGTCGATCAGTTAGTACACCACGGCTCAACCCCTTGCAGGGCTTACACCTAGTGCCTATCAATCCTGTGGTCTACAGGAGATCTATAAGGAAACCTAATCTTGGGCGCGGCTTCCCGCTTATATGCTTTCAGCGGTTATCCGACACTAACGTAGCTACCCAGCAATGCTCTTGGCAGAACAACTGGCACACCATCGGTTAGTTCCTCCCGGTCCTCTCGTACTAGGGAGAATTCCCCTCAAGTTTCCAACGCCCACAGCAGATGAGGACCGACAGTCTGTTACTTGATGACCATATCATTAACTGAATTATATCTATGGCGCCCCGCCGCGTGGCGGGGTCTGCATATCGCTACATTGTCCTGAATCAGGACGATGTCCTTCTATCGAAGGATGCAGCTCGGACTATATCTTCCCTATCGAATGATGGGGTCTTCCGTATAGTCTCTGGGGATTTCAAAAGAGATATTAACACTTCTTTAGATCGGCTACGTCTTTTGCCATGATTGTTCATTGTATACGCCATCTGGATTATTTTAATAATTCCCTCTGACGACCCATGCACAGATGCGTGCATGAGACGAACAATATGCGCAAAAATAGTAAAATCATGTGACTTTGTCGTTTTTAATTGATTGATCTCAAAAAAAGGTATTACCTTCGTAAGTAGATCAAATCGATCTCGAACAACTAATACAAGTGTCAAATCAGATGATTTTCTATGATTTGGTTTGATATATCCGCATCCCAAAATATCTCGAGTAATAGCCAGAACGGCTTTACTGTCTTCATTTTGGGAAACGTGAAACTCGGGAATTATAGAAATACCAAGTGGCAGATCATCCCGAATTTGAAAAGCAATATGAAAACTGCCTTCACTATCAACTAAACCTGTTACGTAACCTCTCCAGAACTCTTTTGATCTTTCCTGCTGATTGTCTGCACGAGTCACATTGTCACGCATAACTTTATTTTAATGCGTAGCGCTCGATACTACAAGCCCTATTAGGACTACAGAGTTTCCAGCATATAGGAAGATTTATAGACAGCACTATTGTTTACTGTCTCGCGACGTTCTGAACCCAGCTCGCGTACCACTTTAACCGGCGAACAGCCGGACCCTTGGGACCTGCTCCAGCCCCAGGATGTGATGAGCCGACATCGAGGTGCCAAACCGCATCGTCTATGTGGACTATTGGATGCGATCAGCCTGTTATCCCCGGGGTAGCTTTTATCCGTTGAGCTCTGGCTCCATCATACGAGGCCAGAGGATCACTAACTCCTGCTTTCGCACCTGCTCAGCTTGTAAGCTTCGCAGTCAAGCCAGCTTATGGGTTTGCCCTATCGGTATGATGTCCATCCATACCTAGCTGACCTTTGAACGCCTCCGTTACACTTTGGGAGGCGACCGCCCCAGTCAAACTACCCATCAATCACTGTTCCCGCCCATTGGCGGGTTAGAATCGTCGAGGTACAAGGGTGGTGTTTCATCTTGCGAACGCGCACAGCGCGTAGTGTATAAAGAAATGCGGATAATACTAAACAATTGCGAACTTTACCATCTACGTGCTGTGCACATTCTCCCACCTAGCCTACACATGCAACACAACAATCCAATGACAGACTGTAGTAAAGCTCCACGGGGTCTTTCCGTCTTGCTGCGGGTAACCGGCATCTTTACCGGTAGTGTAATTTCACCGAGTCCTTCGTTGAGACAGTTCTCAGACCGTTATGCCATTCGTGCGGGTCGGAACTTACCCGACAAGGAATTTCGCTACCATAGAACGGTTCACATTTGTTACAAATCGAAAAAATGATGGGGTATCGTTCCCTATAAAATAGAAAACAATATCCATAAGTTTCAATTGACTCGAACATTTCTGCCGAGTTCTGCATATCGCCATGCAGGTCAGACTATATCATATCGCTTCATCAGCGATTTCCACGTGTAGTCGTTGAGGGGTCCGCATTCGGCGGACTTCCCTGCTGATTGTCTCCACAGTCCGACCGATTGCTCGTCGGAATTCGGGAGAGATCCCAGCATATAGTGGAATTTTATAACTACGTAAGTAAGTCCGATTTAACGGAAGACGAACGGTTACCCAACTTCGCACTTACTGTGCAAGGGACTATGTCCTCTACGCACTGTGCACGCTACACTGGGTGTACACTCGTTCGCTGGTAGCTCACTCATTTCCATAGTTACCGCTGCCGTTCACCGGGGCTTAAATTCAAGGCTCAATCGTGTCTCGCTACCGCTCGCCACTCAAGTTAAAAATATAAAAGATAAAATTAAAAACCATATGGTTTTATACTTTATACTTTCAGTTTTATACTTCGTGTCGAACGAAAGTGAGACACAATATCACCCATCCTCGTGACCTTCCGGCACTGGGCAGGCATCACCCCGTATACATCCCCAAATGGGTTGGCACGGAGCTAAGTTTTTGGTAAACAGTCGCCTGAGAATCGTTTGCTGCGACCCGATTTGCATCGGGTAGGCCTTATCCCTAAGTTACGGCCGCTTTTTTGCCGAGTTCCTTAACGAAGGTTCACTCGATCACCTGAGGCTCCTCGCCTCATCTACCTGTGTTGGTTTGCGGTACGGATTCCAAGGGTAGTGGTGCGTCACTTTTCCTGTCACATCCTCCCCCATACAAGCATTACCATGTGGCTCGTATAAGCTTGGGCATGCGTCATGACGCAATAGTCTCCTTGGAAGGGACGGAATATCAACCGTCTGTCCATCGCCATCTCTGACTTAGGACCGCCTAACCCCCCGTCGATCATCGTTGCGGGGGAAACCTGAGACATTCGGTGGGCAGGGTTCACACCTGCCAGATTCGTTACTCATGCCAACATTCTCACTTCTGTACCGTCCAGCAGACCTTACGATCCACCTTCAACCAGTACAGAACGCTCTCCTACCGTTCGCCGAAGACGAACAAGTCACAAGTCTATAAAGTCTTTAAAGTCAAAAAGTATGTATGATACTTTAAGGACTTTCAACTTTATGAACTTTCGACTTAGTCGCCAACGGCGAACCCGCAGCTTCGGTAATCCGCTTAAGCCCCGTAAATTTTCGGCGCCATTTTCCAACCCTTACGGGTCGGCTAGTGAGCTGTTACGCTATCTTTAAAGGATGGCTGCTTCTAAGCCAACCTCCTAGCTGTCTTAGGAAAATGACTTCCTTCCCCACTGAGCGGATGTTTAGGGACCTTAGCTGGCGGTCTGGGTTGTTTCCCTTTCGTCACATGAAGCTTAGCCCTCACGGACTGACTCGTATGATACACGTACTTGGTATTCGAAGTTTGACTGGTGCCGAGCACTTGCGCACCCGAGCACCAACCAGCGCCCTACCTCCAAGCGCAGTCATACGGCTATACTTAAATATATTTCGGAGAGAACCAGCTATCTCCGGGTTCGATTGGCATTTTACCGCTAACCACAGGTCATCCCCCAGCTTTACAACGCTGGTGGGTGCGGTCCTCCACGGACTGTTACGCCCGCTTCAACCTGCCCATGGCTAGGTCACCCGGTTTCGGGTCTACTTATTGCTACTACCCATCCAGAGATCAGATATCGGAAATCAGAAATCAGATATTTTGTTACATCTGAAATCCGACTTCTGACTTCTGAACTCTGGACGGTTGTCGCCCGATTAGGACTCGGTTTCCCTGCGCCTCCACACCCGTAGGTGTTTAAGCTTGCAACAACAAGTAACTCGTTGGCTCATTCTTCAAAAGGCACGCGATCACACCTCGCTACGCTCGATGTTCAAGTTCAAAAATAAAATATCAAAAATAAAAGGTATGGTGTGGCTTTGCCACAAAATATATAATCTATCCCGCATAGCGGGATACCATAATTTTGAGATTTGACTTTTTCATTTTGAATTAAGCACTGAGTGCAGCGAAGTGCTCTCACTCCTTGTAAGCATATGGTTTCAGGTACTATTTCACTCCCCTATTCGGGGTACTTTTCACCTTTCCCTCACGGTACTAGTTCACTATCGGTCACAAACAGTATTTAGTCTTGGATGATGATCCACCCATCTTCCCACGGGGTTTCACGTGACCCATGGTACTCTTCTTGACGGATAAAATCTGTCAAGAGATTAATTGAATATATGATATTTTTTGACTACGGGGCTATCACCCGCTCTGGCGGTCCTTTCCAGGTTCCTTCGTCTCGCATATCAAATATCGCTTTAATCAAGACTGGTCCCCGTTCGCTCGCCACTACTAGGGGAATCACAAATACTAATATACTCGAATACTCGCTTCGCTCGTTAACAAATAATCTCTAATTAGTGATTATTCGAAATCGGCGAAGCCGTATTCGTATTTATTGGCATTTATCCGCTTGAGGCGGATTGTTGTTTTCTTTTCCTCTGGGTACTAAGATGTTTCAGTTCCCCAGGTGCCCGACCGATGCACAGCATCGGAAACTCTAAGCAATAAAATCTAAACTCTAAGCAATTATAAATTTCAAATGTCCAAATTCTCAAACAATTGCTTGTTATTAATTTGTAATTTTGAGCTTTGAATTTGTTTAGGATTTAGGATTTTGAGTTTAGGATTTCCGTGCTATGCACTGGTTAATGTCGGTTCACGACATTGGGTTACCCCATTCGGAGATCATCGGATCACAGGCTCCTTGCCGCCTCCCCGATGCTTATCGCAGGCTGGTACGTCCTTCTTCGGCTGTTTGTGCCAAGGCATCCTCCATACGCTCTATTCACTTCTTCGTTTAAACTCGTTAATTCGCAGACTGACTCTGGACTCATAACTGACGTATCCTGATTTTTATCGGGATACTCATATACACTTTGTTTTACCCATTACACAGATTATTAAGTTGCTTCCCCGTGCCGTCAGAAAATGTGCGTGAGCGAGGGGACTAAAAAACTGCTTTGACAAGCAGCTTGTGTAACGACACAAAAAGACGCGTCGTCTCTACCAGCTGCCTCTCTCTCGTATTGTGTTTGCGCTATTCATATAACAAGTTGATAGTATCAAGGAATGAAAAACCTGTCAAGGGGTGGGTTATTAGTTGACTAGCTGACTAGTAACTGGTAATGAGTTAGCCGGTTAACTAATTTATACCTGCAACTAACTTCCGATGTTGAGACAGTTAAGGGCGCCCGCACCATGCGGACGCCCTCGTGTTTCTTGTTTAGAGCTGCTCAAGCAACTCCGCTTGGAGTGTTGTTTCCTGTAGGTCTCTCTCGTTAGATTCCCTGCATGATCTTAACCATTGCAGCAGATCCTTAGCACGCTTCCTTTTCTGAAGACGGTGCACATCATCAAGTATGCCAAAATGAGTTGCAAGATCATCAGATACCTTCAGAATCTCTATTTTGGTATATACACTGTTTTCGGTGTGAAATACACAGTATTCGGGATCGAGGATACAATCGACGGTTGCTGGGTCAAAGGTGAATATGGGGTATCCATCGCGGGGCTCTTCGATCTCACTTTCCGGCGTTCGCGATGCTGGCGGTCTATAAACCAATTCTGGTTGTATCCACACGTGCAACTTCCCTTCGTCAACGAAGATGTCCTGACACGGTGCTAAGCCAGAACGATGGTGTTCTACCCACAGTGTCCATGCATCAAGTTGATCTAAGTACGGATGAAACGCTGTGTCGATTTGGTCACGGGCGATAACACCGTTCTGTGAAATGCCACCATCAGGCACATCTGGCGACGTCGAGTGACGCGCCAAACGTTTAGCGAGAGTTTCCTTGAATTGAGGATATCTGTCAAGCCCCGTTTTGAGCAACGGGTCGTTGACGGCGCACGAATACCGTATCTGCAATGGGTACATTTTTCCTACTGTTCTCCAAAGCAGATGGACCTCGCTACACAAAGGGTCCGACTCATAATAGAGCCCTATACGTAATACTGAGTATTGGTCGAGCGGGGGTAGGGTTACGGGTGTCCCTCTCGATAACCGAATGACACTTTTTGCACAGATTACGAGTCCACCTGAGTGAAGCGGATGCGGTACTGTGCATGGCTGTCCATCGCATGCCCAGTAATACGGGCTTTCTTTCACTGTAAATCACCAACTTTCAGAGATTTAATGCTACAAACATTTATTCTCTTGAAGTATATATGTTGTTAATGTGTTAGTCAACAGATATCAAGACATCCTAAACGATACTATTCCTAACCTAATTAAACCCTGACCTACGAGGTCAGGGTTTTATGGGTAAGATATGAAGAACCCCCGCGCCATGAAGACGCAGGGGTTAGATTGGTGTTCGTTATTGCTGTCGTTTAGTTTCCATATGGATGCTGGTACAAGCTTGCTTACTGCTCGAGAGTCTGCAAGTTAGAATCCCAAGTCAATTCACACCCGCAGTTAGGACAATGCGGGTTTGGACTTTGCCGAACCGCATCCTTTGCTCTGAACTCATACTTCAGATCGTGCTGTCTTTCCTCGAAGTGTCGTAAAAAGCATCTGGGGCAGGAGAGCCGATGGGATATTTTGACATCGATCTCAAAGTTGACCCTGTTAGCTACTTCTTGCCAACCGAGGGCTTCTAAGATCGTCCTAACTCGCGACCAGTGGACACCTTCTATCGCCGGTTCCGTGTCTGTTTTTGGACGCCCTTCTATCCACGGGTGTTTGAGCATCTTTTGTACAATTCTTACGCAATGGAGGATATCAGCTTCTTTTGCCCACTCGGTACGGACTCGTCGACCATACACCTTCATCACTGTGTCAAAATGTGCGTCCCGAAAGTCTTCACTCTCCGTATCGCCATCACCGATAGTTGGGCGGGGACGAGGCGGAGGGGGTGTAAAACCGTCATTGAAGTGTTGTTTGGTCAAATATCGGTCTTCCACGACCAGTGGCAAACCGATTTTTGCTTGACAATCGGGCAACTCACAGACAAGCCCATTGTAGAGTTCTGTAATCTCTATCGAGACCCATTGCTCACGAAACTCGTACGATTCTGGCTTGTGTGCGATCAAATGTGCTGCAATGTAAGGACACCTAGGATCGCCGTGCAACAAATATCTGTGATTTACATCATACGTTGTCGGGAGATCACCAGTACGGACAAAGTGACCCTCTTCGACTTCCGGGACAACAATTTCGCTGGCATCGCAATTTGGACTGAGTCGCACACACGGTAGGGGGAAAGGTCAAATGTCCTTCTTTCTTTCCCGGCGCGATGCACGTAATCAAAGTGAGCCACCGTAAGCTTCACCGATCGTGCTCGCAGCGGGTGACGACATTGACCATCTTTATGGTGAGCGCACAGTTCGCATCTAGCGACATCCTTTACGCCTCTACTTTTCCTGTACCGAAACTTATTGTCAAAGGGCTCTTTATGCAACTTTACCATTCTCTTAACTCCTTTTACTTAAATGGATTGCAACTGTTGACAGAATATAATACTGGTATATTTTTGTCAAACAGCTGTGTGTAACCAAGAAAACCCTGACCTACGAGGTCAGGGTTTAATGGTCAGGGTTTATTTCAACACCAAAAGCGGCATTACTGCCGCTTTTGTGCCGGTCAAACAGAATCTTACTTTCCGACTTCTGTTTCGTCTTTGATCTTTTCTATGATCTCTTTGGCAGCACTCTGCCCACCAAGACCAAACGCTAAACCACCTGCGATTGCAAGCATTGCAACCAAGCCGGTGAACAGCGTGCTTAACAGTTCGGATGCGATCCCCAGCTGAACGATAGCTGCAAGCACGGTAAAGACCAAGATTGAATACTTGGTCACCGATGCTGCAACTTCAGAAAATGATAATTGCGCTGCAAGTACTGAACTTTTGACAACGCGTGACATAAAGTGCGCAAAAATTGTACCCACAAGCAGTATCGCGACGCCCGCGATTGCATTGGGGATATAACTCAAAATACTATCGAGAAATGCTGAAACTTGTTTAAGCCCCAAAACATCTGCCGCTGCGATAAACGAAACAAGCAAGATGATCCATTTAACGATCGCGCCGATAAGACCCGATGTGTCTTTTTTGCTCTCTGCACGTTTGAGGACTTCTTCTATCTTAACTCGCTCAAATAGATGTTGGAGTCCAACTGCACGTAACACATTTTCTACCGCCCATTCTAAAAGAGCAGCGATTACCCACCCAATGATGATGATAACAACTGCACCCAAGATAACGGGGATAAAATCTGCGACGCGAATAACAATAGATGAGAGCGAATTTGAGATTGCGTCTGTCCAACTCGTAAAGGTTACCATATGAACCTCCTCCGCTATACTATGATGATAGTCGACCTGCCCATGGGGACTCTATCCTCTTTATAGTATACCATAGCGCAACCACACCGCTTGTCAAGTATCAAATATGCATGTAGAGTATCTGTAATGTCATATATAAAATTATTTACGCACGCATGGTGGTCGCTCGCTTATTCTCAAAAAGCGAGTTTTCGCGTACAGTAATTTCTCTCGTTACTCATTTCTGCACCCAAACCCCGCTTTTTGAGCGGGGCGTTTGTTTTGTAACGCCACACGAACGGATACGGAGGTACCTTAACATGATGGATGCACACAAAAAGATAAAAAGTGCTTTGCGTCGCGAACTAAAATACGACAGAGTTGATTTGATCGATGATGTGATGCACAGATTGACGAACATAACTGCTCTATGCGGAGAAGTTACGCACAGTATAAAAATGCAGAAGCGTATGGGGCGTTTACTCCTACGTGACAATCCTACGATTATCGCCCCAGCATGCCCTGATTATAGCCATATGGAGGGGAAGTATACCTTTAGATCACTCGGGAAAGGCATTCCACTGCTTGCGCAGGTACATTGTCAATTTCTCAAAAGTATTGCTGACTATCTCCCGGACGCCCGCATCATTATCGCCCTTGCGGACCATGAGGCGGATGATGCTCTGCTATGTGATGCTGTTGGTGTTTCGCACAAAACATTTTGCGCATATGTCGCAGAGAGCGTCGCCAAAACGAATACATATGTTTCGGAATTTGGTTGGACTGCATGTGCTATGACGCACTATATCCCGACTCTCGTCGATGATGAGCGCCGTATCGTGGATGAACTCACGGGGTGATCCCCACCTGCAACGACGCATCGACACAGAAACTCTTTAACGGGGCGAGATGTACACAAAGATATCCCGGTCATTATCGTTTGCCGATATGCGGGCACGGACCATAAAAACTGCCGCCCAGTATATCGCGCTCGGAACATTTGCAGCAGAACATAACGCGTTCGTCTGCAACCATACAACGACCAATCTTTCTTGGTATCTGCAAACCCCCGTTAGTGTGCTCCATAACCCAATCTCCGTATACTAATTCTGATGTGGGGCGATATGATCGCCCCACATCCCCTTCTTTAATTATGATTCATTTTCGTAAAATCTGTGACTATCCACGCACTCCTACCAAAGGAGATGTATTTGAGTATCTGTGTGCGCTAACCAAGCACAAGATCGACCCACCAACGCTACACCCGCGCGAACTTGGTATCACTGACAAAGTCGTTTTTGCCTCACCGCTCAAGCGTTCACGAGAATGCCTATTAGTTCGACCAGATACTCCTGTGTTCTATCTTGATCAACTCAAAGAGATTCCGTTTGACCTTGCAACGCTGTGTACGCACAAGGAATGGGAAGAACAAAAGAGTACTATCGTCCGCACACGGTTTGTTGATGCGTTTGTTGCAGATAGATTGCTCACCCCGCAAGCTATGATTATTCACGAGATTAGAGATGTTCTAGATCGTCTACATGCACAACCGCAAATATCGGCAACAGTGGTATCTCACTCCTTTCGGCTTAAAGTTATCGAAGCGTATATCAAAACGCAAGGCGCGCTTGCGGCGCAACCGGATCTCCTGCGAACATTCATCCGTGCCGATACACCGACGTATGCGTTTGGCAAAGGTTTTGACGTATCCACGCATTTCGCACTTCCTTGTCATTCTCGAGTCGGCGTGAGTGTATCGAATACCGACATCGGGAATCTATACAATAACTCTGGATCCCCGATCGAGTCGGGGATGACAAAATAGCTGAAACCGTTACCTCGGGATTCTCTTGAGAACTAATTGCTTAATTTTTGGCACAAAATAGTTTTCTAATTCTTTGCGCAAATCGTCCTTTTCGAACAGCAAAACTTTTATTAAATCAACCTTTTCAATTGCTTTGGTAATCTGGGCGGTAAAATAAACGGGGTCTAAGTCAACTCCAAACTTTTTGTGTGCCAGTTGTAACAATTTTTCCAAAGACATTTTTCTATTTTGCATTATTGCATATAAATCGTAGACATCTTTTGGCTCAGCGCGTTCGTAAAGCGCAAATGTTTTGTTGGCAATTAAATCGGTTAATGATTCGACTTTGATGCCATATTCAGTTGTTTTTGGTTTTTGCAAACGAGTGAAAGGGTAGTAAACGAATTCCAGTTTTATCTCACTATTTTTATCACTGACAAAGTAGAACCAGCGATTTTTTTCTTGTTTATAGTTGACTTTTTTAATATTTAGATCGCGTAGAACAACTAAAATAGAATCCACCTCGCCGTTGGTCAGCGGATTGTCAACAAAAAAATCCAAGTCAAACGACCGACGATGACCCAAATACATATCGGCAAGGGCGGTGCCTCCGCCCCAAACGATGATTTTGCCAATATCGCTGGTGGCGATGGCTTTAAGAATTGTTTTTTGCCAAGCTGGCAGTGAGAACTTTTTTGACATAGGGGTTAATGTCTAATTTTGACAAGTTTTTGACGATGGTTTTTTGGTCCAAAGATAGCCAATCGCCGACATCAATTTTGCGTTCCAAATACCACTTTAAAACCGTTGGATTATCTAAATCCAAACTAGCAACATCATAGTCCCAAATACTGGTTTTTGTCTTAATCATTGACACTATAATAGCATAGAATCAGGAGAATAGATAGGATTTTTTGGCGTAAAAAAAATGCCCGCTGGCTTGATTAGTTGAGCTAGCGGGCAGGGGCAGATGTCGTGAAACGACGAGGGTGGTTCCGCCACGATGGGCGGTTGAGTGGGGGAAATGGTTGGGAAAAGGGTTGATATCTTTTCTTGGTTATTTCTTGTTTGCGACCAATTAATCCGTTTCTACATCTTGAAGTAACTGATAAATAGGAACATATCTACATTTGTAGAAATAGAAAGGGGACGGTTCTCTTTTTATGGTTAGTATTAGCTATTACTTGCCACGATGGACTTTTGGTGGTGTTTGTTTGAAAAATCAGAACCAACTATGCAGAAAATCCCAACCACGGCATTTTTGCTGGTATTTTACAATAACTCGCCATAAACGATTATTCCAGAGATCCACCAGGCGATCCTGTCGGGATCCGTTTCCGCCCTCCTCACTCTATCGGTGTAGAGCGAGAGATCTGTCGGTGCCGATCCACCCATAAAGTTGGGGTGGAGCGAGGGCTTCTGCAGTAGCAGGTAAACAACTTCAGCCTCCTCCGGCACCGGTGGTCTGAGCTCGACCAGACCAGTCGAGATACATTTTCCGTACACATCTTGACCTTCTTTCCTAAGGTATTTACACAGGTACGTCGTGTAATGTAAGCACAATACATTGTTATGATGATTATGTCAATATTTTGGGACAACTAAAAACAGAAATCGTATAGATTTCCATTGAAAAAAGAAATTAACTACTGGCCCAAATAGCTCAATTTGGCACACCATTGTTAAAAAAGAAAATTAATTAAACATAATAGAAAACAATTTAATAATGATTGGGGAGCCGATTTTAAGTTTATTGTTTATGCTACAATATAATCAGTTAATTTATTGCGGATTACCAACATATGAAAATATCTAATAACTGGAGCAAGAAAGCGTTAATTATAACAACTTTTTTATTTTTTTCGTTTATCCTGACTCTTCCTTTGTGGAGAATATTTCTTGAAATACCGACAACGATTGCCGGAGGAGGTGATAGTTATATAGGGTATAGTATGAAATTGCCACCAATGATACCATATAAATATGAAAACACACTTTGGTTGTATTTACTGCGGTTCCAAACGGTTCTGGAAACTACGCAGAAATCATTTCAAATGCGTCAAATGTCGCAAAGAAATAACCAAATCGACCGGTGGTTTCAAATTGTCAAAATATCAATTAGGCAAAGTCATCCATTGGTTTGTGCTTGAACAATCAACAAGTAAAATTCAAGAACAAACCAATGTCAGCAAGTATT
>Ga0210057_1005509_pt1 | contig 16236 bp, 18 predicted proteins | sample CryGeyCG2114_010_2_FD_183968 | JGI IMG/M metagenome (GOLD analysis project Ga0210057, IMG submission 183968) | Groundwater microbial communities from aquifer - Crystal Geyser CG10_big_fil_rev_8/21/14_0.10 (SPAdes) (version 2) | ecosystem: Environmental > Aquatic > Deep subsurface > Groundwater ...
GGAAATGCTGCAAATCGAGCTGACTCGCCAGGGCACGCCCAAGCAGACTTTCACGCCAACGAACCCGCACTCTTTCGCGGTCAACCTCGGCGCGGTGACGCAGGAAAACACGCACATCACGCTCAAGATAATCACCAAGCCCGTCACGCACGACGGCGAGCCGATTTCGGGTTACGCAATCAGCTCGTTCCTTAAAATCGAGCACTCGACAACCGACTCGCTGGGAGCGCACACTACGACGCTGCAGAAGAACGCGCTCGTGAGGGACTACTATCAGGAGCAAGGCGGCCACGTGACTGGCATCGAAGGCGGCGACTGCGGCCAGACTCTGTATCTCTCCTACGACGACTCGCGCGTCGCGGAGCAGCGCCTCATGCTGAACGGCGGCAACTGCACCACCCTTGGAATGAAAGTCTCGCCAATCTTCCCGGCGGACGGCGTGAAAGTCAATGTTTCCATACAAAACCACCTGGGCCCGCGTTACGTGCTGATTCAGGGCACCGGCGACTCGCAGTGCTTCGAGCTGTGCGACTACGACCCTCTGAGCGAGACGCCCGTCGACACTTCCTCGTGCGGCGGCTTCACCCAGTCCATCAGCCTCACGCAAAACAAGACGATGGTGCTGCGCTATCACCCCGAAGCGCTTTGCAAGGAAAAGGGAGTCGTCGCGAACCACCTGTCGACGACGAGCGCGCAATTCCTGTTCTGGGGCGCGGGCGACGAGGGCAAGGAGACTGCGGGCAAGAACCTGACGATACTCGTGCAGAACGAGACCACGCTGCTGCGCGCAACCGCTAACGGCTCGTTCGTGCTCGTGAGCAGCCCCGACGCGCAAATCGCGCCCGGCCTCTTCGTTGGGCCGGTCATGAAAAAGTTGTGGTACTCTGATTGCACTGGCGTGATCACGCCGCAGCTCTGGGCAGTGACCAACAACAAACAGACTACAACCGAAAGCCCACGCAGGTTCATAATCGCGAACCGCATCCAAAGCAGCGGCCAAGGCGGCGACAAGACGGAAGACGAAATCAAGACGAGTTTCGACACCTACTTCCTGATGCAGTTCGACGAGCCGTCGACGCAAGTCTTCGCCTTCGAGCCCGCGACCGACGAACAACTGACGATTTTCGAGGAGGACCCGCTAATTCCATATCACTACATCGAAATCGCGCGCTGCTCGCTCAACCCGGACGCGGCGGACAACTGCTTCTTGGATGGGCTGGGCAATGGAAACGCGGACTTCCCAAAAGGCCTTACCAGCGAGTTCTTCTACAAGACCAAAGCAGCCGCAATTAAAGAATGTAACGAGCACTCGGACGGGTATTATATCGCATGCTGGCAGAACTGTGAACAGAAACATGGAACGGGCAACTCCGGTTACTCCAGCTCGTACGAACAGTGCGCGCAGCAGTGCCCAAACGACCAGTCCGAGTTAGATACCGATTGCAAAGCTGCTTGCATGCAGCAGGCCGGCAACGAGTTTGAAGAGCCAATCAACCCCTTCGACTGCCAAGCTTATTGCGCGGACATCACGAGAAGCTCGAATGGAAACAGTTACGGGTGCCTCATGAATTTGGATTACCTGCAAAATGAGATTTACGACAAAGGCAAAACCCAAGAGTTCCTCGAACAGCCAATCGCGGACATGATAAACGATACGCGCGCGCTCGCGGAATTGAAGGCGTTCTGGCGCGGCAAGAGCACGACGATGTGGTGCGACCAAGACGCGCCCTCTAAGTGCATGCGCACGCAGGGCGGCTTCAAGCCCGAAGCCGTCAACGACCCCGAGTGCTGTCGCGCAACCGCCGACGAGTGGCGCAACATGACGCCCAAAAACATCAGCGAGCAGATATCCTGCACCTTCTGCAACCAGACCGACAAGTACCCTGATTGCGGCGCAGGCGAATGCAGCGAAACCGCGCCCGACGTCTACCAATGCGACTCGCGCTGCGAAAAGCTCGCGCCCGGAACCGGCAACGCAGGAATAGGATACGGCGACTCGTTCAACGCGAGCGTTTGCAGCATACCGACTTACCTCACGGCAACACTGCGTTACACGCAATCGATGTCAATCGTCAGCAAGGACACGGTTACCACCTGCGCGGCGAGCGGCATCTGCGCAATCAGCATTAACCTAGGCAAGCCTTCATGCGTTTTCGACTCGAACGGCGACGGCTACGCACAAGCCTCGGAAACGCTGTCGTCTTCAACCGACACGGGCACGGCGTACTCTTGCGCCAACGGCACCATAATCGCCGTTGCCGTTCTGCCCAGCCAAAACAAGGTTTTCAAGGCGTCGGCAACCGCGTGCACGACCGCGTACTGCGGCATGGCGCTCGACGCCACAATGCAAAAGCCCTTGTGCCAGAACAACCAGTCGGCGACAGCCGAAGGCGACTTCTACAAGTGCGCACCCAGCGATGTCCAAACGCAAGGATGCAGCATCGGCTGCGCCAACTGGTGCGACGAGCCCAACTGCCTGATTGGCTGCTCCGAAAGCGGGCTTTACTGGAACGAGACTTACGGGCCGCTTGAACAGACGGGCTGGCTCACCCGCGCGGGCAGGCAACCCGTGCAGGTATTGTTCTCGGCTACGGCCGACGACCCGCTTTCGCAAACCGAAACCTTCCAGAACTACAAGCCGTATTCCTACTTCCCGGAGGATTACCGCTACACGCCGGGGACCAGTGAGGATTTCATTCAATACGGGCCGTCGTACAGGCACTCCGTGCTCGTCAACACGCTTGGCTTAGTGGGATTCGACTTTTACGAAGGAATGGGCTTGAACGACCCGAACGCGTGGCGCGTGCAGGGCACGATTGCGGCGGGCTGCCAACACGCTGGCGATGTAGCGTACTGGAACAACCAGGGCTTGTACGATTTGCGGTTCGGCAACGAGCTGATTTCGAGCAGCACGCAGAAGGCGGACTTGTGGCAGGGCAACCTGAATGTGGTCAGCCTCAAGATGTCCGACCAGCTGGGCGCAACCCAATGCAGCAAGGGCACGGCAACGCAGAACCCGGTGACCGAACAGGAATTGTGCGCGCCGGTTTACGCGGACCAGAGCGAAACTTACGGAAACTGCATCAACTCGCTGTGGCTGTTCGGCTCCGAGCAGGCCGACAATAAGTGCGGCGACGTGTTAAAAGTTTCCGGCGGCCCGCTGCCGAAATACGTATGCAACACCCTGGTAAACTACAAAATCGCGGAAATCGGCAAAGCTAACTTGTTTGCAAGCGGCTCATTCACTGACTTCCTCGGGGGGTGCGACGGACTCGCAAAATGCATCAGCGACTGCGACAAGTAGGCGGTGGGAGGCGGACGAAAACAAGGCGCGCTGGTTTCCAGCGTTAGACGAACGCAAAGGCGTAATGGTTACTTTTTTATACTGATTGGTTACTAAAAGTAATCATGTTGCGTTGGCTCTTGGGTTCCGAGGCGCGCGAGCGCGTGTTGTGCGCGTTGTTCGGGGGCGCGCCCGCGGGAATGCATTTTCGCGAGATAGTGAAGCGCACGGGGTGCAACCCGCGTTCGGTGAAGTCAGTTTTGGACGCGTTCGAGGCCGCAGGAGCCGTGGAGAGCGTGCGGCGCGGCAACCAACGGGTTTACTCGCCGAACGCCAAGCATTTTTTGTACGGCGAGTTGTCTTCCATTGCCAGAAAGTCGGGCGGGTTGGCGGGAGTGTTGAAGAAGGCGTTGGACGGTTCTGAAGTCCGGGCGGCGTTCGTTTACGGCTCGCTGGCGCGAGGCGACGAGAGGTCGGCCAGCGACGTGGACTTGATAGTCGTGGGAAAAATGGCTGCGGGTTTTTACAAGCGGCTGAACGCCGCAGAGGAGGCGCTCGGCAGGGAAGTCAACCCGTCGTTTTATTCTGAAGCCGAATTCAGGGAAGCCGCAAGGAAAGGCTTTTTGAAGGCGGTGCTGAAAAAAGAGAAGCTGATGGTGATAGGCAGTGAAACGGAACTTGAGCGACTTGCTTAGGGATAACGAAGTAAAAGCCGTGAAGCCCGATGAAGAACAGGCGAAGGACTGCATAGCCGTCGCGGAGCGCGACTTGAAAGCCAGCCTCGCCAACCTCAAAATGGGCGAGTTCGACTGGGCTTTCGCCGTGGCTTACAACGCCATGATTCAAGCCACGCGGGCGCTCATGCTCGCGGAGGGCTACGCGCCGGTGGGCGAAGCCCACCACAAGGCGGTCGTGGACTACGCTTGGATGAAGTTGGGCGCTTCAGCCGAAGGGGAAGCGGAGTTTTTCGAGCACGCGCGCAAAAAACGGCACCACGTGGTTTACGACAAGGCTGGCACGGTGACGCGCCGCGAAGCCGAAGAAGCGTTAACGCACGCCACGAAACTCGTTGCGGCAATCAAGAACAAGCTTAAGCGGTGAAGCGCGCTGGTTTCCGTCGAATGCCGTTTTGCGCAGGGTTTAAATACCGCGAGGGAAATATTCTACCGTTAATTCTTTCGGCTACACAACGACGTAGCCGTTAATCGGTGGGGACGACCAGTGAATAATTCGACGGCTTTTAGGCGCTTTTCAAAAGGCGGGGTTGATGGCTAGTGGCTGACTTGGAAAAGGAAATAATGAAGGGCACGACTACTGTCGGAATCACGTTCAACGGCGGCGTTGTGCTCGCGGCGGACAAGCGCGCCACCATGGGCACCTTCATCGCCGCCAAGGACGTCGAAAAAATCCATTTTTTGGGCGACAAGGTCGCCTTGACGATAGCGGGAGGCGTAGGCGACGCGCAGTCGCTCGTGCGTTTGATGCGCGCGGAACTCGAGCTTTACAAGTACGGCAAGGGACGCGAACTGACGATTAAGGGCGCGGGAACCCTGTTGTCCAACGTGCTGCAGGGAAACAAGTACTACCCGTACTTCGTGCAGCTCATAATCGCGGGTTACGACACCCAGCCGCGCCTGTTCGACTTGGACTTGACCGGCGGCCTCCTCAGCGAGGAGTACGTCTCCACCGGAAGCGGCAGCGTCGTGGCTTACGGCCTGCTTGACGCGGGATTCAAGAAGAACATGAAGGAAGACGACGCGGTAAAGCTCGCCGTCAAGGCGGTTTACGCGGCCATGAAGCGCGACAACGCCACGGGCGAAGGCGTGGACGCGATAGTGATAACGAAGAACGGCGGCAAGCGGATTTCACCGGCCGAGACCAAGGCAATAGCCGAGGGCTAAAATCCCACTAAAACGCAAAAATAGGTATTCAAAAGTGCAAACAGTGAAGGCGACTGCCAACGGCAGCGACAAGTTGAAGGAACTCTTCGAGAGCGTGACGCAAGTCCTTCCCGCGGAGTGCCAAGTCACGAAAGTCGAGCCGGAAGGCCCGCAAATCGTAATTTACCTCAAGAACATCAAGGCGTTCTACGATGATGAATCGTTGATAACGCGCCTGGCCAGCCGCGTGCGCAAGAAAGTCCTGCTGCGCGTGGACTCGTCCATGCTCAAGGACGTCAACGTGGCGCTGCAGGACATCCAGACCCTCGTGCCGCAAGAGGCGGGCGTGGACTCCATCCGCTTCGACCCGGAGTTCAACGAAGTCATAATAGAAGCCAAGAAGCCGGGCATGGTAATAGGCAAGGGCGGCTGCGTGCTCAAGAGCATCATCCTCACTACGGGTTGGAGCCCGCGCGTTTTGCGCTCGCCGACCAGCCCAAGCGAAGTGGAAAAGGCGATTCGCGGCGCGGTGTTCAACGCTTCCAAGGAACGCAAAAAGTTTTTGTTGAACCTGGGCAGGAAAATCATACTCGAAGGCGGGCCCGGGCAGGCCGAGTGGGTCAAGATTACGGGCCTCGGCGGCTTCAAGGAAGTGGGCCGCTCGTGCCTCCTCTTGCAGACTTCGCGCAGCAACGTGCTCGTCGACTGCGGCATCAACGCGGACACGAGCGACAACAAGAACGCCTACCCCTACCTCACCGCCATGAATCTCGGCCTCGACCAAATCGACGCGGTCATACTCTCGCACGCGCACCTGGACCACTGCGGCTTCATCCCCTACCTGTACAAATACGGCTACGCGGGCCCGGTGTACTGCACGCCGCCCACGCGCGACTTGATGATTCTACTCCAGCAGGACTGCGTGAACGTCATGAACTCGGAGGGCAGCGGCGCGCCTTACGGCGAACGCGACGTCAAAACCGAGTTGAACCACGTGATTACGCGCGACTACGGGGAGGTCACGGACGTTACGCCCGAAATCCGCTTCACCTTCCACAACGCGGGGCACATTCTGGGCAGCAGCATCGTCCACCTGCACATCGGCGAAGGCGCGCACAACCTCGTCTACAGCGGGGACATCAAGTACGGGAGGACGAACCTCTTCGAGCCCGCGGACGTCCGCTACCCCCGCATCGAAACGCTCCTGATTGAAAGCACTTACGGCGGCAGGAACGACATCCAACCGCGCATCATGGACGCGGAAGCCGAGCTGATTCGCACCATCAAGATGGTCACTGACCGCCGCGGAAAAGTGCTCATACCCGTGTTCGCGGTCGGCCGCTCGCAGGAAATTATGCTCGTTCTGGAAAAATACCTGCAAAACGAGGGCATCACGGTCTACCTGGACGGCATGACGCGCGAAGCGTCCGCCATTCATACCGTTTATCCGGAATACTTGCGCCGCAACGTGCAACGCAGGATTTTGCAGAACAACTCGCCGTTCGAGAACGAGATGTTCAAGAACGTGGTCGGCAGGGACCGCAAGTCCATCGTCGAGAGCGACGAGAAGTGCGTCATACTCGCGCCTTCCGGCATGTTGAGCGGCGGCCCCAGCGTGGAATTCCTGAAGCTGATGGCTCCCGACGAGCGCAACGCGCTCATGTTCGTGGGCTACCAGTCCACTTCGTCGCTGGGCAGGCGCGTGCAAAGCGGCGAAAAGGAAGTCCCCACGCTCTCGGAAGGCCGCAAGCTTTCTTCGATGAAAATCAACTTGTCCGTGCACACGGTGGACGGCTTCAGCGGCCACAGCGACCGCCCGCAGTTGATGGCGTTCTGCCGCAATTTGAGGCCGAAACCCCAGCGCATCATTACCATGCACGGCGACGACACCAAGCCGGACGACCTCGCGCGGGGCCTGAACAAGCTGCTTCACATCGAGACGCGCAGCATGATGGACCTCGACTCCACCCGCCTGAAATGAAACTCGTATTGACGGGGACTCCCGGCACCGGGAAGACCACGCTCGCCAAAAAGCTCGCCCGCAAACTCGGCTGCAAATTATTGGACGCCAACGCGATAGCGAAGCAAAACAAACTCGTCAAAAAGGACGGCACCACAAACATCAAGAAACTAGGGGCAATACTAAAAAAACAAACCAAGAAACTCGACTCTTTCATCGCCGAAGGCCACTTGCTCTGCGAATTTAATTTACCGTGCGACTGCTGCGCAGTCCTCCGTTGCAACCCCAAGACTCTCGCGCGCCGCCTCGCAAAGCGAGGCTATGCCAAGCAAAAGCTAAGCGACAACGTGCTCTGCGAAGCGTTGGATTATTGCCTTGTCAACGCGGAGCAGAACGGCTACCGCAAGGTAATCCAAATCGACTTCACGCGCCCCCTATCGGCGGACACTTTCCTCAGCCGCCTCAAGAAGGGCGGCGATTGCGTCCGCTGGAAGCTTTCAAGCGTTGCCTGAAAGCAGCGCGAGCGGGCGAATCCAGCCAATCTCAATCTTGGTGCCTCTGTGCCCCAACGCTTTTTTCGAGAGCGCGTTCGCGGTTTTCGCGTCAACGCCGTACTGCAGGTACATTTCGCGGATTGCATCCCTCAAGAATTCGGGAGTCAGCTTGGGCGGCTGCCCGTTAACCGCGCGGAAGTGCAAGTTGTAGGGAATTACGAAATTGCCTTCGGAATTCAACCCTTGGCTGGCATCGCCATGAAGCATTGGCTTCCCGTTGATTAGGAGCGTGTAATAATCCTTGTTGAATGCTGCCAAACGGCGCGCCTGGTCGCGGGGTTCCACACCGGCGACAAGTCAACGCCCCAGCCCAGGTTCAAGAATTTTTTTTCGCCATTCTTCCAGAAGGGGTTTTTGTCCTTCAACGCGGTCCTGAAGGCGTCCGAAGCGAACGGCTTGCCCGTCAAGTTCAGGGCATGGCTCTGCAAGCGCTTGCTCGCCTCCTCGGCAATACGCGTTGCCGCAACCTTCCATTCCTTCGCCAGCTTGGCGGCTTTTTCCGGCGAATAGCCGCCTTGCTCGGAGTACAGCCTCGCCAACACGGATTCAATGGACATGCTCTCCTCGTTTTGGCCTTTCACGGTGCGCGTGTCCTCGTGCCCGATGTAGCCGAGAGAGCCGCCTACGCGCGGGCGCCTCCGCGAAAAAGGAAATCCGGCGAAGGAGAAAAAGCCCGAGAACGGGAAAACGTAAGAGCGCGTCTCCACGATGTTGCCGCCGAGGCGCGCGGGCTTGTAGTCCTCCTCGGCAATCCACTGCCCTTGGTATTCTTCGGGAACGTCGGGGTCGTTGACGCGGCGCTTCACCAACTCGCCAAGCTGTTTCACCGCGTCTCGCCCGACCCAAGTCGTCTTGCTGGGCGGGTGATACAACTTGAATTTGCCGCCCTCGTGCGAGAGGAAGTAAGTGTAATCCCCGAAAGTCGAAACCGGCGCCGAATGCTTTATGACAAGGCGGCCGCCTTCTTGCAGCACTTGGCGCAAGTGTTCCGGCAGGCGTATGCTGCCGTTGAACTCGGCGAAGCGGGGCTGGAACAGATGGTAACGGTTCCCGCCCACTGCAACGCTCAAGGGCTTTGCCTTGAAGAACTCGCGCTGTTCGAGCTTCGACAGCAGCCCCAAATTTTCGAGGAGGGGGCTGGCGCGGCGTTCCATGATAATAAACGCGCGCCCGCGCGTTAAAAAGGCTTTTCGGACCGGAAGGCGCTGCTGCCGCCTCGAAAACGCCCAAGAAAAACCTTTAAAAAGGGGGTTTGGGAGAGAATAGCAGTTACCCACGGAGGGTTTGCACTGAAATGAAGAAAAAGAACAAGAAGGACGACGGCTTCGAAGACGACGAAGAGTGGGACGACGACGACGAAGATTGGGGCGACGAGGAAGACTTCGACGAAGAAGGCGAGTAGCGTTCCCGCGCATTCTTTCCTTTTTTTAAACCATTACAGCCATAAGGTAGTGAAAGCTCCAATCGTCTAGCACGGTCAAGGACGCCGGCCTTTCAGAAAACGACGCCTAGCGCGCCGTTTTGAAGACAGCCGGCAACTCGGGTTCAAATCCCGATTGGAGCATCGGAGCGAAGCTCCAAAAAGGAAAGGGGCGAGGCGGGGCAAGCGCCAGGGGAAAACCTGGGTTTTCCCCGAGGCTTGCGTTCTAAATCCCGATTGGAGCATAAGCGGGGTTTCTTGATGAACCTTCTTTCCCAAAGAAGGTTCGTTGCAAATCCCGATTGGAGCGCTGCGGCTGCGCCCCAACCACGCATATTTATATAAGATGCGCATTAAACAGTCATTAGACAGCCAACAGGGTGATTGTTGAATGAACGTTAATTTGGGTGCGCCCTATGAGGCGATAATCGAGAAGTGCATAGAGCGCGGTTACGCGGGCAACCAGAGTGAGGTAATCCGGCAGGCGCTGCTCGCCTACGAAAGGGAAATAGACGAGGAAGAAGTCCGCCTCGTAAACAAGGGCGTCGGGTTTGAAATGCAGGAAATCTCCGCGGGCAGGCTCAAAACCGCCGGCATCGGCGAGCTGAAGAAAAAGTACGGCGTAAAGTGAAACCCGTGAAAATAAGTTTCTCCAAGCACGCCGAGGACGAACTCGACCGGATGGACGCGCCGTTGAGGCGCGTTTTCCTGAAACACGCCGAAAAAATCGCGGCAATGCCCCCGAGGCGCCACCTGCGTTTCGGGCTGCCGTTCAACGTCGAGGACGCAACGCGGCAAGCGCGCCTCGTTTACGAAATAAAAGGCGGAAATCTGACGGTATTGCACTGCTTCTCCTCGCACAAGGATTACGAGAAGTGGTACCAGTCATTCAAGTGAACGCCGTGTTGGAAAAAATCTTCGAATTGGACCCCGCCCAGATGCGCCGAAAGGGCAACTGGCTTTGGTGGTGGTGGATTTTCTACTTCGACGAACCGCGCGACAAGCCAAAACAGGTAATGGTGCTCTGGTCCACCAAGAACGAGAGGAAAATCAACTGCAACGGCTTGGACATCAGCCTCCGCCACGAGTTCATCAAGCGGGACGGCGCGGCATGGAATATTGACGGCGCGGTAGCCGCGTGGTATTACGACGGCAGGCAAATGCGCGAAAATTACCTGCTGAACCACGCTGACGTGCTCGTCGAGGCGAACCGCCTGGGCACGAAGGAGCCGTTCACCGAGTTCAGCCGCGAAAAAAACGGTTTCATGGTCTCGGCGGGAGATTTGCAGTTCCAAATCGGCGAACCGGAAAAAACGGGTTTTTACGCGCCCGACTCGAAGGAATCCGTGTTCTTGAAAAAGTTCTCGTACGACATCTTCAAAATCAACCGCGTGCCCTTCGAGTCCAACGCGGGGCGAGGCACGGCATACTTCCAGCGCGTGCGCATCAACGCGCCCGTCCCGCCCTGGTACTGGGGGCTCTATCACTTCGAAGGCGGCGGGGCCGTGCACTATTACCAGCCGCACTTGGGCGCGAGCGCGCTCACGAACAAGCCGGGAGGGGGCGCGTTCCCCGTAAAAAAACACTTCCAGTTTTGGGACGGCAGGCGGCTGTTCGACAACCGCGCGTGCAGCGTCAGGCGCGTCGGCGGCGGAAACCCCGCGTTCATTGTGGAGAGCGACGGGGCGGCGGGCAAGGCGAAAATGCTCGTTGAATCCTATTCGCACGCCTGCTGGGCTTTCCGCAAAGGCAGGTTAAACCGCCTGGATTACAACGAGTACCCCGCGCTGGTAAAAGAATTCAGCTTCAGGAACGCGTCGGGAAAATGGGCGCTGGACGACTTGGGGCAGGGCAGGGGAAACAGCGAGCACGCCACGGGCTTCCTCTGGTAAACCGCGCTTTTTTAAGCCGCTTTCCGTTCCGTTAATCGTATGAAGGCGCGCAACGAAACGCAGGGCTTGCTGGCTTTGGGCATACTCGCCGGCGTGCTGGTTTTCGCGTTCAACGTGGTGGGTCCCTGGAGCTTCGGGGGATTGCCCGCTGAGGCGGCGTGCGTGCTGCTTTGCTTGTTCGCCTTGTCCTCATTCATGATTGCGCACAGGCAATCGTCCTTCGAGGCGCGCGAGGCGTGGGGCTTTTTCACGGCCGGCTTCGCCGTTTGGGTTGTCCTGGAGTTCCTCGAAATCATGGAGCTGGCGGGTTCCTTCAGCCTGTCCTATCTGGTCGTTCCGGCGTTGACCGTGCCTGCGTACGCGCTGCTGCTGGCGGGCTTGTACAAGGCGTGCCGGGCCGTGCCGAAGCCGCGCACCGCCAACGCGAAGACCGCCGCGGCATTGTTGACCGCAGTGGCCGCGGGAGCGGTGCTAGCGGGCATGCTTTACTACGGCAAGCTTGACGCGCTGGACTGGTTTTACGCAATCGCGAACGTCGCCTTGGCGGGCTGGAGCATTTACGCGCTCACCGCCTGCCTGGAGAGCGGCGAGACGGACGCGCCTTTCAAGCTGTTGGGCGCGGGGCTGCTGCTGCTCGCAATGCACTCGGAAGTGCTGGAATTGACGCGCAACGGCTCCGGCGCATACCCGCACATGGTTTACGCCTTTGACGGCATCCGGTTCCTCGGCTACCTGTTCCTGATTTGGGCCGGCGAAAGGCAGGCGAAGCTGGGTGCATAGCAAACGATTTAAGACGCGCGCCGCGTTAACTAAACCATGAAAATCAACCCGTGGGGCAGCGAGCTCATCAAGGACTACGAGCCCTTGTTCAACGAGTTCGGGCTCCAGCACGTCACGGACGAAATGCGCGAACGCTTCGAAAAGAACCGCGAGTTCCGCCGCGGCATCGTGTTCGCCCACCGCGGGTTCGACGATTACGTCAAGGCGGCGGACGAGGGCAAGCGCGTAGCCGTAATGAGCGGAATCAAGCCGTCAAGCGAATTCCACTTGGGCAGCAAGCTCACCGCCGAAGAGATAATTTTCATGCAAAAAGAGTTCGGCGCCGCGGCTTTCTACGCGGTCGCGGACAACGAGGCGCTGGCGGACAACGGCATGGGCTGCGAGGAAACGGCTCCGCTCGCGGTTAGCAACGTCGCCGACTTGCTCGCGCTGGGCTTGGACCCGGACAACGCCTTCGTTTACAAGCAAAGCACTTGCCTGCCCGTGCTGAATTTCGCGCAGCTGGCGGCTCGGCGCACCACGATGGCAACGCTCGAGGCGCTGTACGGCCACCAGAACCTTTCGCTTTACCTCGCGGTGCTCACGCAGGCGGGCGACATACTCCAGCCGCTGTTCAAGGAGAACGGCTTCGAACGCGTCGTGGTTCCAGTTGGCGTCGACCAGGACCCGCACATCCGCTTTTCCCGCGACCTCGCCGCAAAACTGGGTTACCCGCTGCCCGCCGCGGCGTTCCACCGCTTCTTCCGCGCGCTGAACGGCGAGACGAAAATGAGCAAGCGCGACCCGGACAGCATGCTCTCGTTGAGCGACTCTGCCGACGACGTGAAGCGCAAGGTTTCAAAGGCGCTGACGGGCGGCAGGAGCACGGTTGAAGAGCAGAAGAAGCTGGGCGCGGAGTGGCGCAAGTGCGTGGTTTACGAGCTGATGTTCTACCACTTCGAGGACGACGACAAGGAACTGGAGAAAATCCGCACGCAATGCGAGACGGGAAAAATAATGTGCGGCGAGTGCAAGCTCAAGCGCATCAAGAAGATTCAGGATTATTTGAAGAAGCACCAGGAAAAGAAGAAGAAACTAATGCCTAAGGCGGAAGAGCTGCTGGAAGAGCGCGCCTGCGGAATGGAGGCGGACTGAAATGCCGAAAGAAATGGCGGAATTCTTGCACGATTACGCGCTCGGGAAACCGAAAACCGAGAAGTTGCCGAACAGCAGCACGCAATTGGTCTTGCAGGTAAAAAGGATGAAGCAGGAACTCGTCAAGGACGGCGTGAGCGCCATACTGCGGGATAGGGAACTCATCAAGAAAATGGAGCTTGAAGTCAGCAGGGGCGAGTTGCGCATTGAAGCGCACACGCCCGAAGCCGAAGCTTACCTGATTCAGGTAAAAAAGGCCCTGCTTGCCCGCATGGCGGTCAACGGCTCGCGTTAGCTATTTCCACGAGGGTTATCTCGAACTCTAGGGCTTCGCCCGCGAGCGGGTGGTTGCAGTCCGCGGTGAAAGTCGAGTTGCTCACGTTCAAGACCATGCAGTTGGCGCCGCCGAACTGTTCGAGGAGCCACTGCCCCGCGTGCAGGGACTCGCCGCCGTACACCAGGTCGCTCTTGTTGGCGACGAACACGAGCGAATCGTTGTGAACGCCGAATCCCTCGGCCGCGGGAACCGTCGCGATTTTGAACTCGCCTTGCGACATGCCAAGCACCGCGCCCTCCAAGCCGACGGGTATAACCTTGCCGGCGCCCACGGTAAATTTGAGGGGTTCGTAAACTTCCCGTTCGCGCAAACCCGCCTTGAGGGCGACCTCGCGAATGGTCGATTCGAATACGAAGCCGTCGGAAGCGCGCTTTGCCGTGTAGTCGATGCGCACCGTGTCGTTGAGCGCAACCTTGCGCATTGCGGGCGAAGGCGTCGCGCTCGGCTGGACTCCCGTCTGGACGCAACCCGCCAGCAGCACGAAAGCCACGGCAAGCAGGAACAATTTTTTCATGACGCAATTACCGCACCAACGCCTTTAATCCTTTTTGGAAGCGGGGGCTTTGCTCCTGAAGGTGCTTCCTAAATGACGATTAGGAGCCGGTCGGCGAGTTTAGGAGCAGGGCGCAAAACAAGAGTAATTAAAAAACGCAGCCGTAAGGGGGATATGGGCATTTTAGACTGGGCGGAAAAAATGAGGCGATGGGGGAAATGAACAAGTGGATTTTGGCGGGCGTAGTTCTCGGCGTGCTGGCTGGCGTGGCAATATTGGTATGGCTGGGTGTGTTGAATTATGACTTCTTCCCCTTCTGACAGTTTAGGAGCAACTTTCGGACTTTAGGAGCAGGTTAGGCTTTAGGAGCAAAGCCGAAGCGGGGCAAGGGTTAAAATAACGCGGCGGGCTTGAGTTTGATTTGGTGGGAGTCTGATGCCTGAAACCGGTTTGCACGTCGAATTGCTTTACAACACGCCCGAGCCCGAGAAGGCGTGCGCCGCCGCCGCGAGGCAATGCTACAGCACGCGCGGGGCAAGCGAACTCATGGACGCGCTCACCGACGAGGAGGCAACGCGCCTGATTAGGCAGGTAGTCAAGAGCGGGCACCACTCGGTGCTTGAGCACGCGTCGTTCACCTTCGCCGCGGAAGGAATAAGCCGCGCTTGCACGCACCAGCTCGTGCGCCACCGCCTTGCTTCTTATTCCCAGCAGAGCCAGCGCTACGTGAAAGCCAAGGACTTCAACTACATCGTGCCCGCGAGCGTGAAGGCGAAGGGCAAGGAAAAGCAGTTTACCGACTTCATGGCTGCTGCGGCCGCGCTTTACGCGGAATTGGGCGAAGCGGGCGTGGACAAGGAGGACGCGCGCTTCGTGCTGCCGAACGCGTGCGAAACCAAGATAGTCATAACCATGAACTGCCGCGAGCTGCTGCACTTCTTCGAAAAGCGCACCTGCACGCGCGCCCAATGGGAAATACGCGCGTTGGCGAACGAGATGCTCAAGCTGTGCAAGGAGAAGGCGCCCGTGATTTTCGGGGACGCCGGCGCGGCGTGCGTCAGCCGCCTGGAATGCCGCGAAGGCAAGATGTCGTGCGGCAGGTGGAAATCGATAAAGGGCGCGAGGCTCGTGGAATGAGGGACGCGGAAGTCGCCAAGTGCATCGCGGCGGAAAAAAGGCGCCAGAACGAAGTCCTCGAATTGATTCCCAGCGAGAATCTGGCTTCGCTGGACGTGCTGGAAGCGCTGGGAAGCGTTTTCAACAACAAGTACTCGGAAGGCTACCCCGGCAGGCGTTACTACGGCGGGAACGAGTTTACCGATGCCGTGGAAACGCTTGCAGTCGAGCGGGCGAAGCTGCTGTTCGGCGCCGAGCACGCCAACGTGCAGCCCTATTCGGGCAGCCCCGCCAACCTGGAAGTTTACTTCGCCTTGCTCGAATTCGGCGACAAGGTCATGGGCATGTCGCTCGCCGAAGGCGGGCACTTGACGCACGGGCACAAGGTCAACTTTTCCGGGCGCGCCTACAATTTCGTCCAGTACGGCGTGCGCCGCGAGGACGAGTTGCTCGATTACGACGAAATCCGCCGCGTTGCCGAGCGGGAAAAGCCGAAGCTTTTGCTTTCGGGCGCGACCGCGTACCCGCGCGAGATTGACTTCAAGGAGTTCGCGGAAATCGCGAAGGATTGCGGGGCAACGAGCATGGTTGACATGGCGCACGTAGCTGGGCTGGTGGCCGGCGGCGTTCACGTTTCGCCGTTCCCGGAAACCGACGTTGTCACGACTACCACTCACAAGACGCTGCGCGGGCCGCGCGGCGCCATGATTTTGTGCAAGCGGGCGTTCGCGGAACGCATCGACAAGGCGGTGTTTCCCGGATTGCAGGGCGGGCCGCACGAGCACGCCATCGCAGCCAAAGCGGTGTGCTTCGGCGAAGCCTTGAAGCCGGAATTCAAGGATTACGCGCGGCAAGTCGTTAAGAACGCCAAGGTGCTTGCCGAGGAATTGCAAAATCGCGGTTTGCGGCTCGTGAGCGGCGGAACGGATACGCACCTCATACTCGTGGACTTGACGGACAAAAAAATGCCGGGCAAAACCGCGGAAACCGCATTGGACAAGGCAGGCATAACCGTGAACAAGAATATGATTCCGTTTGACGTGCGCAAGCCGTGGGACCCGTCGGGCATCCGCCTCGGCACGCCCGTGCTTACGACGCGCGGCATGAAAGAGCAGGAAATGCGCGTTGTCGGCGAACTGATTTGCCGCGCGATTGACTCGCACGAGGACGGCGCGGAGCTCGCGAAAATCAAGGGCGACGTAACCGAATTGTGCCAGCAATTCGCGTTTTATTAAGAAGCCCCGCCGACAAGTAGTATTGCGAGGGCCTATAGCTCAGCCTGGACAGAGCGACTGGCTTCTAACCAGTAGGTCCTGGGTTCAAATCCCAGTAGGCCCGCTAACATGGATTCGCGAAACCAAACGGTTTTCTTTGGCGGCGCCATCGC
>Ga0210057_1005510_pt1 | contig 16234 bp, 20 predicted proteins | sample CryGeyCG2114_010_2_FD_183968 | JGI IMG/M metagenome (GOLD analysis project Ga0210057, IMG submission 183968) | Groundwater microbial communities from aquifer - Crystal Geyser CG10_big_fil_rev_8/21/14_0.10 (SPAdes) (version 2) | ecosystem: Environmental > Aquatic > Deep subsurface > Groundwater ...
ATTTATAAAAGTTTTTATTTTAACAAAATTGTAAAATCTAATAATTGTTTGTTACTACTTCATTACAACAATATTTAAAAACAAATGCGTCTTATAAAAATAAATTTAAATTCGAGAATATTAAGAAAATGCCAAAAATGAAGATTGGTTCTCTTATTGGGAGGTTAGGTTTAGCGGGGCTGCTTCTTTTCTCAAGACCTCAGGTGAGTTATAGCGAGAATCTTCTTGCTGAACAATATGAAGATTCTGGAAACCAAAAATATAATAAATCTGCTTCTCAGCTTTCTTTAGAAGGATTAACAATTCTTAAAACATCTTCTGTTGAAAAATCAAAACCGTATTTTGAAAAAGCGTTAAATATTAACAAGAAAAATCCAATAGCAAATTTAGGAATGGGAATGTACTTGCTTAAACAAGGTGATGTAAACGAAAGCTTGCGTTTCCTTAAGAAGGCACTTATTAATGATTCTTATCGTTCTTTGGATGATTCTTTGAAAATAGAAATTTTAAGAGAGATAACCCGAGCTTACGAAATGTTTGGAGATTATCATAAAGCAGAAATTTATTCATTTTCTGCATTTGAAATGTCTGGAATAAAAAGTGATTCACTAAAAGGCGAATTTGATAATTTCAAATGGAGTTATAGCATTGAACCAAACCCGTTTCCACAATTTAAAGATTTTTCAATTAAGTTTGGGGAGGAAATGACCATAGAAGCAAAAGTTAATGATAGTACAGCTAATTTGATATTCGATACAGGTAATTGGGGGGATACTATAATTGACTCAACATTCGCTGAAGAAATTGGCCTTATTCCCTTAAAGGAACTTGATGGTAAAAGGATTTCCATTATCAAAAAATTAGAAATCGATGGAATTGTATTAGAAAGAATTCCAGTGATCATTAGGCCATGGTATAAAAATGGTAGTTTGGGAATGAATTTATTTAAGAATGTAAACTTTACTTTGGATTTCAAGGACTCTTCAATTACTTTTTACAATCCAACTGAAAATAAAGGTTATGTTTCTGCAAATGAAAAAAACACAATAGAAATTCCATTTCATGTTAGCAATGGATTGATAATGATAAATGCATCTGTTGGCGATGGGCAACCTTCAGATAAATGGATTATTGATTCTCATACTTTTCCACTTCGTCATTCAAAACATCAACTGGAATTCCAGCTTGTTTAAATAAATCCTCGTCACTCGCATGATATCTTTTTTCGCAAACAACTCTTTTTATTCCAGTGTTTATTATCATTTTTGCACAAGTCGGGCATGGTGTCATCTTACAATACAAAGTTGCACCATTAATTGAAATTCCAAGTTTTGCTGCCTGACAAATTGCATTTTGCTCTGCATGAGCTGTTCTGACACAATGATTTGTTACTTTCCCGTCTTCGTGAATCATACTTTTCATTTGATGTCCTACTTCGTCGCAGTGTGGCAAACCTTTTGGAGAGCCGACATAACCAGTTACAAGAATTTGCTTGTCTCTGGCAATTACGCATCCGCTTTTTCCCCTGTCGCAAGTTGCTCTTTTTGCAACAGCCATTGCAATTTCCATAAAATACTCATCCCACGAAGGTCTTTTTTTATCTTTTATCTTTTCAAAAACCTCATTTAATTTTTCATTCAGCTCTTCAATGCTTCCATTATTGACCAAAACAAAATCAGCCATTTCAATGCATTTGCTCAGGTTTTGCTTGTTTGGGTCATCAGAAAACATTTCTCTTTTTTCATCTTCTAAAAATTTTTCAAAACTAATTTTATCTGTCTCGCTCTGTCTGTTTACAGCTCTTTCATATCTGATTTGCTGGTCTGCATCAACAGCAATAAGATAAAATTCTCCTTTTTGTTTTAAGGAATTAATTTCTCCTGAAGTTCGCAAACTTTCAATAACACAATCTCCGCTGACGAGCTTCGCTCTTTCATAAAGTTTTTCCACAATATAAGCAGGATGATTCATTTCCCGCAATTGATTCCCAACACCGACGAGATTATCCCTGTTTACAGGCAGGCCTATTGTTCTTAATTCTTCAATTAAAAAATCCCTGACAGAATAATGTTTAAATCCTTTTTTAACAAGCAGTTCTACAACAGTTCCTTTGCCAGAAGACAGACTTCCTGTAATTCCTATTATCATATTTTATTTCCAAATAACTTATTTAAAATAATTGTTATACCCTAATCTCAACTTCTTCAAAATAATCTTTAATTGCATCTTTTAATTCCAAAAGATATTTTTCTTCTGTTTCTTTTTTTGATTTAAATTCATCGCTGATAAGCTTTCCTTTATTTTTGAAACCCTGAAGACAGAATTTTTTTGGTTTTATGCCTGTAATATTGTTAAGCCATTCAGCAATCTCTTTCATCTCTTCAATATCATGAACACCCTCAATAATTGTTGTTCTGAATTCGTAATTTTTCATTTCAGAAGAAATTATCTTCATGCTTTCTTCAATCTTTTTTAGATCAATTTTTGAATTTGCAACAGATTCATAATTTTCTTTTTTCGCTTTGATATCCATTGCAATAAAATCCACAAGGTTCTTGTCAATTAAATCTTTTAATCTTTCTGGAAATGTTCCGTTTGTGTCAATCTTTATTAAATATCCAAGCTCCTTGATGCTTTTTAAAAAATCTTTGTCCAGACTTATCATTGGCTCGCCTCCGGATATGCATACAGCGTCGAGAAGATTTTTTCTGTTTTTCAAATATTCAATTACTTCGTTTTGAGAATAAGATTTTGCATCCTGCAATAACGGAACAACAAGTTCTGGATTGTGGCAAAAACCGCACGCGAAATTGCATCCAGAAAGAAACAAAGTGCAAGCTATTTTTCCAGGATAATCTATTAATGTAACTTTTTGAAATCCTTTAATCTCCATGAATATACAAGAAAAAATAAGTTTTTATTTATTATTGGGGTGGAAAGTTGTTATTTTAGTTTCAATTGAATCTCCATTTTTTAAGAAATAGTCAGTAAGCTCTCGAAGGAGTGGTTTTAATCTTTTCCATACAGGACGATTCTCCCTATTTTTTGATTATGGGAGTTTATTAAACGAACTGAAGGTTTTCTTTCTTTATAAATTTCAGTCAATTTTTCAATAAAATCTAAATATAATTCTCTTATTACACCATCTTTTAAACATGCCAGTGGAGTTGATAATAACAAACTTCTAAGTCCTTGATTATCACGCGGTGTAACTTTAAACTCTGGAGGTATTGGGTTTGATAATTTTCCAACAACCTGTATTGCATTAATTGGCTCATCGAAATATGCACATACCTCTGTCACATCTGTAATGTTTTCTTTATCGGATGAAAATTTATAAGGGTAACGAACTGCCTCAAGAAATCCAATCATTTTTTCGTTCGCTCTTGCATTTTCAATAAATGAAACAGTTTCATTATCGTAATTCATTCCAAATTTTGGACAAAAGAAACCATCTCTGTGAATGAATATCGTCCTGCCCGCCTCTGGAGGTTTGTCTAGAGGTCTATAAATACTTGCCCCTAGAGATTTGTTTAGAGGTCCAACATAAATTGAATCTACCATAATAGGGGAGGTAGAATTTAAATTAAGATTGTCTATAACTCTTTGTGCTAATTCATCTAAATTTAAATTAGGGGTTTTTTCTAATATACAAGACCTTAATATATTTTCTAATACATTGTCGGATATTGCGAATTCCATACCCAATAAATATTTATTATTGGTTTATAAATATTTGGTTTTTGTAACCATTTTAAAATTACTCTTCAAAAACTCATAAACAGAGTTTCATTCCCCATGTGCTTCGCCGATTTCAAAAACTTTTCGCTCACACCACTCAGATTGTTTTCCAGCATTCCACTGCTGAACAGGTCTTAGATATCCAACAACTCTGGAATACACTTCGCATTTTGTTCTTTTTTCCATTTTATTTTTCACCTCCTTTATTTTCTAATTCTATATGATTGTTTAATTCAAATGGCTCACCCTCGATATAACCATTTTCTGTATCGCACTTTGGACAGTATTCATGCTCGCCGTCTAAATATCCATGCACAGGACAAACTGAAAAAGTCGGTGTTATTGTAAAATACGGAAGCTTGAATGTTTCTGCTATTTTCTTGACTAATATTTTTACTCCTCTTTTCGGAAGTTTCTCGCCGACAAATCCGTGAAGAACAGTCCCGCCTGTGTACTGCGTTTGAAGTTCGTCCTGCAATTCCAGAGCTTCAAATAAATCAGTTGTGTAATTAACAGGCAGTTGAGTCGAGTTTGTGTAATAAGGATTCCCTCCATTTTTTCTGACTGCATTTTCATTAGCAACAATTATTCTTCCGTATCTTTTTTTATCTACTCGCGCAAATCTGTATGTAGTTCCCTCGCCAGGCGTCGCCTCTAAATTGTAAATGTTTCCTGTTTCATTTTGATATTCTTCTAATTTTTCCCTCATAAACTGCAGAACCCTCAACGCAAACGCATGACCGCGCTCTGTTGCAATATTTTCTCCAGGCATAAAATTAACAATTGCTTCGTTCATTCCAAGGAGCCCGATTGTTGAAAAATGATTTTTCCAATACTGGCCGAATCTTTCTTTGACCATTCTTAAATAAAATTTCGAATATGGATACAAACCAATCTCTGTAAAATTTTCAAGATTTTTTCTTTTTATTTCCAAACTCTCTTTTGCAGTTTCCATCAAATTCCAAAGTTTATTTATAAAATCTTCTTCTGTATAAGAGGTGAATCCAAGGCGAGGCATGTTTATTGTAACGACGCCAATTGAGCCTGTCTGCGGATTTGCACCGAACAATGCTCCGCCTCTTCTTCGCAATTCAGTTTGATCTAATCGAAGACGGCAACACATGCTTCTTGCATCTTCTGGTTTCATATCAGAGTTGATAAAATTAGAAAAATAAGGAATCCCGTATTTTGCAGTCATCTCCCAGATTTTATCATACGCTGGATTTTCCCAGTCAAATTCTTTTGTGATGTTGTAAGTTGGAATAGGAAAAGTGAAAACCCTTCCTTCTGCGTCGCCTTCAATCATGCATTCTGCAAAAGCTTTGTTGAGCATTTCAATTTCATTTTTAAATTCCTTGTAAGTCTCTTTTTGCATTTTCCCCCCGATGATTACATATTCATCTTTCATATATCCTGGAACTTCAAGATCCATTGTTATATTTGTAAAAGGAGTTTGAAAACCAACCCGCGTAGGAACAGCAAGATTAAATAAAAATTCCTGCATTGCTTGTTTAACCTGCGTGTAATCAAGATTATCATATCTTATGAACGGCGCGAGAAGCGTGTCAAAATTTGAAAACGCCTGCGCACCTGCTGTCTCGCCCTGCAGTGTATAAAAAAAATTAACAACTTGCCCAAGCGCAGTTCTCAAATGCTTCGGAGGTTTTGCAGCAACTTTCCCAGGAACTCCTCGGAATCCAGTGAGCAACAAATCTTTCAAGTCCCACCCGACGCAATTCCCAGAAATAACAACTTTCCCTTCCCTCATAACAACCAAGGTTCCATTTCTTACAGAAAAATCATAAACTTTTCCATTGTATTTTTTTCTTACAGGTTCTTTTCTATAAATAGGTGTTAAATGTTTATTTTGGACAGTTACAACATACATGCTATTATCTTTTCTTTTATTAATTGTTCCGCAGAGATTAATTTTCAGTAAGCATTCAACAACGTCTTCAGCAAGTTTTTCAGAGCGGGTGTAATATTTATAAAAATTTCCATTTTTTGAAAAAGAACCATCTCCTTTGAATAATGCCGATAAAAATTTTTTAATAATTTCTGGGTTGAGGGATTTAATATGATCTGGCACAAATTTATTTTTAGAAGTTCCTATTTCTTTTAGATGATAATACAAATCTTTTGAATGCAAGTGGATATTTTCTTTTGATGAATCATTATATGTTAATTTCATTTTTTTTAAGAGCAAAAGTATTTCATCTCTTTTCTTTCCTCTTTTTTGAGCTATACTTATTCTATAATCTCCTTTGTCTGGCTCATAAACACTTCCTTCTGAGATATACCATCCCATAAACTCTGCATAATCATAAATCTTTATTTTGCCAAAATCTTTTTTTCTATTTCCTCCTTTAATGCAAGGAATTTCAAAAAAATCTGCATTTTTTCCGGCCCATAAAACTTTCTTATCAAATTCCATTCCATATTTAAAATCAGGAGGATTGACAAACTCCCATTTTTTTTTATGTTTTCTCCTTACCAAAAGACGATGTTCCGGAGTAATCAGAAGAGAAACACTTCTTCCTTCAAAAGAGTACATTTTTCCATTATAATTATAAATTTGTTTTGAATCTGGAGTCTGAAACTCCAGTTTTCCTGTTTTCAAATTTTTAGTTCCTACACTTTCACCATTTTTAACATCTTTAAAGAGCTTCCACCCATTTTCTGTTAGTATTTTTGTTTTATCATCAAAACAATACGCCCCCAATGTTCCTAAATCATGGATATGCAAATCCCCTTCTTCGTGCGCTTTTCTTATTGCTTCTGGATAAATTCTTCTAATCCAATAATTACTGATAATTTTCGTAGAAATATAATTATTTAATCCTTGCAGAGAAAATCCCATGTTTGAATTTTCCTTAACCATCCAGTCATTTAAGCTGATATAATCGTCGACAGCCTCGATTGTGTCAAAAAGCCCCTTGATGTTTCTCAATTCTTCATGACTTTTTCTGTACAAAATGTACGCCTTTGCTGTTTTTGCGCGCCCTTCTTTTATCAAAACTCTCTCGACCATATTTTGGACATCTTCTACTTCTGGAATTTCAGAATCAGAATAAATTTCTTCAAGCTGTTTTGCAACAAGTGCTGAGAGCTGTTCTGTTCTTTCTTTGTTTGTCCCTCCGACAGCTTTCACTGCTTTCCAGATTGCCTCTGTTATTTTTTCTTTTTGAAAAGGAACAACACTCCCGTCTCTCTTTCTAATTTTTTTTATCATCTTGAAAATTTATTTTAATTATAAATTTTTAAATTCTTTTTTAAAATCCTGAATATCCTGAAAATCCCTGTAAACAGACGCAAATCTTATGTACGCAACATTGTCTAATTTTTTTATTTTCTTCATAGCAATCTCACCTATTTCAAAACTTTTAATTTCTTTTCTTCCTTTTTTTCTCAATTGTTCTTCAATCTCATCTACCATCTTGTCAATCTTTTCTTTTGAGATTGGCCTCTTTTCAAATGCCCTGTAAATTCCTCTTTCAAGTTTTTCTCTGCTGAACTTTTGCCTGCTCTTGTCTTTTTTTATTACAAAAAAATCATCTCTCGCAACTTTTTCGTAAGTTGTGAATCTTTTTTTGCACTTTAAACACTCTCTTCGCCTTCTTATTCCCTCTGGAGATTTTCTTTTATTAGTTACTTTTGTTTTTGTACTCGAACAATATATGCATTCCATATAATCTTTCAGTATACAACATATTGTATATCAAAACTACCAACCTCCCCATAAGTTGTATCTGATAAGGACATTCAGAAAAATGAAGTATTTAAAGATTTATAATCATTGTCGGAGAATAACATAACACCAACATTTTTAAACTAGTTTTCCCTTAATTTTTTGAGGTAGATATATGGAAGAATTATTTTTAGCTACAAAAGATGAACTTGCAACAAAATTTATTTCTAATATTTCAGATGGACTGGGTGTTTCAATCTGGCTCATTGCTTTAATCTTGATTGTTGTTGTTATTTGGGACCTTGTCTGGAGATTAATGGCATTATGGAAATCAGCAAGAAAAGGCTCTATTGTATGGTTCATTGTCTTAGGTTTGACAAACACCCTCGGAATTCTGCCGATTCTTTACATCTATGTGTTTTCTAAAATGAATTACTCAAAAAAGAAAACATCAGGCAAAAGAAAAACCAAAAGAAAATCAAGGTAGAAAAGTTTATATACTCTTTTTTTAATCTCTTTCTAATATTTTTTTAATTTTATTGAAAATTAAAAAAATGTAAAAATTAAAATGGCAAAAGATAAAAAAACCATCGAGGGAAAAAGTATTGAAGGAAAAGTGCCTGAAAGAATAAGGGGGAATACAGATAATTACAAGGGTGCAGAAATTTTTTTTGTGAATTTGACAAGGTTTATTGGGGGTTACACTTGGACAGGCGACTCAAATCTTTCAACTTATTCAAGAAGCGGGCTCAGGGAAAAATATCACGAATAAAAATATTAAACTCTCATCAACTCGCATTTCTTGCATACTTCTTTTCTCGAGGGTTCATTGCAGATTTTGCAGTAATTTAATTTAGAATCTGCTTTTTGTATTTTTTCTGAGACAATGTCAAAATTTTTTACAATGTTCACTTTGTCTTTTTCGTCGAGGGAATTTAAAAAATTTCTCAATTCTATCCTATAGGAATCCAAGGCGCACGGGCATTTTTCATAAACAACTGGAAGTTTTTTTAATTTTGAATAATTCCTTAGGTCGTTTTCAAGAACATAAAACAAGGGTTTTATTCTTGGTATTAATTTTTTGTCGCTAATATTTTTAGATGCCGGGCCTGAATTTGCACTAAGCTCAGGGCTTCCTTTAAAAATATTCATTAAAAATGTCTGCGCTTCGTCGTCGAGGTTGTGGCCTGTTGCAATTTTGTCTGCTTTTAATTTTCTTGCTTCCTTGTTTAAAATCCATTTCTTGATGACACCACAAATTGCACAATTTTTTAGCTTTCCTTTTTCCTTCCTTGACTGGATCGCAGAGCGAAGATAACAAATCCCGCTTCCCATTTCTTTTTTTATATCATAAACATGAAGTTTTATATCCAAATCTTTGCAGAGTTTCTTAACTGCATTTAAACAATCCTCGCTGTATTTTCCAATTTTCAAATCCAAATGAATTCCTTCAATGCGATATTCAAATTTTTTCAACAAATAAGCAGTCACACTCGAATCTTTTCCACCAGACAAGGCAACAAAAATTTTTTCGTTTTTTGAAAGTTTGATTTTTTTTAATGTTTGTTTTACGTTTGATTCGATTTCCACAATGAGATTTTTTTTGTTCATTAAAGAATTATCTTCACCAATTTTTTTAAGCAAATCTTTATTATCTTTTCGCATAATTAATGAATTTGATTATTCTTTAAAAAACCTATGATAACTCCCCCCATGAGTACGGTATCATGAATTAATTTATGATACCGTCATGTTCAACTCAATCGTGAGCCAAAACTAAAAAGTTAGTAAAGAGGACACTTTAAAGCCCCCAACCACCCGCCCCTAAAGAGGAGGATTCGCCGTCGTCCTTCGGACAAATAGTCTGCTTCGCAGAAAGTAAAAACAGAAAAATACTTCTTTTATCGAACCAAAAAAACGGCTATGAAATGCTTCGCACTTCATCTAACAAACGATAAAAGGTTTCACTTCGTTACACCCAAATATTTTTCCTGTTTTTTATGGGGCACTTTTTCAAATACCTAAAATCTTTCTCAAAAATCCAAAAGGAGATTTTTTATCTTTCATTTCTAAATATCTTTCTACAATTTTCTTAGTATTATATGGGAGATTTATATTTCCATCTTTGTAATAGGCAATATGTTTAACTTCGCCTCTTGGTCTTGCATGTCCACTCGCCTTTATTAAAAATACCTTATGCAAATTTACTATTTTTCTTTTTCTTCCATCATGATAATATTTTTGTTCGTCATAAGTAAATAAATATTTAGAAGAATAAGCCCTTAATCCAGTCTCTTCTCTTAATTCTCTTATTGCCGCTTTCCTTCTGGATTCTTTCTTTTTTCTTTCAGTTCCACCACCAGGCAATAAAAATATTTTTCTTCTTCCTGAAGCGACTAAAATTCCATTGGGAGTATCAACAATCGCTGTGCCTCGTCTTCTTATTATTGTCATTTTATTTCCTAAATTTGATAAAAAATATAATTCCTTGAATTATTATTGTAATTATAGACATCCATAACATTATCTGTAAAAATAAAATCGGTGTTATCTTTCCAACTTTCATTAAAACTATAACAACAACTGAAATAGTTAAAAATAAGCAAGAAACTATTCCTGCCTTAGATTTTAGAGTCCCATATTTCTTAATATCTAATGCAGTTATTATTAACAAAATTGATAACGCTGGTAAAATCCATATAGGTAATACTCCTTCTGATAAAGAGAGAAACCAACGAATTATTGTTTCCGCTAAAATAAACCCTCCAATTATTAACAATAATTCGGAAAAAATATTATAATCTTCCTTCATCTTTAATCCTCAAAAATCTCTTTGGCTTTGTATTCTTCAGAAGATTCTTGATTTATTTTATTTCCCAATGTTAGATATGGAAGTTTCTCAAATCCGTGAGCTAATGCGACAATATTTCGTGGGAAAATCTGAACTCTCCTATTATATTTCTGTGCGACACGATTATATTCTAATCTAAATTTGCTTAATTTAGATTCCATTTTAGAAATACTTCCTTTTCCTAAAATGCTTTTGTGTAATGCTTCTGCTTTAAGTTGGGGATATTTTTCAAAAACTGCTTGAATTTTCAAAAAGCTATTATCTACATCTTGAACTGCTTGAACTTTTTCATTTATTGAGGCGTCTTTTGTCCAACGACTTCTCGCTTCAATAACCTCCTTTAATGCTTTGTATTCATGAATATCATACTTTTTAACAACTTGAGCCAATGCCGGAAGCATGTCTATTCTTTGTTGCATAACTACATCTATGTCAGCAAATTTCCTATCGGTTCTTGTTCTCCAATAAACAAATTTGTTGTAAATAACAATCCAACCTTTTGTAAGAGCAAATAAAATTATTGCTCCCAAAATTCCTGCCCCAATCCATATAAGTGTTGATGTTTCCATTTTATACTTCAAAATAATCTTTTTCTTTTAGATTTTTAGGTTTAATTTCTGCTTTAAAGTATTTGACCATTTTCTTAATTGCTTCCTGTTTTGTTTTTAGATTGTTTACTAACTTGTAAATTTCTACAATCTTGTCTTCTTCCTCGCTCAAATCTATTTGTATTTTTGTCATTTTTCATTTTGTATCATTATGATACATGGTAATATATGGTAGTATTTAAACCTTTCGGTAGGAAAAAAGTGCCCCCTCTTCTTTTTAGAAAAAAGAAGCAAAAAATCGGGCGGGCAATCTCTCTAATTTATTGGTTGTCGGAACCATCCTCCCCCATGAAAGAAAAATCAATCCTCACTTCGTCCAGCTCTTCTTTCACCTCAATAACTTCAATCCCCTTCGAAGTCTTCGCTATGTTTATAAATATCTTTCTTTTAATTTAATTATGAATGACAAATTTATCATGATGAATCTTGATGACGAGAGGTCAAAGAAAGTCGCTGAAGTAATGAAAAGCGAAGCATGCAAAAGAATTCTTGATTATCTCGCAGAAATAAAAGAGGCAAGTGAGACTGACATTTCTAAAAATTTGAATATGCCTTTGAACACCGTTGGTTATAATCTAAAGAAATTATTAGATTCTGGATTAGTTGAAAAAACAAAAAACTTTTTCTGGAGTGCAAAAGGTAAAAAAATTCCAATGTACAAGCTTGCAAGAAAACACATTGTTATTTCTCCTAGGAGTTCAAGACCAAATCTTGCATTATTGAAAACAATTGTTCCTGTGATTTTAGCAGTTGCAATTATTGCAATATTAATATTTACTTTACCACAAGCACAAGAAAAAGAATCAAAAGGTTTCAAAACATTCAGCTCAAGTGCAGAACTTAAAAATTTCTTAGAAGAAAATATTCTTGAATCCAGAGGCTCTGGTGTTTTCGACGCTGTTGCAGGTTTAAAATCTGCAGAAAGTTCTGTTTCAGGTTCTTTACCAGCAGGTGATTATTCAAAAACAAATATTCAGGTTGAAGGAGTTGATGAAGCAGATATAGTAAAGAACGACGGCAAATATATCTACGCTGTTTCAGGAAATAAGGTTTTTATAATTGATGCATTCCCAGCTGAAAACATGAAAATAGAAAGTGAAATAGATTTCTCAAATGAAAATGTTCAGGAGATATTTGTCAACGACGACAAATTAGTTGTTTTTTCTAACACAGAATCTCCTGTAATATTATATTCAGAAGTAAGATGCTTGGCAATGGGATGTGCTTTTCCGCCTTATGAATCAAGAACATCTGTTTATGTTTATGACATTTCAAACAGGGAAAAACAAGAATTAGAAACAAACATCTCGCTTTCTGGAAATTATTTTGACTCAAGAATGATTGGTAATTATGTTTATATAATCTCTAATCAATATATTTATCCTGAAATGCCTGTGTTGCCAGCAATAACACGGGATGGAAATGTTAAAGTAATTCCAGCAGAGGAAATTTACTATCCCGAGATAAAAGACAACTCTTTCCAATACACAACTATCCTGGCTTTGAACTTGGATAATAAAGAAACATCTGAAAAAGTTTTGATAACAGGCTCGACAAATACCTTGTATGTTTCGCTTGATAATATATACACTATTTATACAAAATATCCAGAATGGACTCAGGAAATTGTAGAGCAAGGAACATTAAAAGAAAAAACAATAATAAACAAAATTTCAATTAACAAGAATGACATTGATTTTCTTGCATCGGGCGAAGTTCCAGGGCATGTTTTAAATCAGTTTTCAATGGATGAATACAACGGCAATCTAAGAATCGCAACAACCATCGGAGAACTTTGGAATGAAAACGAGCAGTCAAAAAACAATGTTTATGTTCTCGACGAATCACTTAAGACAATTGGAAAACTTGAAGACTTGGCACCTGGTGAGAAAATTTATTCTTCAAGATTTATTGGGGAAAGAGCTTATCTTGTAACATTCAAAAAAATTGATCCTTTGTTTGTGGTTGATTTGTCAAATCCTGCAAATCCAAATATTTTAGGAAAGTTAAAAATCCCTGGATATTCTGATTACTTGCATCCTTACGATGAGAACCACATTATAGGAATAGGGAAAGAAGCTGTTGATGCTTCGAGTGAAGATGTTGAGCAAAGAAACCTGGACTTTGCATGGTACCAGGGAGTAAAAATTGCAATATTCGATGTGACTGATGTTGCGAATCCAATTGAGCTTCACAAAATTGTTATCGGCGACAGAGGAACAGATTCAGAAGCACTTCAAGAGCACAAAGCATTTTTATTTGACAGGCAAAAAGAACTTTTAGTAATACCAATTACCCTCGCTGAAATACCAGAAGAAAGAAAAACACAAACACCTCCAGGAGGTTTTCCAGAATACGGTGAAACAACTTTTCAAGGAGCTTATGTTTACAATATAAATCTTGAAGACGGATTTAAATTAAAAGGAAGAATAACTCATTTTACAGAAGAAGATGAATTGAAAAGAGGTTTCTATTATGACTGGAATCAGCAAATAAGAAGAAGCTTGTACATGGACAACACTCTTTACACGATTTCAAACAAAGTAATAAAAGCAAACGCCTTGAATAATTTAGACGAGCTCAGCAAAATAATTCTGCCTGTTGAAGATGGGGGTTATGAAAGGATTGAATAATTATTTATTTTTAGAAATAATTCTTCTATAAGAATTAATTTCAGCTTCAGTTAGTTTAGAAACAAGCTCATCAAAATTTGAAACAAATATTTTTGCTTCTTGCAACATCAACTTTATCTTTGCTTCTTGATCAACTTTCATATAATATTGAGCATCAATTCTTTTATCTTTATGCTGGTTTATTGTTTTTGTTTTATCATTCCCTAAAAGCAAACTAACTGCTAAAATAGAACATGCATGATTTTCGCATTTCACACCTATTCTCTGAAGTAGTGAATAAAGAGCATAATATTCTGCATAATAAATTGCAACTGTTGCCCAAAGCAGGTCTTTATCCTTCAAATCTTTTTCTGCTCTTAATAAAGATGATTTTGCCTGCTCAAGATAAGAAAATGATAATCTCTCATTCGGCTCAACTATTCTCAGCCCGTCTTTTAATCTAAAACACCAGCTTAATTTCTTATTTTCCATAATATTCCCAGATTATATTCACATAAGACGAAGGATTATTTAAAATTACATGATTAGATTCTATTTCTTTGATTAATGTTTCTTTTTTCAATATTGCTTTTTTAAATGATTCTTCTTTTAAATTATTTTTATGAATCTTATAAGGCAATAAGTGAGAAGGCAATTTTTCTTCTTTATTTGAAATGATAAATAAATCTAAATCCGAATGTTTATCTGCTGTTAATCTGGCAAAGCTCCCAAATATGATTAATGTGGAATTTGTATTAATTGATTTCAAAAAAGTCTTAAACTCTGGATATTTTTCTAAGAAATGGTCTGTTTTATAAATTTCAGCTTTTAAAAGATGCGACTTAGTTTGTATATTATCTAAATTTAAACTAAAATATTTATTCTTCCCGTCTACTTTACTTTTTAGTATTCTTTCTTTTTCAAGATTAGAAAGAATATTCTGGCATGTTTTAAGAGGGAGTTTGGTAAGTTTGCTTATCTGCCTTAAATAAAATCTCGCTTCATAGTCTCCGCTATAAAGAGCAATTATACTAAGTTCTTTGTTTCTTTTTTGATACATATGTATACATTTTGATACTTTGATATTTAAACTTTTCGTTTCTCTCTTAGACAAAGTGTTTGGATGACCTGGAACGAGCTCAGCAAAATAATTCTGCCTGTTGAAGAGGGTGGTTATGGGAGAGGGGGATTTAGGGGTTGAATATTCTTGATTTCTAAAACTTCTTTTAACTTTTCATTTAGCATACCTTTCCTTATACCAACTAAATTTAGCCGAGTACTATCATTTTTTAAACATATATTTTTAACGCGATTTAACAAATAAATTCTTTCTTGTAATTTTTTACTTTTATTTATCTTCTCTAATCTCGGTGGAGGCCCTAATTTAAAAAACTTAAAAGTATTATGGATGGCACTCCACTTTTCCATATTTCGATCATATTTTTTTCCATTCGTATATCTTATTTCCATGTTTTGTTGTCTTACCTTCCTTCTAAAATCCTTAACTTTTTTATCTGTTCATCCCCCCTCTTCATGAATATAATAATCTTATTCTTTAATTTAAAAATGCCCTTCTCCCTCTCCCCCCAAACCAAAACATTTAAATACTAATATCAATTGATAATGTTATCATCTGATAAATGTCAAAACACTATAAAATGGAACAAACAAAAGAGCTTAAATTTAATATCGGAGAAATAATAACTAGGAGTCCAAGACTTGAAACAGTTGTCATGGTTGAAAAATTTATTAAAGAACATAACGGCGACTTCAAAAAAACAGAGCTGTTTAACAAACTGCCGAAAAAAATAATGTGGGGAACATTCAATGTTATTCTTAATTACCTCTATGAAAGCAACAAAATAGGAATTGATAGGCAAGGGCATATTGTTTATATTTGGAATCCCGAGTTAGTGAAAAGGTTCTTAAATAAGAAGAGATATTAATATTTATGGGGATTATTAAACCTTCAGATGGAGTTATTTTCGCTGATTCTGCAACAGAAGAGGCCTTTAATTCTCTTCCAGAAAATGACTGGCTAAAAAAAGCAATTGAAAGAGCTATTGAAAAATTAAAAGAAAATGTTTTTACTGGTCAAAAGATAAAAAACGAATTAATCCCTAAAGAATATGTCAAAAAATATAGAGTTAATAACATTTGGTGGTATCCATTACCTAATGCCTGGAGGCTAATTTACTCTATTGCAGCAGATAAAGTTGAAATCCTAGCAGTAATTATAGAATATATGGATCACAAAAATTATGAAAGGAGATTTAATTATTAAAATTCCCTTCAAACTTCCCCCTCTCAACCATATAACCGAAACATTTTTATATTCTATCTCCTTGTATATTTTGTCTGGGTAAGTCCTAGAGAGGTTTGTGTACCGGAATGGTGCACCTTTCTTAATCTCTAGGGTCCGGATAACTTTTCAAATACCTCCTTCTTTATAACTATTTTATTTTTCTATTATCTCTTCTACTTTATTTACAAAATCATAAGCGTCAGTTATAATTTTTTCTGCTATGCTCTTTGTCGTTCCTTTTGTTATGCTATATTGTGCAATTTCTCTTTTGTGCCTTGCATCTGAAAGTTTTTCTATTTCTTCTTTTTGAAATAGAGCATTTTTTATTAATAACAAATCTGCCTTCTCTAGATGTTTCTTTTTAACAAAGTATTTATCAAGAATAAAAAGTGTTGCAGTGTGATTTTTGCTTCTAATTCCAATTTTAGA
>Ga0210057_1005511_pt1 | contig 16232 bp, 16 predicted proteins | sample CryGeyCG2114_010_2_FD_183968 | JGI IMG/M metagenome (GOLD analysis project Ga0210057, IMG submission 183968) | Groundwater microbial communities from aquifer - Crystal Geyser CG10_big_fil_rev_8/21/14_0.10 (SPAdes) (version 2) | ecosystem: Environmental > Aquatic > Deep subsurface > Groundwater ...
CTACGGCTCCGCTACAAGAATCGGTGTTTGGTAATTGGTAGAAAGTCTGACCTCTTCCTCTCACAAATGTCCCCTTGCAACCGTCGCAAGTTTCTGGCGGCGGTACGTAGACTTTGCAATCAGCCTTGCAAGTATCGAGAGTGTCATAAATTCCATCCGGATCCAAAGCACAAGTGCCGACATCTTCATCACATCCATAGTTTAGACCGGAAGGAACCTCATAGCCCAAATCTTCTTGAGCATTAGGAGTAAGAATGCCCAAAAGGCCGTTAACTCCGGCTCTGAAAAGCCGATTAATTAAAGCGTCTAAAATAGCTGCCGCGTAAACCTCGAAATCTTTAGAGCTTAAAATATAATCAATATCAACATTCAAAGCCTGTTGAACTTGACCGGCAATCAATCCGCCGGGCGTTGTTAATTCCTCTTCCAAACACTGAAAATCTCTTAAACCACTGTTTTTAATAGCTTCACATTGCTCGGGGGTCTCACCAGGATGGGGTATGGGTCCCGCCACAGTATCACTATAGGCTACACATTTTTTGCAGCGCTTTGTATTCAAAAATCCTTGGGATTGTTCAGTTTCTTTTTGTTTTTCCGCAAGAGCCGCGGCTGCTTCATAAGCCTCGCCTTCTAAAGCCATCAAATATGCGCCGTAAGGATTATTCCAGGGGTAAAGCATTTCGTTATAAGCAATCCAGCCGCCATTCCGAAAATCCTCATAAAAATCCTCAATATTGCCGACGATTTGATTTAAGGTGCAAGTCGGAAGCGGCGGACGGCCCGGCTGAGGCAAACTTACCCTTATCTGAAAATCAAACGGCTGACACAAAAAAGCCAGTTTGGTGGTTTCAATATATTCGCCGACTGCTTCGCCGGCGACATCGCTTAAAAACTTCCGCCAATTAGTAACAAACATCGGCTTCTCATCCACCCCTTGTATCCATTTGATAATCGAGTCAACAAAATGATCCAATAATTGTTTTCTCAAAGTTTCCAATAAAACAGCCAGGGCTTTTTCAATAACTTTTTTGATAAAGGTTTCTGCCGCAATGTGAGTGGCTTTTGCCTTAGCTTGTTGCGCTGTATCCCAAATGGGGCTTGATCCCATAATATAGATTGGTACAGATGTCCCGGGAATTTGGGCCTTGGCTTCTTTCAAATAAAAGATTGACGGGAAAATTCCGCTAATGAGTGCTAATGTTAAAAAGATGGGAATGATTTTTTTAGCAATGGGAAACATAAATGGATTCTTAGATTAAACAAATATTAAAATTAGAGAAAAATCATTATAAAGAGGGCAGCCAGGCCGCTCCCCAAACAGTCGGCAGATAAGTAGCGGGGCAAGTGACAATTGGATTGGGAATGGCAATGCCTAAGACGGCGCAGCCCATAAGAGGACTGGGATTATTGCGAGGGATAGAGGTGGGAATGGATGGGCAAGCAGCCACTACTCTGACGGCATTAGGCACTAAATTAGTAATCACATACTGAATACAGGGGCAACCAGGCGGTGGCATCGGTGGGAAAACAAAGGCCACTCTGCCACCAAAAGGAAAAATGGCGGCGAAAGCTATTAGATTATCTCTGACCGGCATCAAAAAGAGAAAAATTCCCAAAATCAATCCCAGACAAACCAAATTTTTTTTAAATAAACCAAAGAGCATAGATTATTTTCTAAAAACAGCGAAGCCATAAGTTTTTAGTTGGTTTTCAATAAGATTATCCAGATCGGCAAATTGCTTCTCTAAATCAGGGAAAATTTTTAAAGCGGCCACTGCCCGCAAAGGATCATTGGAAAAATCAACCAACGCCGCCAAAAGCGACCTCTCGCCAATTAATAAATTTATTTCTTGCTGGTGAAGTAAGACGAAATTTGAAGGTACCGCCAATTTTTTCATCTCTAAAATTAATTTATCGAAATAACCCAGAAGAGGGATAATATAATTTACGTCTTGGCTTTCGCTAAAGGCTTGTAAATTATCAACCAACCGCATCTTATTCGCGTAATTGCCCAAAATATTGTAGTATTGAGAAATATACTCAGCGATATTTTCTTTAGAATTGTTGGAAGAAATATTTAAATCTTTTAATTCCACGAATTCATTTTCCAATTTGAATTCCTCTGCAGCGTTAATAACGCTTTCTTCAAGTAATGATTCGCTATCAGGCGTTGACAACCCGCCCTGGGCATCAATTCCATTGGGATTTTGAGCGATAAAACCCCGGGCTAAATCTTCCGCCAACTGCTGGGTAAGATTCTTCGTTGGCTTTTGGTTATTGATAAATTCGGATAATTCCTCGGCGCTGATTACTCCCAGTTTTTGGCCGCTTTTTTCCAATTGAAACGGCTCGGCTTTACCTGCTGAATTTTTATCGGCGGAATTTTTTGGAGCCGGCGCCTTGTCCGACGAGGAAAACAGCAAAATTCCGGCAACCATTAAGGCGCCTGCCAAAATAACAATCCCGAGCTTAATTCGGAAATTCATATTTTAATTCAGTAATTCCAATTCATCCGAACGACTTAGCGAAGTTTTTTGCTACAAATAAATGAAGCGAGGGTTGAAGGGAAACCGTTGATGGCTTTCAACGGAGGGCTCCCCAGCCCGAGCGAATATTATTTGTCAAAAAACGAAGCGTTAAGTGAGGATGAGTTGGAATTTCATTATTATTATATAACAAAAATTAAATTTAAGATAGAATTTTCGCTAATTTTATCCACAAGTCGCGATTCAAATCATCTGGCCTTGTTTTATCGCCTAAATTTAACTCATAAAAAGCGTTTTTTAAGTTGTTTTTCGGAAAAATCCTTGACAAATTATTCAGCAGGGTTTTTCGCGGCTGATGAGAGCCAATTTTGATTAATTGGATTATTAATTCCTCGTTTTTTAGCCGTTTTTTTAGCGGTAAAACCTCTAATTTAATAACGCTGGAGGAAACTTTCGGCGCCGGATAAAAATCGGCTGGCTTTAAATGAAACAATATTTTCGGCTTGGCCCAAAGATTAATAATAGCCGATAATTTGTTCATTTTCGGCGCTTGAGCCGCAATTCTTTCAGCCACCTCTTTTTGAAGAGTCAGAACGATTAATTTCGGCGGATTCTTCAATTCTTGAAAAATCCGCAAAAGCCGGCCGGTCAAATAATAAGGGATATTTCCGACAATTTTATAATTGAAGCGAGGAGAAAATGAGAAAACATCAGTTTTATCATTTTCTCCGAGCGAGATTACATCCGTGAAGCGGATATAATTGAGACGAGGGGGGAAACCGGAAATTTTAATTTTCGGTTTACGACCGAGTGAAATTACATCCGCGGAGCGGATATAATTTTTTAATTTTTTAGCAATTTCCGGTAAAACTTCTCTCACATCTCCTTCAATAATTTTTAAATTCGGATGGTTTTTAAATTTTAACTTTAAACTTTTAACTAAATTTTTATCTTTTTCAATCGCTATTAATTTTCCGGTTTTTTTCAGAATTTCTCCGGTTAAGTTGCCGGTCCCTGCGCCGATTTCAATGATTGTTTCGCCTTTTTTAATTTCCAGCGTCTCGGTAATTTTCTTTAAGGCTTTTTTGTTAACCAAAAAATTCTGACCTAGTTTTTTTAAATACCTCATACTTTTATATTTGGCAGCGAGCCATCAAATGAAAGTTTCACTTTTATTTGGGGCGAGCGAACCAAATTCATGCGTTGTCACGCGTCCTGACAACGTTTATATTTGGCAGCGAGCCATCAAATGAAAGTTTCACTTTTATTTGGGGCGAGCGAACCAAATTCATACATTGTCACGCGTCCTGACAACACTTATCTTCATATACGGCTAAATTAAGAAAAATTTAAAAATCATCGTTATCGTCGACGGTAGGCTCGGTAATTTCCGGATAATCCGGGTCGGCAATTGATTCCGAAGATTCCAATTCAATTTCCTGAATCAAATCCGGCGGAATTTCGCTTAAAAAGCGGGAGGGTGGGTTAACCGTCAAGCTGCCGAAAAGTCGACGCCGCGAACTCAAAATTAAATAAATTTCCCTTTTCGCCCGCGTCATCCCGACATACGTTAGACGCCTTTCTTCTTCCAATTCTTCTTCAGAAAACTGCGCCTGAATGTGAGGTAAAATTCCTTCTTCACAGCCGACAATAAAGACAATATTAAATTCCAAGCCCTTGGCGCTGTGAAGCGTCATTAACTGAACAGCGTTCTGACGGCTCCTCCTCTCATCGCCCTCCTGGAAAAGCGCCACCTCTTCCAAAAATTTCTCCAAACCCCTTTCTTTCATCTCATCAAAATCTTCGGCCAAACGCAAAAATTCCAAAACGTTTTGCCACCTTTCTTTTCCTTCTTGAGTATCTTTCCCCAGATAATCATCATATTTGATTTTTCCAATAATATATCTTAAAACCTGGGAAGCCGGCTGTTTTTTTGAGAGTTCTTTTGCCTCTTTCAAAATTTTTAAAAATTCTCGGGCTTCGGCTAATTTTTCTAAGTTTCCCCAAATCCTTTCGCTGTTTTTAGCGGCAAAAATCTTTCCCAATTTTTTCTGGCCGATCCCCCGGCCCGGGATATTGATTACCCGTTCCAAACTCACTAAATCATCTTTATTAACCAAAAGTCGCAGATAAGCCAAAAGGTTTTTAATTTCCCTTCTTTGATAAAATTTAACCCCGGCAAAAACCTGATAAGGCAGGCCGGCTCGAATCAACGCCTCTTCCAAAACCCGCGATTGGGCGTTAATGCGGTATAAAACCGCAAAATCCTTCGGTTCATAATGATAAATTTCCGTTAGTTTCTGAATCATCCCGACGACAAACTCCGCCTCTTCAACTTCATCCTGGGCCTGAACCAAAAAAACCGGCGAACCTTCGGGATTGTTGGTGATTAAAATTTTTTCTCTCCGCCAGCGGTTGTTTTTAATCATTTCCTGACTGGCGGCCAAAATATTTTTGGTCAGGCGATAACTTTCCTTTAAAACAATCACTTTGGCTTCGGGCCAATCTTTGTCAAAATTCAAAAAATTCCGGAAGTCGGCCTGCCGCCAAGAATAAATTGATTGGTCTTCATCGCCGACCACACACAAATTCCGGTGCTTCTCAGCCAAAAGTTTTATCAAAATATATTGACTGGTATTGGTGTCCTGATATTCGTCAATTAAAATGTAAAACCAGCGCTCTTGATAATTTTCCAAAATTTTCGGATTTTTTTGAAAAACCTCAACCGGAATTTTAATCAAATCGTCAAAATCAAAAGCGTTATTCTTCAAAAGATATCCCTCATATAATTTATAAACCTTTGCCACTTTTTCTTGGAAGAAATTCATCGCTTCCTTCTCATAAATCTCGCTCGTAATTAATTCGCTTTTTAAACGGGAAATTTCTTCGCCGACGCTTCCGGGACTGAATTGTTCTTTTGCGAGTTCCAGTTCTCCGAGGCATCTTTTAATCAAATTCCTCGAATCGTCTTCATCAAAAATGACAAAATGTTTCGTTCGGCCACTAATTGGATAAATTTCTCTTAAAATTTTCACGCCCAATTTATGAAAAGTGCCGATAAAAGGCCGGTCAGTTTCTAATTTCTTCTTTCCTAAAATTTTTTTGACCCGTTCCCTCATTTCTTCGGCGGCTTTGTTGGTGAAAGTCAAAGCCAAAATTCTTTCGGGTTTAACGCCGCTGATGATGAGATAGGACAGGCGGTGGGTTAGGGTCCTGGTTTTCCCGCTGCCGGCGCCGGCCACAATCAAAACCGGCCCCTCGGTCTGAAGCACCGCCTCTTTTTGTTTTTCGTTTAAACCCTTTAAAATCTCTAATTTATCCATTTTGTCCTTTCATCTTATCATATTTCATTAAAGAATTAAATTTTAAGCGATTTTGGAAAAAATCAGACTGGGGATAGCCGGCCTTGATTTTTAAATTATTAAGTTTACAATATAAAATGACCCTCTTTAAGGTCGTTTTTACGCACTTTTGGGGGGTTAAATAAATTAAATATATTCGTACACTTCTTCGACATTATTATTGGCTGACCAGGAATGCTTTCTCTCGTCTGGAAGTAAAAAACCGATATTTAAAGCGGCTCTTCAATGGGGAGCCTCTTCGTGTTTTAAGAGGGGAAAAAGCAATTTTTGGCATTTTTCTCCTGTTTTCCCTCGGCCTTGGCTTGGTTTTAGTCAATTTAACCGCGGAAAAATCTTTATTCAAATTAGAAGATAAAATGTTGGGAGTCATCGGCGGACCGATGACTGGAGAGCCGACCAAAGAATTCAATTTCCGAAAAACCCCCGTTATCCAACCAGCCAAACTCTTGGCTTTTAGCCAAGAAAACCTCAATCTCAGCAATAATTCCGTCGCTTCTTTGGAACAAAATGACGAACAGCCTGATTTTATGGGCTATTATATTATTGACCAGGACAGTTTAATCAATCAAAACCTCACTCTCACCAGCATTCGGCCTGACCGAGCTGGCGTTTTAATTTATAAAGTGCAGAAGGGCGACACTCTTTTGGCTATCGCGGCTGAATTCGGCATCAGTTTAAACTCCGTCGTCTGGGCCAACAACATCAAAAATGAAACTATCTTTCCCGGCCAGGAATTGGTTATTCTGCCGGTTTCCGGCGTCGTTCATGAGGTGAAAGCCGGCGAGACTCTTGAAGAAATCGCTTCTCTTTATTCGGCTGACATTCAAAAAATCATTGATTTTAACAATTTAAAAGGAAGTTTGATTAAACCGGGTCAAACTCTCGTTGTCCCTGACGGGAAAATGCCTTATAGCCAAAAAATATTGCGCCAGACAACTTATCAACCCCAATTGCCTTCCTATCCCAATTATTATGTTATTCCGACAACGGGCATTAACTGGGGTATCTTGCATCCTGTTAATGCTGTTGATATCGCCAACCGCTGCGAGACTCCGGTGATTGCTGCAGCTGAAGGGCTTATTCTGGAAGCAGGTTGGGATAACGGCTACGGCACTTTTGTTAAAATCCAGCATCCCAACGGCACCGAAACTCTCTACGGCCACTTGTCAAAAGTTTTTGTTAAAGAAGGCGACTATGTTCTTCAAGGCCAATTAATAGGATTAATCGGCAATACCGGCTATGTCCGGGGAGCAACCGGCTGCCATCTTCATTTTGAAGTTCGGGGCGCTAAAAATCCTTTTGCTAGATAAACAAAACTTGCTTTTTATTTTATCAAAAAACGCCTACTTACAGTCCAAGTAGGCGTTTTTTGCTTTTTCAATCTATCCGATTTTGAGGGCTAGGTCAGACGGAGTAGGAAATTCGTATTTTAGGCCGCACCTTTGGCAGTAAAAACCTTTTGAAACCCGACGGAATTGGCTTCGAGAACCTGGCCCGATGATCGGCGGTCCAGTTTCTGGATCAAATTCTGTTACAACTTTCTCGATAATGTTTCCGCCGCAAATGACGCAGGTGCCTTTTTTCTCGGCTTTTTGTTTCGGAGTCAAAGTATCACCTCCTTTATCCAAAAATTAATGGTCTAAAGAAAGTATAAACAAACATTTAGAATATACAAACTTCAACTTTCTGATTTAATTCGATAACGCAGAGCCTCGGCCAAATGATTTTGGCCGATTGATTCTTTTTCTTCCAAATCGGCGATGGTTCTGGCTGCTTTCAAAATTTTATAATAAGCCCGGGCCGACAAATACCACTCTTCAATCGCTTTTTTCAAAAGCGATTCCGCCGCTTCGTCCAATTGACAAATTCTTTCTGTTTCACTGGAAGTCATTTCGCTATTGGTAAAAATTGGCCGGCCGATTTTTTTAAATCGCTCCTCTTGAATCAATCGGGCCTTATTCAACCTTTTTCTAATTTCTTCTGAGGTCTCGCTTTTTTTAAGCGTCTTCAATTCCTCATATTTAACCCGCGGCAACTCGATTTGGATATCCAATCTGTCTAATAACGGCCCGGAAAGTTTTTTCTGGTATTTCAAAATTTCACCCGGAGAACATTTGCACTCTTTTTCCGGATCGCCGTAATAACCGCAGGGACAAGGATTCATCGCCGCCACCAAAATGAACTTCGCCGGAAAAGTCACGGTCCCTTGGGCGCGGCTGACTGTAATTTTGCCGTCTTCCAAAGGCTGTCTTAAAGCTTCCAAAACTGTTTTAGGAAACTCGGCGATCTCATCCAAAAAAAGAACTCCCCGATGGGCTAAACTGATTTCTCCCGGCTTCGGCCAGGAGCCGCCGCCGACCAAAGCAATTTTCGAAGCGGTGTGATGAGGCGAACGAAAAGGCCTTAAACAGACAAGCGGCTGATTTTTAGAAAGCAAGCTGGAGACGCTGTAAATCTGGCTGACTTCAAGCGATTCCTCCAAAGATATTTCCGGCAAAATCGAAGGCAGGGCCTTGGCTAACATTGTTTTTCCTGAACCCGGACTGCCAATCATTAAAATATTATGGCCGCCGGAGGCGGCGATCTCCAAAGCCCGTTTCGCCTGCTCCTGCCCTTTCACTTCGCTGAAATCAAGAGGGTAATCAATTTTTCCCAGGTCTTTTAAAGAAACAGCGGGGGCCGGGGAAATTTCTTTTTTGCCCTCTAAAAATTCTATTAATTCTCTTAAATTTTCCACTCCGATCGCCTTAACCCCTTCAATAATGCTGGCTTCTTTAATATTAGTTTTGGGCACAATTAAGTATTTGAATTTTCTTTCCTTAGCCATCAAAGCCGCCGGCAAAACTCCAGCCGCCTCTCGAATGGAACCGTCAAGGGCTAATTCTCCCAAAAAAATTTTGTCCTCGCTTTTGAATTCTTTAATTTGTTTGGAGGCCAAAAGATAACCGATGGCAATGGCCAAATCGTAAGTTGAACCCTCTTTTTTTAAATCCGCCGGCGCCAAATTGACGGTAATTCGGCGGTTTTGTCTTTGGGGCGGCAAGGCGCCGCTGTTTTTAATAGCCGAGGAAACGCGGTCTTTGGATTCTTCAACCGCTTTATCCGGCAAACCGACAATATTAAAAGAATGAAGGCCGACGCCTAAATCGACCTCCACTTCAATCGGCTGCGCTTTAATTCCGATGATCGCCGTTGAATAAGTTTTGGCTGTCATAATTAATTCGAATCGGCTATTTTGACTCGCCCAATTTTTCTCTTTTTTTAACGCATTTACTGCATAAGGTTGCGGCTGGTTCCACTTTTAACCGCTTTAACTCTATGTCTTTTTTGCAGCGTTCGCAGATTCCGTAGGCGTCTTTTTTAATTCTTTCGAGGGCTTCAACAGCGTTTTTCAATTCCTTTTCCAAAACCTGCTTGACTGCCAAAGTGTTGCCGATTTCCTCAATTTGGTCGGCTTCAATGGTAAAATCAGCGACTTCGCCGCCGAAATCCGGCATTTTACTGAAAACTTCGGTATCGAGAGCCATCAATTTTTTAATATCTTCTTCCAATCGGCTCTTTTCTTTTTCCAACTCCATCTGAAAATCTTTTAAAATTTTTTTTCGTCGCAGTTTGTTGATTATCATATTTTTATCCCGCACCTTTTCAGGATTTAAGGCTGCGCCAGATTCTTCGTTTTAGTTGTTTGTAGACTTTCCCAAATTGTTTGATTTTTGCTTCGCGATCTTTAGCATCTTCCTCATTGGCACAACCTTCCAAATAGACTAATTTCCAGGGTAAATACTTTTTAGTATATTTTGATAATCCCAAGTTGTGTGCTTTAAATCTTTTAATTAAATTAATAGTTCGACCTATATACAAAAGATCTTGTTTTTTGCTTTTGAGAATATAAACATAATGCATGAATAAAAAATTTTATCCTAAAAAGGTGCGGGATTTATTTTTTGATTTCCTTAACGATGTCTTTAAAAATCTCGGGCTGTTCTTCGGCTAATTCCGCTAAAATTTTTCTGTTTAAATTAATCTGTTTTTGCCGCAGGGCGAAAATAAACTGATTGTATTTCAAACCGAAAAATTCCACCGCGGCTTTTATTTTGGTTTGCCATAAGCGCCGGAAGTCGCGCTTTTTTATTTTGCGACCGCTAAAAGCGTGGCTCCAAGCATGAAGAAGGGCTTCTTTGGCCAGCCGCTCTTTGGATTTTCGGCCCCATTTAAAACCCTTGGTATAACGCAGTATTTTTTCTCTTTTTTTGTGGGCAATTGTTCCCCGTTTTACCCTGGTCATAGATTAACGATAATGGTATGGAATATACCTTTTTATTTTTTTCTCGTCAACTTTTGAAAAATCAAAAAGGCGCCGCTTCTCCTGGTTTTTCCGGCCGGATAATTTGGCTTTATGGCTCTGTTTCACGGGCCGGCGCTGAATTTTCCCCTTTTTTGAAATTTTTAGTCTTTTAAGAACTGTTTTTGATGTTTTCAACATAGTTATTTTCCGATAATTACAATTAAACCGCGGGGGGCGCTCTTAATTTCCTGGGTAACTTTGTAATTTTTATTGATCATTTTCAAAAATTCCTCGAGCTTCCGCCTGGCAAAATCCCGACGGCCTTTTTCCCGGCCTCTTAAAACCATCTCAATTTGGACTTTGGAATAATTTTCCAAAAATTCTTCGGCTTGGCGCGCCTTAAATTCAAGATCATGAGGACCGATATTAAAAGTCAGCCGGATATTTTTCATTTCATCAGAGCGCTGCTTGACCCGCTGTTTTCTCTCTTCTTTTTCTTTCTGGTACAAAAACTTGCCGAAATCGCAAATCTTCGCTATCGGCGGCTGGGTGGTTGAAACAATTTCTATCAAATCAAGGTTTTTCTCTTTGGCCAATTTTAGGGCTTCCGCCAAAGGAAAAATTCCCAAGTTATTGCCTTTTTCATCAATCACCCGAACCTCCCTCGCTTTTATGAAATTGTTGACGTTATATCTCTTAAAAATAAAAGTTAAAATTAAGCGACTTTGAAAAATTAGTGGACCCCCACACCTAATCAGAAAAAAATTTTTTTGCGTTTTCTATATTTTTTATTTGAAATTACTAAACACTCATAAAAAGATTTCGAGTATCATTCTGATTAGGTGTGGGGGTGGAGATGGCGGGAATTGAACCCGCGTCAGCAAAGCCTTTCTTTCAAGAGTTTACAGATATAGCCGATTTGTTTGAGGTTGATGTTAAAATCGGCAAAATTATCAACCTTCGGTCTTTAATTAGTCGCTCTTTAGGAGAAAGACCAATCGGAAAAGAGCCTATCTCAATGTATGACACCCTTATTAACCTATCGAGAATCGGTTAAATGGATGCCGGCTTAGGCAAAAGCGAAAGCCGGAACTCTGCTGTGATTGGCAGTTGTTTTTTTGCTCTGGTGATTGACGAGGTAACAGAGCTTCCTCGATCTGCTCTTTTAAAGTTCTGCTTTGCTTCGAGGCCAAAGCATCCCCAAAAACATCCGGTATTTTATGATATTTTCATCCTTTTTTCAACCCCGCACCTTTTCTGAATTTAGCTTGAAACCTTTCTAAATAAAAACTTTCCTATTTATAATTATATACTCAGCGAAACAAAAATTGACAAAATGTAATCTAGCACTAAAGGGTTTTATTCAGAAAAGGTGCGGGGTCAATCTCCCTTCATTCGCCGATTAATTTCTCTCTGTGTCTCCCGTTCTCTAATAACCTCTCTCTTGTCAATTTTCCGGCGACTCTTGCCAAGCCCCAATTCTACCTTAATTTTATTATTTTTCAAGACGAAAGCGAGGGGGATTAAAGTTAGCCGCGCCTCGCGGATTTTCCCCAAAAGATATTTCAATTCTTTTTTGTGAAGCAATAAGCGCCGCGAGCGGCTTGCCTCATAATCCAAAGGCGCGTTTTTTGGCTGCCAGGCCGGAATATGGGCGTTTAATAGATATAAATCGCCTCCTTTAAAATTAGCAAAAGAATTATCCAAAGAAACCCGGCCGGCTTTGACTGATTTCACTTCGCAACCCAAAAGACTAGGGGCCGCTTCAAAGGTCTCTAAAATTTCGTAATCAAAAGTGGCCCGTTTATTTTTTGCCAGAATTTTCATATGGGGAGATTAATTTTTGAGCAATTTCTTTGATTTTTTCTTCGACTTCCAAACTGTTAAAAATTGTTTTTCTAATTCGCACCTTTTCTTTTCTTAAAAATTTTCTCAAACTTTTCGGCAATTGCTTGGACATAATATTCTTTTTTGTGAGTAAAATCCATCTAAGCGACTTAGCGGAGTTTTAGCGTACCAATTAGAGAAATTTTGTAGCGAAATCGCATTGTTTGAGGAGCGAAGCGACGAGTTTACGATTTTGCGTGAAGCAAAATTGCCTAATTGGTCTAAAACGGAGCGTCAAGCGAAGATGGATTTTACTCTTCCATGATTAATTTCCTTTAATAATCCCGAGCGGTTTTAGCCGGGCCACTTTCTTGGCGATTTTGCTTTGATGAACAACTTCAACCACTTCCTCAACGTCTTTATAGGCTTCGGGCGCTTCTTCGGCTAACCCGCCTAAAGAAGCGGCCCTGACTACTATTCCTTTTTCCTCCAGTCTCTTTTTTAATTCCAAACCAGAAACTCCTTTTTTGGCCGAAGTCCGGGACATCCGGCGACCGGCGCCGTGGCAGGTGCTGCTAAAAGTTGTTTCCATCGCCTCGTTAGTGCCGGCCAAAACATAAGAAGCCGTGCCCATTGAGCCGGGGATTAAAACCGGTTGGCCGCTTAAACGATATTTTTCCGGAATTTCGGGGTTATTCGGACCAAAAGCCCGGGTGGCGCCTTTGCGGTGAATCACGACTTTTTTCTTGGTGTTTTGAAAAGTGCATTCCTCAATTTTAGCGATATTATGAGCCACATCGTAAACCGTTTCCAGTTTTTTTGAGTCAGCGATTGATTTCTCCCAGGCCTTTCTGACTAAATGCGTTATTAATTGGCGATTGGCCCAGGCAAAATTTGCCGCGGCCGCCATGGCTTTAAAATAACGCCCGCCTTCCTCGCTCTCAAAAGGAGCGCAAGCCAATTCTCTGTCCGGTAAAGAAATTCTGTATTTTCTCATCGCTTCCACCATTAACCGGATATAATCTGTCGCCACCTGATGGCCAAAACCCCGCGAACCGGTATGAATCAAAATGCAAATTTGATTTTTAAACAAGCCAAAACTCTCAGCGATTTTTTCATCAAAAATCTCATTAACTTCCTGAATTTCGATAAAATGGTTGCCGGAGCCGATGGTTCCTAATTGGTCTTGACCCCGGCTTTTGGCGTGACTAGAAACAAATTCCGGCTCGGCCTCGGGGATATTGCCGTTTGCCTCGCAATTTTCCAGATCTTTTTCCTCGCCATAACCGCTTTCCACCAATTGCCGGCTGCCGTTTTTTAAAACCTTATCCAAACTGCTTATATCAAGTTTTAATTTTCCGCCTCGGCCCAAGCCCGAAGGAACAGTATTATAAATTTCGGTCGCCAAAACGGCGATTTTCTTTTTTATCTCTTCTTTGGAAACATCGGATTTTAAAAGCCGAACCCCGCAGTTAATGTCGTAACCAACGCCGCCGGGCGAAATCACGCCGCCTTTAATCTCAAGCGCCGCCACCCCGCCAATGGGGAAACCATAACCCTCGTGAATGTCCGGCATCGCCAAACTGTAATTCAAAATTCCGGGCAAAGTCGCCACGTTCTTTAATTGTTCGAGCGACCGATCGCGAAAAACCTCGTCAAGCATTTTCTCCGAAATATAAATCCGGGCCGGCACCCGCATTTCGCCCCTTTTCGGGATTTCCCACAAATAATCACTGATTTTTATCAAATCTTTCTTTTCCATAATCCGAGTTTATTATATTGAATTTATTGAAAAACTCAAAAATTCCCGCTTACGCCATAATTAACTATAGTGTGTTATAGCGTAAGTGGATTAGAATATAAAAAACTATTTTAAATTTTGGAATTTTTCAATTGGACAAGTCGTTGGACTTGGCCCGGTTGGTAGCGAAATAAAACAATTCTGGGGATTTTGGGGGTCGCAAGTTTTATAGCGGATTAAATTATAAATTCCCCGGGCGCTATAGATAGTTGAAACAATAAACAAAACCACAAAAACCCAAGAAAAAACTTCAAAATATCTCCAAAAAAACTGACCCAATTTTTCCGAGCGCTTCATCAAAGAAGTGGTCACCTGCGTTTTAACTTTTAAATCAAAACGCGATTCGCAGGGCCGAAAACTAACGCGCCTTAAAATACAGGCGAAAGCTTCTTTGGCCAACTTTCGATAAGCGACGCTGAAAATTCCCAAAAGCGAAAAAACAATCAAAGCCGCTAAACAAATCATAAAAATTTATTTTTTGAGCTTAAGAACTTTCTCCAAATTTTCGACGAAAATTTTTGCTTCTTCTAGGGTATTATAAAAATACAAAGAAACGCGGCAGGAACCGGAGATGTGCCAGCGATTAAACCAGGAGTGAACGCAGTGCTGGCCCGAACGAACGGCGATGTTAGCCAATTGGTCAAGCATTAAAGCAATTTCCCGCGGATCAAAACCATCGACGTAAAAAGAAACAATGCCGCCGCGCAATTCCGGATTTTTGGGCCCGATGATTTTTAAACCAGAAAATGGAGCAATTCGCTCGGTAATGAATTTGTTCAATTCCCATTCCTGTTTTTTGATATTTTCAAAACCGATTTCTTCCAAATAAATAATGGCTTCGCCTAAACCGTAAATTCCAGCGTAATTTTGAAGACCGGCTTCAAATTTTTGGGGCGGCGGCAAAAATTTATAATCTTCGTAAGTGGTTTTTCCCATTGCCCCGCCGCCGACAATCAGAGGTTTTAATTTTTCCAACAATTCTTTCTTAGCGTAAAGAACGCCGGTAGCGGTCGGCCCTAATATTTTATGGCCGGAGAAAGCCAAAAAATCAACATCTAAATCCAAAACATCTATTTTTTGATGGGGAACGGCCTGGGCGGCGTCAAGCATCACATAAGCGCCATTTTTGTGGCTGATTTTAATAATTTCCTTAGCCGGAATTGTCAGGCCGTCCAAGTTAGAAGTCAAAACCAGGGAAACAAATTTTGGTTTTTCCTCTTCAACCATTTCTTTAAAAACTTCCAAATCAAAAAGATTGTGCTCTTTTGAAGGAACAATCCGATGAATTATTCTTTTTTCTTTTTGGAGGACAAGCCAAGGCACCAAATTGGAGTTGTGCTCTTTGTCGCTGGTTAAAATCTTATCGCCCTCGTTAAAAGGCCAACCGCGCGCCACCAAATTCAGACCTTCGGTTGTGCTTTTGGTAAAAATGATTTCTTTTTCGGATTGGGCGCCGATAAAACGGCTGACCAGCTTCCGAATCTGTTCAATTCGATGGTTAACCGCTTCGCTTAATTTGTGGAGGCTTCTCCCCGCGCAGGAAGATTCTTGTTCGTAATATTCCCTCTCCGCCGTTAAAACCGATTCGGGTTTTAAACTCATGCAGGCATTGTCAAAATAAATATAAGGCCTGCCTTTCAGAAATTTACGGAGGAGGGGAAAATCTTGCCGAATTTTTTCCACGTCAAAAGTCATAAATTGTTTTTATTTTATCTTAAATTTAAAAAATAAAAAAGGCTTCGGCCCTTATAATTGAAGTGAGGAAGCCCCATTAGATAATTTCATATCTAACGGGGCGACCGAACGAGATTACATCCGCGGAGCGGATATAATTTAGGAATGAATTTTTGATTTACAAACCCAAGCCATTGCTGATTCTCTGCATCGCCTTAAGACAAATCTCAATAAATCTATCAAGCGCCAAACCCACTTCCGTGCATTTTTTGATAATTTCCCGATTGGCGCCGGCGGCAAATCTTTTTTCTTCCATCCGATTCAAAATCGAATCAACGGTCAAGTCGCTGATTTTTTTACTCGGCAAAACCAGGGTGCTGGCCACAATCAATCCGGTCAAGGGATCAACGCTGTGAATCGCCTTATCCAGTTTAGTTGTCCGCGGTGTGCCGTTTTTTTCGTTGTGGGCCCGAATGGCCTGGGTAATTTTTTTATCTAATCCCAATTTTTCCAGTTCCTCGGCTGCTACTAACCCGTGTTTTTCCGGATAATCGAGCATTTCCAAATAATCGTAATCGTGAAGGAGGCCGGCCATTCCCCATTCTTCCGGGTCTTCCTTAAAATATTCGGCCAAATCCCTAAGGCAAGCCTCAACCGCCAAGGAATGTTTGACCATGTTTTGATTCTGAACTTTATTTTTCAGTAAATTAAAAGCTTCTTCTCTTGTCATTTTTAATAATTGTTTTTAATCGGCATTAAAACATACAGGTAATTTTCGTCTTTCGGCGAACGGATAA
>Ga0210057_1005512_pt1 | contig 16228 bp, 14 predicted proteins | sample CryGeyCG2114_010_2_FD_183968 | JGI IMG/M metagenome (GOLD analysis project Ga0210057, IMG submission 183968) | Groundwater microbial communities from aquifer - Crystal Geyser CG10_big_fil_rev_8/21/14_0.10 (SPAdes) (version 2) | ecosystem: Environmental > Aquatic > Deep subsurface > Groundwater ...
TTTTAATATATTTTTCAGCTTAAATTTTTTTGCCTGCGCCGAAACTTCGGCAGGCAAGTCCTTGCTTTGTGGATTAAATTCGGCAAGACGAGGGTAAAAGTTCGCTGAAATTTTTTTTGGGGAGCCAGTCAGGGCAAAGTGCCCAGCGCGAAGCTAAATTCCATTCGGATTTGGCTAATAACGCAAACTTTCTGCCTTTCAAAATAAAGTTCGAGCCGACATTTTTAAAAAATGCACGAAGTTCCAAAAGATCGCCTTCACGGGCGGTCTTTTTGGCTATTTTAGAGGTTAAAATAAAATCTCTCATTGGTTCGAGCCAATTGCTGCCCTTGCTTTGAATTTCCTTGATTTGCTCCTGCGTTGTTAATTTTTCGTTGATTAATTTTTCTTTTTTGGAAATATAATCTTCTTTAGAAATAATATTCTCTAAATGGGAATCCAAAAGCTTATCTAGTTTTTCATCAACAAAAATTAGCTTTTGCCTAAATTCATTAGCAAGGGCAGAAGATGATTGGGCTTGAGTTTGCTTTTCTTCTTCCAATTTTTCCAACATTTTATCAGCCCAATCATCTGGAATAGAAACTTTTTGAACCTCGCTTTTTAACTGTTCCACTAATTCCTCTTCACGGACATATTTTTCATCACAAGTGCCTTTCTTTTTCGTGCAGCGATAATAAATATGTCCCTTTTGCTTTTCGGCAGTAATGGCGCACCCGCAGGGACACAGCAAAAAGCCGGCAAGAGCGTACTCGTGCTTTTGTGGCTTTGTCGACCTCCCCCTATTCGCCATTACTTCCTGCACTTTATCAAAAAGTTTCTTGGTTATAATTGGCTCGTGCTTGCCTTCGTGCGTTTCTCCTTTGTATTTGAACACGCCGCAATAAAAAGGATTTTGGAGTATCGCTTGAATTATGCCGCTTCTTAATTTCTTTCCGGTTCTGCTTTCTAGGCCCAGCTCATTAAACTTGTCGGCTAGGTTCCGCAGAGTGTATTTATTGGTTGCATACATTTCAAAAATCATTTTTACTAGTTTATGCTTAACCAGATCTAATTTTATCTCATGCGTACGCAAATAGTTTTCATATCCCAAAGGAGCCCAGCCCGGATATTCTCCTCGGCGGAGCTTCTGGCGTAGTCCCCTTTTTACATTTTCCGAAAGGTTGTCTATGAAATACTTGCTTTGTCCGAAAGCAATGTTAAGCATGAACTTGCCCTGCGGCGTATCTTCAAACCAAAACGTGGGAAACTTGAGAGATTTTATTTTACCAGTATCAACAAGATAAATGATCTGGCCTCCGTCTATTGGGTTTCTGGCCAATCTGTCCGGATGCCAAGCGATTATTCCATCTGCTTCGCCGGACTTAATCCGAGTGAGCATTTCGCCGAATTTCATTCGGCCAGGTTCTTTGGCAGTTTTTGCCTCGCAGAGCGAGGCGGCGATTTCAAGTTTTTCTTTGGCGGCAAATTCTTTTAATTCAGCAATTTGGGATTCAATGGATAAAATCTGCCTATCATCTTCATCTGTAGACTTGCGCGCGTAGAGAATGTATTTGTGCATAAATTCAGAATTAAAAAAATGTTTGCTTTTGGCTTGTGCGCTTCCGCGCGCCGAAAGGCAGAAAGTTTGCGTTGTTAGCCAAATCCGAATGGAATTTAGCTTCGCGCTGGGCACTTTGCCCTGACTGGCTCCCCAAAAAAAATTTCAGCGAACTTTTACCCTCGTCTTGCCGAATTTAATCCACAAAGCAAGGATTTGCCTGCCAAAGGCACGGCGTAAGAGAAAAGGAATTTAAACAAAAAATTTAAAAGCGACAATCGGGGGCAAAGCCCCGCACCCCCAAAAAAATTAAATCCGCAAACTCGCCAGCAATTTTTTTAAAAGCCGTATTTACTCCGCTCCTTTTTAAGGCGCGGAAATTACAACCCGCCTTAGGCGGGAGCGGACGGCGGGCGGGAGCTTTTATTTTTTAAATCCGCCATCCACCCCGACCGCCACCCTAAATAAAAAAACCGCTCGACTGATAATAGCGGGCGAAAAGTAAAGCATTTTGCTTGTTCGCCTATTTTGTATCTTGATAAATTAAAAAGAGAAATGTTTCTTATAATACTTTTCGCGTTTTTTATAAAATTTTTCAAGATAGCTTATTTTTATATCTCAATAATCATAAATTATGTTATTTAGATTATTACCACGTTGGATACGCCCAATGTATTGGATGAGTTTGCTTTCAAACGAAAATGGGTAAACTAAAAACAAGCAGTTTAAGTTAGGAAAATCAGTGCCTTCGCCGATCAGCTGGCCGGTGGCTATCAAAATTTGAAAATTACCAGCCTCGATTTGTTTTAGCTTCTCATTCTTCTGTTTTTCGGTCAATTCACCCGTAAGAGTTATAATCTCATAACCGCCTTTTAAATAATAACTCAAAGTCTCTACGTGCTCTTTTCTCTCGGTCAGTATCAGGCATTTATTTCCATTATTTGCTTCTCTGGCGACGTCGTCAATAATCAGTTTATTGCGTCCGGAATCAAAAATAATTATTTTAGAAAGGATTTGAAAATTGTCTATCTTAACCTTAAACGGCACGTCTATCTCCGTATTTTTTATCATCACCTTTATTTCAGAATTTTTTTCTGATTTAAGCTCATCATCTTTCGCTTGTTCAGAAAAACCTTTACTAACTGTATGCAGAATTTTACCTAGGTAGATATAGATTAATTTTTCATCATTATTTTTTCTTTTCGGCGTAGCCGTAAAACCATAGAGATAATATGGGTTGAGCTTGGTTACGACTTTCCGGAATGTTTTAGCCGGAATATGGTGGCACTCGTCAACTAAAACTAAGCCGATTTTATTAAGGCCAAAATCTTGGACAAAATTTTCAGCCTTAGATAAAGTTTGTAGCATGGCCACGGTGATTTTGTCGCCGACCGTTTTCTTATTCCCGCATATCTGGCCGATATCTCTCTTGGGAATATTCATAAAACTTTCAATCCTTTGGAGCCACTGGCTATAAATTTGTTTCTTATGGACTAAAATCAAGGTCGGCTGTTTTAATTTCGCGATCATATCAATTCCCATTATGGTTTTACCGGCGCCAGGCGGAGCGACGAGAACGCCGTTGTCTTCGGCCATTGCATCCGTAACCGCTTCCTCCTGATAATCGTATAATTTACAGGAATTTTCAAATTTGATAGCCTCACATTTTTTGCGTTCATCTTTTAGAATAAACTTGATATTATTTTCGTTTAAAAAATTTACCAGTTCGTCTAAAAACCCTCTCGGTATGGCATAGTTATTTTCCTCCGATTCAATCAACTTAAAATACCTTTCGATTTTATATGTACTTAACCCAATTCTTTTTTTGATCAGGAATTCTGAATTTACGAAATTCAATTCATTTCGTAAAAAATTTATTAATATTCGAGGCAAATTTATTTTGCTGATATAAATTTGCTCCGCAATCGTTATGGTTAGTTGCTTCGAAAATTTTGATCGGCTCTTTATTTTTTTATCATCAGAGCTGACAATACCGTTGAACTCATCATAAAGCTTGTCGAGATGAGCGATAGAAATTTTTTGAATATTTTTTAATAATTCCCATTGGTCATCAACCGGTAATAAATTATTTTCCGGATTTAAAAAAATAGTGTTATTATTTTCTCTAGCCTTGCCTTGCATGGGTAGGGCGATTAAATTGCCAAATCCCTTCCCACTATGCTCGTCTTGGTTGGGAAACAGGCGGTCAAAGCTATCTTCTTTGGCAAATTGGTCAATTATTTTCGCCTCTCGCAAAATATTGATAATAATATTTCGACTTTTAAATGCAGGGTATTTGTCTGCGAAGAAAATCCAAGCATGCCCGCCATTTCCAGATTTTGAGCGTTCAATATAAGCCGGCAAGGTGTATTCCTGACATTTATTATAAAATTTTAAAATAGCCTGTTCCCAATTTTTGCCGTCAAAATCTGTGGCGATAAAATATGACTGGTTGTCGTCGAGTAAGGGGTAAATGCCATATATTTTCTGACCGCGCAAATGCGATTCAATATAATAATCATTTAATCCGGCGTAATTGGCATGCGGGCAATCTTTGCATTTTTGTCTTCGTAATTTATAGCATATACCGGGTTTCCATTCGTTTAAACAGGCCGGCGTATATCCGCTGGCAGATTTGTCGGCCTTTTCCCAGTAAATAGCAAAAACATCCTCTCGGCCGCGAAAGAGATTTTTGAAGATAATTATTTTTTCTTGAGGAGTTAAATTGAGCACAAATTATAGCTTGCGCCTCCAAAAATCATGTTCCTTGCGGTTGAATAGTTCGTCAGAAATATCGCAGATATCTTTATGTTTTTGGCGCGTTACTTTTACGAACATTTTATGGGTAATTAAATAATCTTCATGGCCTTTTATCATTTCAGCCATTTTGTCGTAGCAACTTTTTTGTTTTTCATTGTTGCCGTAGCATTTTTTCGTGCAGATATTGCCCAAAAACCAATTGCGGGCATGTATTGCTTTAATCGGCCTGGGCATAAATTTATTTCGCTATTTTATATCTAGTCGCTCGCCCTTTACCTAGCCGCTCTATCTTTTTCATTTCTAATAGCTTATTTAATATTTGCGTTACTGTTGGCCCGGCAATCTTAAGATTATCACGCAATTGTTTTGGGGTAATAATTTCGTGTCCATTGAAATAATTCCACACGGCTAATTGTTTTTCGGACAGTAAATTTCCAATTGATTCTTTGGTTAATAGTCCAATCGCCATTTGCGTTTGTTTTAATAAAATATTTAAGAAGAACAATAGCCACGGGCTAATATCTTCTTTCTTTGTTTTCCAGGTTTTTTGCGACTTATTCAGGGCGAGGTAATATTCGTTTTTATTATCTTCAATAAATTTTTCATGCGAAACATACGGCATATATTCATAACCGCTTTTAAGCAACAACAGATTTGTAAGCACTCGCGAAGTACGGCCATTGCCGTCTTGAAACGGGTGGATAGACAAAAATTCAAAGATAAAATTGCCGATTATAATCAGGGGATGAATTTCCTTTTTATTCAAGAGAGATATTGCTGCTTCCAACAACTCGCTCATTTCCTTTCCGACCAAATGCGGCGGAGTGGGATCAAATAAAACGCCAACCACATTGCCGCTGGCATCTCTGGCTTCCACGCGATTACTGCCAAATTTATATTCACCGCGATGGCGAATGTCTTTTTCGGAATATTTCAAAAGCTCGCTATGAAAATGCTTGATAGTGCTTTCGGATAATTCCAATTTTTTATATGAATCAAAAACATTAGTTAAAAGCTCGGCATAACCAGCTACCTCCTGTTCGTCGCGAGTGATTAATTTTTGGATTTTTAATCCTTTCAACAACTTCTCAACTTGTTCGTCGGTCAACCGCGCGCCTTCAATACGGGTGGACGCGCCCGAAGAAGTAATAATGACCGATCTTTTTAGCATGCTTAAAATTTGAGGGGACAAATTTGTCCCCATTTTCCACTGGCCTTTTAGTTCGTCAATTTGGGAAATTAGGCCATAAATTTTATGAGTGACTTCTGGAGAAAATGACAATCTTTGACTAAATTTAGACATATTTTTATCTTATATATTAACTATATATGATTATATGCGATTATATTGGTTTTGTCAAATTACAGGTTCGGATTTATAAATTCAATAAAATGACCGCCAAACCATTAAAAACGCCTGCGTTTCTGCGGTAGTCAATTGACAAAATTTATGATTATGATAAGGTGTAGCCAATAGAGATTAAGCGAAAGTAAGAATTAGGAGCTTCTGCCGGGAGAACGCCCTCATGTATACCGCCCGGCATACTTTCGTCATCTCTGATGACTTTGATCTTTTAAATTGACTTTTAGTCAGGCAGTACATAGCTATATTGTATTTCCTGACCGAGGCTTTATGGCCACAAGTCGTTTTTCCCGGGGAGTATCCAAACTCCCCTTTAGTTTACCCATTTTTTGTTTATTGACACCTCCATGTATTATTTATACAATAAATGTAGCATTAATAAACTAAGCTAATAATTGCTTATGTTCACTCCAATATTAGAAAGAGAGGTACCGCGAATGAGAACCAAAGAAGAAGCTCAGCAAGAACTCCGCGAAAAATTTGGCATGCCAAAAACATCTGATTTTCAAGCTACATTGAAAAGTGGTTAAATCGAAAAAGCCGAGGAATGGCTCCAGCACATTGTTGACCATAAAGAAGCTTTTCCCCAGTATCACGACACTTGGGATAGCTGGCTCAGCGACCGCAGAAAAGAGGTTGCTCAGGAAAAATTGTTTGAAAAATTCGGCATGCGGAAAACGTCTGACTTCAAAGATGCATTGAAAAGTGGCCAAATCGAAAAAGCCGAGGAATGGCTCCAGTACGTTGTTGATCATAAAGAATCTTTCCCCTAGTATCACGACACTTGGGATAGCTGGCTCAGCGACCGCAGAAAAGAGGTTGAACAAGCCAAGGGGAAATAATTTTCACCCGAAGGGAGTCTAATCAACTCCCATTTTTATTGTCAGATAAGTTCTAACTTCGTCCCACAATCTTCGCGATTTGTTAAAAAATTTAACTATAATTAAAACAAAAATTATCAAATAATGATTATATCATTATTTTTTTGTATTTTTATTTTGGTTGCTCCCGCCCGCCGTCCGCACAGCCTAAGGCGGGTTGTAATTTCCGCGCCTTAAAAAGGAGCGGAGTAAATACGGCTTTTAAAAAAATTGCTGGCGAGTTTGCGGATTTAATTTTTTTGGGGGTGCGGGGCTTTGCCCCCGATTGTCGCTTTTAAATTTTTTGTTTAAATTCCTTTTCTCTTACGCCGTGCCTTTGGCAGGCAAATCCTTGCTTTGTGGATTAAATTCGGCAAGACGAGGGTAAAAGTTCGCTGAAATTTTTTTTAGGGAGCCAGTCAGGGCAAAGTGCCCAACGCGAAGCTAAACTCCATTTAAAGTAAAATAAAACAGCCCCGATTACTCGGGACTGTTTTTATTATATAAAAAAGTGTTAAGCTTTTTTAACATTGACTGCGGCGTTGCCTTTCGGAGTGTTTTCAATCTCGAAAGTAACTGCGTCGCCCTCTCTCAGCTGGGCGAATTCAACGCCATCTAAGTTATTGGCGTGAAAAAATAAATCGTTAGCGCCTTCTTGAGCGATAAAACCGAAGTTTTTATCAGTCAGTTTTTTGATAGTTCCTTGCATAAAAATGTAAAAATAAAGTTAATTAATTAAATACTAAAAGCGGAAATTCGACTTTATCTCTGCACTTCTAATATTCGTCACCCAAAAATTTGAGTGGATAGTAATTAAACTAACTATTTAATATTAGCATGATTAACTTTTTTTGTCAATGTTATCTTAAATTATTTGTTTTTCTTCCGGCCCGCCCGCACCCTTTCGTTTTCGGTCAAGAGCATTTTGCGCAAACGGATACTTTTAGGGGTAATTTCCAAATACTCGTTATCATTCATGACTCCCATACCCCGCTCCAAAGTTAATTCCATGGGCGGGGTTAAGCGGATAGCGTCATCCGAGCCGGCGGCGCGCATATTGGTAAGCTGTTTGCCTTTAAGCGGATTAACCATTAAATCATTGCCCTTGGCCGCGTTGCCTATAACCTGCCCTTCGTATACCTCGACATTGGCGTTAATATAAAGCGTGCCTCTGTCCTGCAGGTTGAATAAAGAGAACCCCAGCGCTTTGCCGGTCGCCATGGACACCATGGAGCCCAATTCGCTTTTGGTTATTTTCCCCGCGTAAGGCTTAAAGCCGATCACGCGGGCGCAAAGTATGCCTTTGCCGCGGGTATCCACCACGAACTCATTGCGGTAACCGAGCAGGCCGCGAGTCGGCATTTCAAAAATAATTTTTATCTCGCCATGTTCAGGCTTCATTTCAAGCATGGTGCCTTTGCGCTTGGATAACTTTTCAATAACCGCGCCGGACATTTCTTCAGGCACGCTGATAATCACCTCTTCGAACGGCTCCACTTTCTGGCCGTCGACTTCTTTAATAATTACACGCGGCTGGGAAATTTGCAGCTCATATCCTTCGCGGCGCATGTTCTCTAATAAAATTGCGATATGCATCTCTCCCCGGCCGTAAACTTTATAATGGTCAATGGCCGAAAAATCGATTTTTAAGCCGACATTTACTTCGAGCTCTTTTCCCAGCCGTTCTTTAATCTGGCGGTTGGTGACGAACTTGCCCTCGCGGCCGGCAAAAGGAGAACTGTTTACTAGAAAATTCAAAGCAATGGTCGGCTCGTCGATTTTAATCGCCGGCAGGGCAGGCTGGTCTTCATTTTCGCAAATAGTTTCACCGATAAAAATATCCGGCAAGCCGGCAGTCATAATGATATCTCCCGCGCTCGCTTCTTCCACTTTTTTGCGGTTTAATCCTTCAAAGGTAAAAAGTTCGGTGATTTTTCCCGCGCGGGCTTCGCCTTTGGCGTTTTTTACCATAACATTCATGCCTTGTTTTATCTTTCCTTCATAAATCCGGCTGATCGCGAGCCGGCCTAAAAAATTATCATAACCAAGATTAAACGGCTGGACTAAAAGAGACTGGTCTGACTTTTCCTTGCTGGAAGCGGCCGGCACTTTAGCTAAAATTTCATCCAGCAATGGAGTCAGGTTGCGGCTGCCGTCCGTTAAATTTTTCTTGGCAATGCCTTCGCGCGCGATAGTGTACAGGGTGGTAAAATTCAGCTGCTCGTCAGTCGCGCCCAAATCCAAAAATAATTCATAAACTAATTCATGCGCGTGCTCGGGCCGGGCGGCCGGCTTATCAATTTTATTTAAAACAACTATCGGCTTTAACCCTAATTCCAGTGATTTTTTTAAGACAAATTTGGTCTGCGGCATCGGGCCTTCTTGCGCGTCCACGACCAGCAAAACCGAATCAATTGAGCGCAGAACCCGTTCGACTTCGCTGCCAAAATCAGCGTGGCCGGGAGTATCCACGATATTAATCTTAGTGTCTTTGTAGTAAACGGAGGTATTTTTTGAATAGATAGTGATGCCGCGCTCAAGCTCCAAGGCGTTTGAATCCATATTCACGCTCTCGTCCGCCATGCCGGTCTGGCGCATTAAAGCGTTTGTCAGGGCGGTTTTGCCGTGGTCAACGTGGGCGATAATAGCAATGTTTCTTATTTCCATATAGTAGTCTTATTAGCAAAAAAACCGCTTAGCTAAAAAAACGGTTCTTGGAGTTTTTAAATCTTAAGTGAGTATAATATATAAATATAAAAAAGTCAAGCTTAAAAAATATATTAAAAAAAAGCCGGAACAAAAACGCCCCGGTTTTTTACGGAATTAAATTATGCCATTTTTTTTAATTCCGCATCTTGTTTTATTTCATTCTTTAATTTGTTGGTTAATTTTAAAGCTTTATTATAATTACCCTGCCGGGCGAGGACGCGGGCCCGGACAAACTTTTTAAATCTTTCCTTAGTTACTATCTTAATCGCCATTTTCAAAAGTCTCCATGGCCTCTTCGCTTATTTCCCGGTGAAAATTTGGTATTTTTTCATAAAATTTTCATAAAATTCAAAAAATTGAACAAAAAATGCTTTAACTCTGTCATCTATAAATACGAAATTCTATCTACTTTCTTTCAAACCGTAGCGGCCCTAGATCCCGCTAAATTCGCTTTATGTTTATTAAATGAAAAAAGTTTTCCACAAATTAACATTTGACAGACATCTTTTAAAAACTATACTATGTTTATAGACAAAGTAGATAATATTAAAAAATATTAAGATGTTAAGATGAAATTAACCACAAAAAGTGAATATTCCCTCCTGGCTTTAATCTGTATTGCCCGCCAGCAAAAAGACGGCTTTATGAAAATTGACGACATTTGCAAAAAATATAATATGCCAAAAAAATACTTGGAGCAATTATTTCATATTTTGGAAAGCAATCGATATTTAAGGGCGAAACGCGGAGCTAACGGCGGATATGCCTTAACAAAAACGCCGAATAAAATTACCCTGGCGGAAATCATTAGATTAATGGACGGCGCTTTAGCCCCTACCGAATCAGTCAGCCGGTATTTTTTTTCCCATACGCCGATAGAAAAAGAAAAAAAAATTCTCCGAGTTCTGAAAGAGATCAGAGATTATATTGCCGAAAGGCTAGAAAATTTAACCTTAGCTGATTTAATTTAATATAAATTATAAATTTATGCGCAAATTTTTGTTCCCTCTTCTATTTTTATTGGCTATGGCTGGCATTGTCGCCGCTTACTATTTAAAAATGGAATATCCGGCCGTTGCCAAAGAAACGGCCGAAAAACAAGTAATTAAAGTTGGTTATTTTCCCAATATTACCCATAGCCAGGCCCTGGTGGGAATATCTAATGGCATATTCCAAAAATTTTTAGGCGATAATATAACCATTAAAACAATAATTTTTAATGCCGGACCTTCAGAAATTGAGGCCTTATTTGCCGGAGAAATTGATATCGGCTATATCGGGCCTAGTCCGGCCATCAACGGTTATATTAAGTCGCGAGGCGAGGCCTTAAAAATTATCAGCGGGGCAACCTCCGGAGGAGCGTCTTTGGTGGTTCAGCCGGAGATCTATTCTTTATATCAAAAAGAAAACGACCAGGCCTTGGAAGGCAGGAAAATTTCCTCTCCCCAGCAGGGTAATACCCATGATATTTCCTTAAGGCACTATTTAAAAGAGAAAAACTTGCTTGAAAAAACACAAGTCGTGCCGATTGCCAACGCCGACCAATTGACTATGTTCGTCCAAAAGCAGCTTGACGGGGCCTGGGCGCCGGAACCCTGGGCTTCAAGACTGATTATTGAGGCGGGCGGAAAGCGAATAATTGACGAAAGGGATTTATGGCCGGAAAAAAAATTCTGTACTGCCAATGTAATTGTCAGTACAGAATTTTTAAAAGAACATCCGGATTTGGTAAAAAAATGGCTGGCGGGCCACTTAGAAGTTACTAACTGGATTAAAGCTAACTCTGATGAAGCCCGACAAATTGTTAATGCCGAAATTGAAAAATTAACTACCAAAAAATTACCCGAGGATGTTTTAAAAGAAGCTTGGCAAATGATTGATGTCGACATTGATCCGGTAAAAGATTCGGTTTTCACCTTTGCCGACTGGGCGGCTGACCAGGGATTTTTAGGCGACCAGAAACCCGACTTAATCAATCTTTACGATTTAAGCATTTTAAATGAAGTGGCAAATACAAAATATTAGCAAGGAATTTAAAAGCGGCAACAGCAAGGTGGAGGCTTTATCGGGCGTTAGCCTGGCTATCAGGCCCGGTGAATTTATTTGCCTTGTCGGACCGTCAGGTTGCGGCAAGTCCACCTTGCTTAATTTGATTGTCGGATTAGAACAGCCGACTTCCGGCAATATTTTTATTGAAGGGAAAATGGGTTTTATGTTCCAGGAGCCCACTCTGTTTCCTTGGTTAAAGGTTAAGGATAATATCGCCTTTGGTTTAAAAATCGCCAAAGAAAATAAATCCAGCACCTTGACCGCAGGGTATTAAACCCTGCGGCAAGAATGATGATAGCCCTTCATCCCTGCGGCAGAGACCGCAGGGTATTCGGGCACGGTGCTGGATAAATTAAGGATGCTTTATTTTTTTAAAAATACTACAGTTAAGGAGCTTGCGCCTTTTAGCGCTGTTTTGGAGTTTGAAAAACCGGCTGGCCAGAGAATGACAACGCGAATGATTTATGTTAAAATTTTAAAAACAACAACTGCCACTCTTTATGGATAAAATTTTAATTTTTTCATTTTTGCAGGCCTACCAGCTGCCGGCCATAGCAGCCGGTTCTTTTTTATTCGGCGAAATGGTAATTATTATTGCCGCCTTTTTATCCGCCCAGGGAGTGTGGTCGATAGTTAATGTTTTTCTGCTTTCATTGCTGGGAACCGTCCTGTCGGATATGCTGTATTTTTTAGCCGGCCGCTATCTTTTTAACAAACTGCGGCGCCGGGAGCGATTTTATAAAAAATATGAAATAATAACCGGCAAACTGAATAAAATCGCGCCGCGCGGTTCACTGGCCGCTTTTATAGCGATTAAATTCCTCTATGGCACGCGCATTATCATGATTATCCATTTTGCCTCGCGCCAATTCCCTTTTAAAAAATTTTTTATCTTTGACTTTATCGCCGCAGTGGTGTGGCTCGCGGTAATAATCGGCTTAGGCTGGCTGGCCGGCGCCGGCGCTTTAACCCTTGCTTCCATCGCCAATGACCTGCGGGCAACCGCCGCCGGTCTGCTGGTTTTAATCTTAATTTACAAACTTGCCCAATTATGGATCAAGCACGTAATTATCCAGCCTACGGACAAAAAATAAGCGCGATTATCCCCGCTTATAATGAAGCCGAGAGAATCGGATCGGTTTTAAAAGTTGCCTTTGCCTGCCCGCACTTTGATGAGGTTATCGTGGTTGACGACGGCTCTAGGGACAATACGGAAGCGGCGGCGAAAAAATATCCGGTTGAATATCTGCGCCTGCCCGAGAATCGGGGCAAAGCCCGCGCCATGGATGCCGGAGTAAAAATGGCGAGAAACGACATTATTTTTTTTATTGACGCCGACGTGCGCGGCCTGACGGAAAAAATTATCGCCCAGGTTATCGCGCCGGTCGCCCGCCGGGAAGCGGCGATGTTTATCGCCACCCGCAACCGCAAAATTTACCTATTAAGCTTTCTGCTGATATTTCTGCCGGTACTGGGCGGAGAACGCGCCCTGCGCCGCGGCCTATGGGAGCGCCTGCCTGATTTTTTTAAGCACCGCTTCCGCGTTGAAGCCGGGCTGAATTTTTTCGCGCGCTATTATGATAACGATTTTTCTTATGCGGTTTTCCCTGGCCTAACGCAGACTATTAAAGAAAAAAAATACGGGTTATACTCCGGCTTTAAGCAGAGAGCGGGGATGATGTGGGATGTGTTTTACGCGCAATTAGCGTTAGCGTTTTTTTACGCGCCTGATAATGTAATACACCTGCGCGATGCTTTTTGGAGCGGGCTGGGGACCTTTATCGGCCTGGTTCTTATAACCGCCGCTTATATCGGGCCAAGGCGGTTTATTTACGGAATTTTTGCCGCTGAACTGGCTGAAGATCCGAGTGCGCCGATAGTTAACTTGCTGCTGGGGCTGTCCGGCATTATCAGCATTGAAATTTTAATAGTTGCCGGCTTCCTGATTTCTTTAATTAATATTATCATTCTAACCGCCAACTTAAAATTAATCCTGCCGTTTTTCAGGCTTACCTGGCGCCGGCGAAAGGCCGTTAAATTTTAACGGGGTTATAAATTATAATAAAAAAAGGAACCTGTCTTTAATATTTCGCTTAACGCTAAAATACTAAAAACAAATTCCTAAAGATAAATTCTAACCATTTTTTTTAACCTTTTGCATTCGTTGCCATTCCGTACTCAGTTATTCTTTTCCTCAATCTTCCTATTTCTATATTAAGTACTTTGGCGGCAGCGGCAACATCGTCATTTTTTTCTTTCAGCGCCTGTTTGATAAAAAATATTTCCGCGCTATTAAGTAAAGCAACGAGCGGATAAACCATGGGTAACGTTACTTTGGGTAACGTTACTTTGGGTAATGTTACTCTCGGGTCGTTTTCGTTCTTGCAATTTCTGACATTTTTATGAACATTAATACTTACCCATTGTTTATCCGACTGACAACGATTCATTTTTATAAGTTCGCGCATTTTAGCTGTGGCCGAATTGCCGCTCTGCTTATAGGCAGCGGATAAATAAACCCTTTCTATATATTGCATGAAGGGCAAAAACTGCCTATTGCCTTTAGAAAAAGGCTTTAGAAATTCCGCCACAGCTTCCGGGTCATCAACTGTTTCCGTATTTCGTCTTCCTTTATTATTACTTTGCTTTTTTACTGTTATGGATGGTGAAAGGCGTGAGTGTAATTGATCGTGATTAGTGTCTAGGCGAAATCTGTCGTCCGATTTTTTGACTGCAGTTTTTTCCCCGTTACTACCCGGCTCATTATGAACTGCCGGAGTTGGCGGTACAGGCATAATATTCAGAATTCTTGCAATGACGCTAATGATATTTCGCAGGAACAAAAGCACTTCTGGCGCGCTGGAAATAGTAATATCACCATTACTCTGGACCGCAATCCGGAACAGTGTCACTTCCCCATTTTGGCGAGGGAACTTTCCCGCGGCCGACTGATCTTCTTCTGCCGATTGTTCATCTGATTGTTCATTATAAATATCATCGGCAACGAACGGCTCTGGATCGGCGTCAATCTCTGCCGGTAAATCCAACTTGTCCATCTCGTCTTTTTCTGGGTCTTCTTCGGCGACAGATTCAATTACTTCCGCAACAGGTTCAGGCGGATCTTCCGGCGCAGGATTAATATTTTTCTCCCGCGCTTCAGATGGCGCAACAACAAGCGACGGTTCCGGTGTTGAAATCGGCTTTGACGCCGGCACAGCGGGAGCAGATTTAATAACCTCCGGCTCTGCCCAAGCTTCGCCGTATTTTGGCTGCAAAACTTTCTGTACTACCTCTTCCTTAAACGGAAAAATAACAAATCCGCGGCCACCCAATTTTTTTGTCCATTCTCTGGCCGCGTTTATATTATCGCTGTTGTTCCCGTCCTTCATGCCAATAATAATGCAGCGGTTTTTGGAATGATGACCGGCAATAAAGTCGGCCAATGGCTCATTTCCGGGCGCGTCAGGAGCAAAAACAAAAATAAAAGAATGTCCCTGTCTAGCTTGTTCTTTTAGTTGTTCGGCATTACGAGCCGTTTCACAACAGAAACCAAGCCCCTCCAGAACATTTTGTAACGCTGGCCGAACTTCGGTATCAGAACAAAAAATACATGCTTTTCTTGACAGCGTAAAGACGTTTCGCGCTGGCGATGGGGACGGAGCTGGCGTTAAATCGTTTCTTTCATTTTCATCCTCTTCCGCTAAATCATTCGGCGCCGGCAAAGGATTGGAGGCAGAATTATTGTCGCCAATATGATCAAGTTTTATTGCTTCACGGGCATTATTTACCGCGTTTGCAAAATCGATACGATAGAAAGGCGCTATGATGTGCGGCAAGTTGTAATCTTTTGCCAAATTTGGCACGATTACAGAATTATTTTTGTCATGTCTATTGCCTGTTACAAAAATTATGTTTTTTCTTTTGCGTTTTAACCATACTCGCAGAGGTTCGCTCATTGTAATCATGGCCGCCTCTACCAGAATAACAGCATCTGACGAGCTATCGGCCATAGACATAAATTGGCCTGCCTTACTTGCGCCTTTGAAAATTTGCACTTCCCATATTGATACGGAACTCAATACATCAACAATCATAGAACTAACACGCGATGTATCCGTACACAACGCATATACTATTATTTTCCTTTCATTCTTCATGGCCGTATTCCATCTCTTTCCCAGGATTCGTTCCTGCAATATCTCAAAATCATTTTTTTCTTCATCGCCTTTATCAATACTTTTTCGAAAAATTTCCGCGTCAATTTCCGCTTCCGTTGCCGCGCTTTCATGGCTTGTTATTATTCGCTGCGCGCATATAGCGCAAAAACCAATCTCATGACTCATACGCAAAATATCATCATCGCAAGTCAAAGCAATCTTTTTGCCGGCGCAAGCCGAGGAAACGACTTTTTTTTCAGCAAACCAGCAAATCGGACAAATCCTATAGGGAGAGGCGCAAAATCTGCACGAATTATAAGCGAACATCGGCAAATCCTTTTTTGTTTTTTGTCCGCAAATCGTTCGGCAACCAACTATACTTACGTGCGGAACAGAAGATACCAAAGCAACAAAAATCTGATTTCTTTTTTTGCCGGCCTTAATTAATTTTTCTACTATATCCTCACTCTCCGATAACAGAGGGCAAGGATACAGGCCGTTATGGTATGATTTTAATATTGGCGGCATCCTTACTCTCCTTTCGGTCGTCTTTATGGCCTAATTTTAAAAGAACAGCCATTTTAATATCCCTAAAATAGCTGGGATAAATTGGCTTTATCTTAGCTAATATCCAAAAAAAGTGCAAGCTATCTCCGGCTGTAACTTACACGTAAACGTAATTTAGGAGGATGTTTTAGCGGCTAATTGCCCGCAGGCGGCTTGAATTTCTCCGCCCAGACTGCGGCGGACGGTCGCGACCGCGCCGCATTTTTCCAGCGTCTCCATGAATTCG
>Ga0210057_1005513_pt1 | contig 16226 bp, 17 predicted proteins | sample CryGeyCG2114_010_2_FD_183968 | JGI IMG/M metagenome (GOLD analysis project Ga0210057, IMG submission 183968) | Groundwater microbial communities from aquifer - Crystal Geyser CG10_big_fil_rev_8/21/14_0.10 (SPAdes) (version 2) | ecosystem: Environmental > Aquatic > Deep subsurface > Groundwater ...
GGGCGTTTCCATGGAACTTGGATTTGGTCGGGCTTGGGATTCAATCAGAGACGCCAATATTTGTACTTTAATTACTTGTTTTATTCTCTTCAATCCCTTTAATTTTAGTTTCTTAAATGTTTCGGGAATGGTCAGGGGTTTTGCCTTAACCTTAGGCTTGGGAATATTTATTTCCCTTTTTACCGGAATCGTTGTCACCAGAACACTACTTAGGGTGTTTGCTAGAAAGGAGACATAGGGATATGAACTTTATGAGATATAAGTGGCTTTACTTTCTGTTGTCGGCGGTTGTTCTCATTCCGGGAATTTTCTCTCTTGTTCTTTTTGGCCTTCGGCCTTCAATTGATTTTACCGGAGGCTCTCTGCTTGAACTGAAATTCAGCAATCAGCAAACAGTGATCAGCGATCAGCAAGTTAAAGAGGTAGCGGAGGAAAAAGGATTTGCAGTTTCCTCTGTCCAAGTTTCTGGAGAAAAAACTTTTCTTTTAAGATTTAAGCCGATAACCAAAGATGATGCCTCAACCATTAAAGCCGCAATGGCTGAGAAATTTGCCGAGATGCCAGAAGAACTTCGATTTGAAACTGTTGGTCCGATTTTAGGTCAAGAACTTTTAATAAAAACGGCAGTGGCTATTGTCTTGGCGGCCGGATTTATTTTAGGTTATGTTGCCTGGGCTTTTAAAAATGCCAAATTTGGAATTTGTGCCATTTTAGCTATGTTTCATGACTCCCTTGTTTTATTGGGAAGTTTTTCTCTTTTAGGACATTTTTTGGGGGTTGAGGTAGATACCTTGTTTGTCACCGCCATGCTGACCATTCTTTCTTTCTCGGTTCATGATACGGTCGTTGTTTATGACCGGATTCGGGAATCGCAAAAAAGATTTCCTCAAACACTTTTCTCGGATTTAGTCAATAAAGCGGTGACTGAAACTCTCTCGCGGTCTCTGAATAATTCTTTAACGATCATCTTTATGCTGGTGGCGCTTTTGTTTTTAGGAGGAACAACCATTAAATGGTTTGTCTTTGCCCTTTTAATCGGCACTATTTCCGGAACCTATTCTTCAACCTTTACCGCCGCGCCTTTGTTAGTTCTCTGGAGTCAGATTGAGGAGAGAAGAAAGAAGTAATTTATTCTTCCTCTTCAGGTTTTTCTTCTTTTTCCTCTTTTTTTTCTTTTTTTCTGCCTACTAGCAAAACCAAGGCTCCGCCTAAAACCGCGGCCCCCAAACCAATCGTGGCCAACTGCCAAATATTAGTAGTTGGAGCGGGAACTGGGGTTGGTTCAAGACTTGGAGTCGGGGTAGGCGTAGGTGTTAGGGTGGGAGTTGGAGTTGTAAAAAGACCAGGAAGAAGTTTTAATTTAAACAAATCTGGATTAATTATTGGTCCAGCATTTACCCGCGCTGGGAAAGAAAAAATCAGCAAAACCGCAATTGCCAATCCGATTCCAATTTTCTTCATTAAAAGAAATTATATCCCCTTTTTCACAAATGTCAAGCCCTAATCCCTATAATATGATAAAATATGCTATGAGAGAAATTAGCAGAAGAGAATTTTTAAAATTCATTGTCGGATTAGCTGGGACAGGATTTCTGCGGCCTATTGAATCCGTTTTTCCCGAAGAATCTCAATCAAAAAACCTTCCTTTTGAAGAAATTCTTAGATGCTATCCTCAAATCAACCCTAAAATAACGGCCGTCAATCTCTCTTGCATTCCCGATAGGGTATTAGGTCAATATATCGGTTTCCATCACCCCAACGAGTCACTGGTGATGGCGATTTCTTATAAAGAAATTGAAAAAGGGGAGCTAAAAATAAATGGCTACGCCCTTGGTCTTAAAGAGGCGATAAGACGGGGACAAAAAGTAGTTTTAGTCGTCGAAATCCCATATAAGCCCGATGAATATGATTCTCAATCTTGGACACAAGGTATGGAAAAAATCGCCGAATATTTTCAAGGAGCCAGGACTCTTATCATCGGTAATGAGATTAATACTCCCTATTCACCTTGGAGAAATTCTTTGGACCAATATCAAGAACTTTATCTTGTCGCTTATGAGAAAATTAAAACCACCAGTTCCCAAAGTTTAGTTTTTCCTTGGCAGGAGGCTTATTATGGTAAGGGTGAGGCTTTGCAAGAATTTTTAAGCAAAGAAGAAGTGAAAGGCAAAATTGATGGCTTGGCTTTTAACTTTTATGATACCAGTGAAAAAATCGAAGAGAGAGTTAGCCTTTATCAGCAAATTCTTAATCAATATGGTCTTTCCCGCCTGCCGGTAGTGATTTCCGAATTAGGCAAACCGATTGGTGCTTATCTTACCCGAGACCAACAGGCTTGCCTGGTGATTCAAAATTTAGCCACTGCCGCTTATTTGGAAAAACAAGGAAAAATTAAGTTGTCCGCCTGGTATTGTGCTTATTGCGGTCCAGATAACGAACACGCTCTTTCCTACTCGACGACTGAAGAATTTATACCTAAGCCAGGACTTTTTGCCTTTTTATTATGCCAGCGATTACTTATAGGTGAAATCGACCTGAAGAAAAAACCGTCGGGCTTAGTTGAAGTGAATGTTTCTAATCAAGGGCGACCTTCAGCTTGTTTTGTTTGGAATGAAGGAGAAAGAAAGATTGATGTTCCTCCAAAACCAGGTTGTCATCAAGTTTGGAAACCGACAGGTGAAAAACTTTCTCCTTCTTTAAAGCTTTCTGTTTGCCCCGGCGACACCCTCATTTTTATTTTCTAACTTGTTCTTTAAAAAATTTCTCCTAAAATTTGGTAAAATGGAATCAAGTGGTAAAAGACCCTCCTTCGCGTAAAGCTACGGAGGGCGAGGAAGGAGGTGATAATAATGGAATTACAAGTTCAGAAAAAAGACGGTAGTCTTGAACCTTTTGACCGAAACAAAATAAAAAATGGGCTTCTTGAATCTGGGGCTTCGGCTCAAGAAGCAGAGACTATCGCTAGTCAAGTAGAGGTTTGGGCGCAGACAGCGGCGGTTAACAATGTGGTTAAAACTGCAGATATTAGGACCAAAGTTCTTGAACTTTTACAAAGCGCTAATCCAACCGTAGCCGCGTCTTTTGAAGCCTATCAAAAGCCAGTTTAACCTAGAGATTTGCCAAGTTCTCCTATTCGTTTGAGAAGAAATTCTCTTTTGTTTTTTGTTTTGTCCTCAACCACTTCCGTAAAAAGAGTTTCTAAAATTTTTCCAACCGTTGGTCCTGAACCAATTTTTAAGATTTTCATTACATCATTGCCATCAACTTTTAAATCAGTCACAGAAAATGGTTGTTTTTGAACTTCAACCAGTCTTTTTTTGAATTTTTCAAGTCTCCAGGAAGTTTCTCTGGCCCCACCTCCAAGTCGGTCACCAACCCGGAGGTCTAACATATCTTTTAAATTTTCTTTACCAACATTTCTGATAAATCTTCTTATTGCCGAGTCAGTTTGGCGCTCATCGCAGGTGAATTGATGCCAGCGAATCAGCGTTACTAGTTTTTCTTTTTCTTTTTTGGAAAAACGAAGTCTATCAGCAGTATTTCCGGCAATTGAGGCGCCGACTACTTCATGATTATAGAAAGTCCTTTTTTCTCCTTCGCCTTTGGCAACTACCGGTTTACCAACATCATGGAGAAGAGTGGCTAGTCGGATTAATGGGTCTTTTGAGGGACAGTTTTTTAAAGACAAAAGTGAGTGTGTCCAAACATCATAAATATGGTGTTTTGCCTGAGTCATTCCGTAACCTTTTAGAAGTTCTGGCATGATTTGTTCTAAAAGTCCAGAGGACAAAAGTAAAGTAAATCCATCAGCGGGAAAATCACTTTTTAAAATTTTGAAGAGTTCGTCCTTTACCCGTTCTTTGGCGATTTGATTAATTAAAGTGGCATTATCCTGAATTGCCTGGAAAGTTTTTTGTTCAATGGTAAAACCAAGCTCTGTTGCAAGACGAATTGCTCGCATCATCCGCAGGGCATCCTCGGAAAATCTTTTATTTGGATCGCCAACCGCCCGAATAATTTTTGCTTTTAAGTCTTTTTGACCATTGAAGGGATCGATTAATTCAGATGGAGTTTTACCCTGAAGGGCCATCGCGTTTATCGTAAAATCTCTTCGAGCAAGGTCTTCTTTTAGAGATTTTCCCCAAATAACTTTATCCGGGTGACGGCGGTCAGTATAGCCAATTTCTTTTCTAAAAGTGGTTATTTCGTAAGGCTCAGGGGATGAGGGGTGAGAAATTCCTACCGTCCCAAATTTATTGTCGTAAAATCCTTTGGGAAAAATCTCAAGAATCTGGTTGGGGGTGGCATTGGTGGTAAAATCCCAGTCAATAATTTCTCTGTCCAAAAGAAGATCTCTGACCGACCCGCCAACAATATATATTTCAAACTTGGCTTTTTCAAACTTTTCTAAAATCTTGAGAACAAACTCTGGAAGTTCAAGATTCATCCTGATATGATTATAGCATGAAGAAATGGGTGATATTAGAGAAACGCAAAACTGAAGAGATTATCGAAACCCTTTTGGCGAATCGAGGGATTAAAACAAAAAAAGAAATAAAAGAATTTTTAAATCCTCCTGATCCTTATAAACTAACTGCTAAAGATTTAGGAATCAATCCAAAACAACTTTCCAAGGCTGTTAAGCGGATTAAAAAGGCAATTAAAAAAAAAGAAAAAATAATCGTCTATGGTGATTATGATACCGACGGAGTTTGTGCCACGGCCATTTTGTGGGAAACGCTCCATAAACTTGGAGCAAATGTTATGCCATTTATTCCTAAAAGAGACGAGGGATACGGATTAAAAGTCGAAAGAATTGAGGAGTTTGGGAAAGACGGAGTAAGTTTGATAATTACCGTTGACCAGGGAATTGTTGCCTTAAGACAAGTTGAACATGCTAAAAAACTCGGGGTTGATGTCATTGTAACCGATCATCACATACCTGGAAAAGAAAAACCAAAAGCCTTCTCGATTGTTCATACGACCAAACTCTCTGGCTCGGGAGTCTCCTGGTTTTTGGCGAAAAATTTGGAAGAACCGGGTCTTGATTTAGTGACCATCGGCACAGTTTCTGATGTCATGCCCCTAATCGGGGTAAACCGCTCTATTGTCTATCATGGACTGTCGGAAGTTGGAAAGACAAAAAGAGCCGGGCTTCGGGAACTTTACAGAACGGCTGGAATATTACCAGGAACCATTGGTACCTATGAAATTGGTTTCATTATTGGTCCCCGCTTAAATGCCGCCGGAAGAATGGAAGATCCAGTGGAGTCGCTAAGACTTGTTTGTACTCCTAACCTTGAGAAGGCAAAATTTCTGGCTCAAAAAATAGATGAACACAATCGACAGCGCCAACTTTTAACAGAACAGACAACTCTTCATGCTCGGGATTTGTGGCTTACTCAGGGCGGAAAGGCAAAATTAATTTTTGTTTCTCACCAGTCTTACGAGGAAGGAATTGTTGGATTGGTAGCAGGGAAATTGGCGGAAGAGTTTTATCGGCCGGCGATTATTGTTGCTAAAGGCGAAAAATATTCTCGGGCTTCAGCCCGGTCAATTAATGGTTTTAATGTTGTCGAAGCGATAAGGGCTTGTGCTGATATCTTAGGGCCTCACGGTGGACATCCTTTGGCGGCTGGGTTTTCAGTTGAAACAATAAAACTTGAAGAGTTAAGAGAAAGACTTGAGAAAATTGCTGAAAGAGAGATTGATGAAGAAAAATTAACTCCGGTTGTAAAAATTGATTTGGAATTAGACCTTAAGAGTATAAATTTTGACCTCTGGGAAAATTTAAAAAAACTTGAACCGTTTGGTTTTGGTAATCCAGAACCAGTTTTCTTAAGCCGAAATCTGACTGTTTCGGACGCCAAAACTGTTGGTAACGGCAATCAGCATCTCAAATTACGTGTTGCTTCTTCCGTGTCACCTGTTACTTTTGATGCCATTGGTTTTGGGATGGGAAGTTTGTTTTCCCAACTTTCTCCAGAAAAACCGGTTGATATTGTTTATAATTTGCTGGTTGACGAATGGAACAATGAGCGGAGACTTCAGTTAAAAATTAAGGATTTGAAAATGAAAAATGGAGAAGGAATTTAAAAAATTAATTGAGAAAATTAAAAGTTACGATCAGGGGGCAGATTTTGAGGAGATAAAAAAAGCTTTCCTTTTTGCTTCTAAAGTTCATCAGGGTCAAATCCGTCGTTCTGGTGAGCCAGTTTTAAGACATTTACTTTCGGTTGTTTTGGTTTTAGCTGACTGGAAACTTGATTCAACCTCGATTGAGGCAGGGCTTTTACATGACAGTGTTGAAGATGGTGGTGTTTCTCCCCAATTGATAGAAAAAGAATTTGGGGAAGAAGTTGGCGAGCTTGTTAACGGAGTGACGAAAATTGGTGAATTGAAACTTCGGGGTTCGGAAGAAGAAAAATTTGTCGAGAATTTAAGAAAAATGTTGGTGACAATGGCCCATGATTTACGGGTTGTTTTAATAAAACTGGCTGATCGCTATCACAATATGCAAACTCTTGCCTTTTTACCATTGGAGAAACAAAAAAGAATTGCTAAGGAAACCTTGGGGGTTTATGCCCCTTTAGCCGAAAGACTGGGGATTGGTGAGATGGCTGGCAAACTTGAAGATTTGGCTTTTCCGTATCTTTATCCTGAAGATTTTGCCTGGATTAAGAGTTTCTCGGCGCCTTTTTATCATCAAACAGAGGAAATAATTGAAGAAGCAAAAGAAGAAATCTTGGAAGAACTTAAAAAAGAAAAAACTAAAGGAGAGGTTTCGGGCCGAGCCAAGCATTTATATTCTTTATGGCAAAAACTTTTGCGTCCGGAAATTGAGAAAGATATTTCAAAAATTTATGATTTAGTGGCTTTGCGGATTTTAGTCTCCTCGGTTCGAGATTGCTACGCTACCTTAGGAGTAGTTCACAAAATTTGGAAACCGGTTCCATTCAAAGGAGTAAGTGATTTTATTGCCCAACCTAAACCAAATGGTTATCGTTCAATCCACACCACTGTTTTTGGTCCAAGAGGGAAAATTATTGAAGTTCAAATAAGAACTTACCAGATGCATGAGGAGGGAGAAAATGGAATTGCCGCTCACTGGTATTATGGATATCTAAAAACGGCTGGCGTCTCGGACAAAAGACTTGAAGACGGGGTTTTTGCTCCCAATGAGAAACTTTCCTGGGTTAGGCAACTTGTTTTATGGCAAAAAGAAATTGTCGGCTCCCAAGAATTTTTAGAAGCCTTAAAATTTGATGCTTTGAAACACCGGATTTTTGTTTTTTCCCCAAAAGGTGATGTTTTTGATTTGCCGGCGGAGTCAACCCCAATTGACTTTGCTTATGCGATCCACAGTGAGCTTGGAGATAAAGCCATGGGAGCAAAGGTTAATGGGAAAATGGTTTCCCTAGATTTTAGGCTTAAAAGTGGAGATATGGTTGAGATTTTGACTTCAGAAAAAAAGAAAGGTCCCTCGCGCGACTGGCTTTCTTTTGTGGTTACTAGAGTTGCCAAAAAAGAAATCTTAAAACATTTTCGCTCTAGCAAAGAGGCTGGTTATAAAGTATAATTTGGAGTATGGAAAGAACGCTCACTTCAGAAACAGTTAAAAAAGTTGGTGAAAAAGTTCGCCTTTGTGGTTGGGTTCAAACTCGCCGAGACCATGGGAAACTGGTTTTTATCGATCTTCGGGACCGCTCTGGAATTTTACAGATATTTGGAGGGAAGGAACTTGGAAAGTTGCGACCTGAAGATGTGGTGGAAGTTGTGGGCGAGGTGAAAAAACGCCCCAAGGAAATGGTTAACCCCAAAATTCCCACTGGAGAAATCGAAGTAGAAGTCCAAGAAATTAAAATTTTGGCAAAAGCAAAAGATTTGCCATTTCCAATAGACACCGAAGGGTTAGATATAGACGAAGACTTAAGACTGAAATATCGTTTTCTGGATCTTCGCCGGCCGCGCTTGGTTAAATACCTAGAGCTTAGACACAAAACAATTAAGTTTATTCGCGACTGGCTCGATAGTCGAGGTTTCATTGAAATTGAAACGCCAATTTTGACTAAAGCCACCCCAGAAGGCGCCCGAGATTTCATTGTTCCTTCAAGGCTTCAACCGGGAAAATTTTATGCCTTGCCTCAATCTCCTCAGCAGTATAAACAGCTTTTGATGGTCGCCGGCCTTGAGAAATATTATCAGATTGCCCGTTGCTTTCGTGATGAGGACCCACGGGCTGATCGAGCTTATGGTGAATTTACCCAACTTGATTTGGAGATGTCTTTTGTTACTCAAGAGGAAATACTTCAATTAATTGAAGCGCTTTTTACCGAGTTGACCGAGAAGGTTTTTAAGAAAAAAGTTTTTCAAAAGCCATTTCCCCGATTGAGTTACAAAGAAGCGATGGAAAAATTTGGCGACGATAAATTTGATCTTCGAGAAAAAAAGGATCCGGAGGTCGTTGCTTTTGCTTGGGTTTTGGATTTTCCATTGTTTGAAAAGACGCCGGAGAGAGAGATTGCTCCTTCTCATCATCCTTTTACTGCTCCAAAAGACGAAGATCTTCCTTTGTTAGATAAAGAACCCATGAAAGTCCATTCTTGGCAACATGATTTGGTTTGCAACGGATTCGAGGTCGGCGGTGGTAGCATTCGAATTACCGATCCGGAGATTCAAAAAAAAGTTTTTAAAATCCTGGGGCTTTCGGATGAGGAAATTGAGAAAAAATTTGGTCATCTCTTGAAAGCGTTTGAATATGGAGTTCCGCCTCATGGTGGGATTGCTCCGGGAATTGATCGCCTGTTAATGGCCGTGACTGGAGAGAAAAGTTTACGGGAATTAATTGCCTTTCCCATGAATGCCAGCGGCCAAACCTCGGTCATGGATGCTCCTTCGGAAGTTGACAAAGAACAACTTAAAGAATTGGGGATACAAATAATTTCCAAAAAAAAACATGGAGAAAGGTAGGGAATTCTTCAGGTGTCTGTGGAAGAGAAAAATACTGGGACTTGATTTTCTTTTAACTTTCTTAATTATTTTCTTTCTTCCTGGACAAACTTATTATGATAATTTAAGACTTTCTTGGCAGAAACCAAAAGTTTTCGCTTCTCATTTTGTCATTTCTCCGCCGGTGCCTCTCCCCAAAAACAAAACTGGCGCTCTAGCACCTTCTCTTTCAGCAAAATCGGCTTTGGTTTCTGATGTTCCTTCTGGGGTAATAATCTATGAAAAAAATAAAGATTTAGAACTTTTACCAGCTTCAACTACAAAAATAATGACTGCTTTAGTCGCTTTAGATTTCTATCAACTAAACCAAGTTCTGGAGGTTTTGGAGGTTTTTTCTGAAGGTCAAGATATTAAACTTCAAAAAGGAGAAAGACTGACAGCTGAAAATCTCCTTTACGCTCTCTTGGTGGCCTCAGCTAATGATGCGGCCGAAACCCTAGCCCAAAATTATCCAGGAGGGAGAGAAAATTTTATTGCCCAGATGAACCAAAAAGCCGAAAATTTAAATCTTTTAAATACCCATTTTGTTAATCCAACCGGAATAGATGAGAGTGGACAATATACTTCGGCTTTTGATTTAACCAGGCTAGCCCAGCTGGCGATTAAAAATCCGACCTTTGCCAAAATTGTCGCTACCAAAAAAGTTGTTGTTTACTCTTATGATAAGAAATTTGTCCATCCGATCTCAAATATCAATGTTCTTCTTGGAAGTGTCCCTGGTATTAAGGGGATTAAAACTGGCTGGACGATTTCCGCTGGAGAATGTTTGGTTGGTTTTGATGAGCAAAACGGAGAACAAATTATTACTGTTGTCTTGGGAAGTCAGGACAGATTTGGGGAAACAGAAAAATTATTAGATTGGGTTTTTGGAAATTTTTCCTGGGAGTCTCCTTTATAAGTCTTATTCCACCCATTTCGGATCAACCGCCGAAACGTAGGCAACAAAGTTTCCATCTCCTTCAAATACAAAGACTGGCTGAAGAAAATTTTGGGGCTCTGGCGAATCAAAATAGGCAAGATAAATTTTTCTAATAGTAATTTTGCCATCAGTGTTTTCTCCCAAACTTGAAATAAATCCCCCTCCTCCCTGAAGTTCCTGCCAGGCCGCTGTCGTCGATTTTAAAGGATAGGTGGAAAAATTCTCTTTTTCAACTTTGTTGTAGTTATAACTTGCCTCAACAATTCTTTTTCCTCGCTCCCTTACTCCGGAGAAAATAAAATAAATTAAACCTTCTTTTGGGTTTTCTGGCAAAACTGGCAAGCTATCTAGGTCTTGGCGGAAAAGCCCGACTTTAACAAGGTCTGCTTCGGATAAAGAGATGGCAGAAAGCAAATTTGGTGCTTGATATTTAAGATAAGAAACCTCGGCTTTTCCGGACGCTAGGTCTTCAGCTAGAAGTCCGGCTCCTTGGAGAAAACTTTTGCTTTCCGAAATTGCCTGGTCATTTGAAGGTAGCTTTTTTTCAACAAAGATAGATTGGTCGCTTGAAAAATCGTAATGGAGCCTAAAATTTCCCGTAACGATGTCTATATCTAAGGTTGTTGCCGGCGCCGTCTGGGTGGAGAAACGATAGACTCGCGAGGACAAAGCTTGAGGGGTGGAGCTAAAACCCATTTTTCTGGCGGTCTCTTTGGCTCGGTCTAAAGAAAGAAGAGTGGCTCCGGGCTTGACCGAAAAATAAACTTTGCCAATTGAGGAAAGATTGGGGATTGTTCCTTGGATTGTTTCAAGTTTGAAAGAAAGAGTTGGGAACCCCTCCCTTTTAGGAAAATCAATCTTTGGCAATTTACCAAAAGAAACTGTTGGTGGAGGCGGGGGAGGGGGATGAATTTTGCGAAGGTAAGCCGTGGTTACTCCCCAAATAAAGCGGAAAATCAAAAACCCAACAAAAAAAATTGCTCCATATTTTATTCCCTTGCGGGTATAGTAGGCAGTGACGGTTAAAGTGGCCATGGCAGGTATATTTTGAGTATAACTTTCGCTTGTGTTAAAATCAAGGTGAAATGGAAAAAGTTCGGACAAGAATTGCTCCCTCACCCACTGGTTTTGCTCACGTGGGGACTGCCTATCTTTCCCTTTTTAATTTTGCCTTTGCCCGGAAATTTAAAGGCAAATTTATTCTTCGGATTGAGGATACTGATGTTAAGCGCCATGTTCCCGAAGCAGAAAAAGCAATTTTTGAGGGTCTTCGTTGGCTTGGTTTACTTTACGACGAAGGACCGGATATTGGTGGTCCTTTTGGACCATATCGGCAATCAGAAAGGCTTTCTCTTTATAAAAAAACTTGCCAAAAACTTTTGGAGAAAAAACTTGCCTTTGAAGATGAGGGAGCGGTTCGTCTCCGAGTTTCCAAAACCGGAGAAACTTCTTGGAATGATTTAGTTCGGGGGAAAATTATTTTCAAAAATGAAAATATCGAAGACTTTGTCTTGCTTAAATCTGATGAGTATCCGACTTATAATTTTGCTTGCGTGGTTGATGATTTGGCCATGAAAATTTCTCATGTGGTCAGGGCGGAAGAACATATCTCAAACACCCCAAAACAAATCCTTCTTTATCGCGCGTTAGGAGAAAAGCCTCCATTTTTTGCCCATATGCCACTTTTGCGAAATCCGGACCGGTCAAAAATTTCCAAAAGAAAAAATCCGGTGGCTTTATCTTGGTATCAGGAACAGGGATATTTACCCGAAGCCTTAGTTAATTTTCTTTGTCTTTTGGGTTGGTCTCATCCAAAAGAAAAAGATATTTTCTTAATTTCAGAATTTATAAAACTTTTTAGTTTTGAAAGAGTGGTGACGACTGCCCCAATTTTTAATTTTGAAAAACTTGACTGGATAAATGGGGTTTATATTAGAAAAACTCAAAACTCAAATCTCAAATCTCAAATCTGGGAGTTTTACGAGAAGAAGTACCCTGAAAGATTGATTAAGCAAACTATCCCTTTGGTCAAGGAAAGACTTACAAAACTTTCAGATTATCCTGCTCTGGCTGGATTCTTTTTCAAAGAGCCCAAGGTTGATAAAAAATTATTTAGTAAAGAAGCAAAAGAACAGTTATCTTGCGCTTTTGAAGTTTTAGAAAAATTAAAAACCTGGGATAAGAAAAATCTGGAGCAAGTTCTTCAGGGACTTATTAAAGAAAAAAATTGGAAAACAGGAGATTTCTTTATGAATTTTCGTATCGCCCTCACTGGCTCCAAAATCACCCCCCCAATTACCGAGTCGGTTGAGATTTTAGGAAAAGACAGAACTTTAAAACGACTTAAGGTAGCAACTGCCTTACTATGACAAGTTCCACTCCATTACTCCAGTGTAATAGAGTAGGATGAGGAGTTTTTATGACGAAGGTATCTAGAATTCTTATTGATCCCAAAAGAATATCGTTTTTTATAAATTCTTTGTGGAATACTCTGGCTCTTATCGAGGACAGAAAAGAGGCAGAAGCATTTTTTAAGGATGTTTTCACTCGAACAGAGATTCTTATGTTCGCCAAAAGAATCCAAATCGCTAAGATGCTTCTTCTGGGGTACGACTATCAAACAATTAGTTCTTTTGTTAGGGTGGGAAATACCACTATCTCTAAAGTTAGCGACTGGCTGAACCAAAGTAAAGGGGCAAAAGAGGTTATTTTGCGCGTGTTAGAAATAGAGAAACGACAAAAAGAGAAATTAGAGATGCCCCCACCTCCTCGAGGTATCACTTCGCTGGGGCCAAATTTAGCTAAGTTGGGGATCGAAGCAGCAATAAAGCAGATTAGTAAACGGAAAAAAAGAAAATCGGTAGAGAAATCACTTCACTCCAATACTCCAGTGTAATGGAGTAGGTGATCTAGGAGCGGGATAACGTAGGAAAAAGAAAAACCCTCAAGCGTCTTCAAAATTGCCTCAAAATGTGATAAAATAAACTCGCATTTGGGGGTCGTCTAATGGTCGGACGATGGTCTCTGGAACCATCAATCGTGGTTCGAATCCACGCCCCCAAGCAAAATCTTGGTTCGTTTACCCTGAATTTATTGAAGGGAATCCAGGCTGGGCAGCCAAGGTGTGAAAACAGTATGGCAAAAAGAATTTTTATTGTCCATGGTTGGGGAGGAAGTCCAAGAAACGACTGGGTTCCCTGGGCAAAGAGAGAACTAGAAAAAAGGGGGTATAGAGTGTACGCGCCCGAAATGCCCGATACAGAACATCCCAAAATTAAAGCCTGGGTTACCCATTTAGCCAAAAAGGTGGGTGAAGCAGATAAAAACACTATTCTTGTAGGACATAGCATTGGTTGCCAAACAATTTTGAGGTATTTACAGACACTTCCGGAAGACAGGAAAGTTGATAAAGTTATTTTAATTGCAGGTTGGGGAGGAAAGTTAATTCTAGATATAGAAGAGGAAGAAGAAATTGCCAAACCGTGGCTAGAAACACCCATAGACTATGCGTCAGCAAGGAAGAAAGCAAACCTATTTATCGCAATTTTTTCAGACAACGACCCTTATGTCCCCCTTAAAGAAAATGCAGAACTCTACAAAGAAAAATTAGGGGCAAAAATCATTATTGAAAAGAGGAAGGGACATTTTAATGAGGGATATGGAATTAAAAAACTTCCTGTTTTAATGAAGATACTTGAATGGTCGACAAAGGGGTCCTAGACCGGCCTGCTCAGCCCGAAATTTATATTTAGTAGAGTTAAGAATAATTGAATGCCCAAAAAGATATTTGAAGAACTCACAGTTTTACCTCCTAAGGTTATAAATATAATTGTTGAATTTGGGAAATTCATAGATGATTATGACCGCGGAAAGTTTTCTAACGAATCTAATTTGACTTCTAAGTTGCCTTACTCAAAAGACCTCATTGCTGATTCACTGCAGAAAGCCCTAAAAATAGCCAAAGATAAAAATCTTAAGAATTATCTCTTCGTCTTAGGGGCAACTTTAGATATTTTAACAAATTCTGGTCTTCTAAAGAAGGTTCGATCTAGTTAATTTGAAAAATGTCAATAGCGACACACCCCTAAGGTGTGCAAAAAGATAGGCTATGTTTTTGGCAAAGCATTGCCTGAGGAGGGGAGAGGAAGTCAGGAGTACAAAAATAAATAAATGGCGCTAAAGAGAAATATGACCCGTGATGAAATGATCGGGTTTATAGACGATGAGCTACTTCCTCAGGTAAAGTTGGAGATTCAAAATTGGATAAAACCTAAAAAAAGGCAAGGTGGATATTTTATTACGGTACGACAGATTCTTTGCATGGTTGACTTCTTAGGCGCAGTATATTCAGGCTACCCTTTTTCAGAAAGAAAAGACGATCCAAAAGGTAGGCGAATTGCAAGACCTGACAAAGCGATAAGATTTATTACTACATTTTTTGAGCCAAAACAGACTTATCAGAAAGACACTGTAACTAAACTATATGATATGTATCGACATGGACTTGTGCACTTGTACCAACCCAAATTTCTAAAATTGACTAGCAAAAAAGTACTAAAGTGGTTTTTCTACAAAGGCAAAAGGCAAAGAAATAGAATAATAGTCGATTCAGATCAAGGGAAAAAAGTTTTCAAAAATGTTTATCACCTTAGGATAATATGTGGTGATCCAAACAAAAAAACATATCACCTACCAGTCTGCATCAACGCTCTTTATGAAGACTTTGAGAAAGCCACTTTGCGATATAAGGATAAGCTTAAAAACACAAAGTACCTACAAAGAAATTGGCGTACAACTGTTAATGCCATCTGCAAACCTCAGTAAAAACCGTAGTGTTGCTGGCTGAGGTATTGTTCCCCATAATAGGTTCCAACATAGTCAACCAGTTCGCAGCAAATTTTCAAGGAGATGTCAAGGAGTATCCTTTACGTCTCTCTTTACGCTCGCAAGACGTCCCCTTGCGAGGCTACTATTAATACTCTATACCTTGGTAAAGATTAAGCTGGTTACCAAGTTCTTTGTTGAATGAGTTTATGAAACTAATAGTTAACCAACTTGTTATCACTATTGAAATTATGGTTAAAAAAAGCGCTACTAAACCAATCTTTTTTGATTTTTCATCCGATTGACGCAAATATTTAATAGCGGGCCAAACTCCAAGAGGAGGCAAAAAGAAGCTTACAGAGTAAATCAGCAGTTGTCTTAAAAAAGTTGTTGACAAAGGTTTCTCTTTTTGAGAATCCATACAATATCAATAATACTATATTTTGCCAGTTCGTGATATTATGGATTTGATGAAGTCAAAGAATTTTTTCTTAATTCTTCTTTCTTCGGCTTTGTTTTTGGCAATTTTTGTTTTATTTTTGTCTAGCCAAAAATTTTTGCTTGAAAACCCTGGCTGTCATTGTCAAGGGACTGGAGGATTCCAATTTAGGGAGACGCAGGCTTATTTTGAAGGAAAAGAAATTTCTGCGCCTTTGGCTTCAAGATGGGAACTTTCGCCAACTGAACAAAAAGTTCTGGGAGAGGCAACTGGAGAAGAAAAATGGATTGAAGTTGATTTATCTGAACAAAAAATTCGGGCTTGGGAAGGGAATAGGCTTTTTTTAGAATCCTTGGTTTCTACTGGAAAATGGGCAAGGACACCAACAGGCGAATATAGGATTTGGGGGAAGTTTAAATATGCTAAGATGTCTGGAGGAAGTCGGGCGCTTCATACCTATTATTATCTTCCAAACGTCCCTTATATTATGTATTATCAGAATGGTTTTGGGCTTCACGGAACTTATTGGCATAATAATTTTGGCCAAACCATGAGTCATGGATGTACTAATCTGCCCACGCCAGTAGCGGAAAAACTTTTTTACTGGACAACTCCTTCAGTTGATAATTTGAATGCCGTCCGCTCGACCAAAGATAACCTTGGGACAAGAATTGTGATTCACGAATAGATTCGCTTGATGGCTTAGGTAGGAATTTATTGTTCGGTTTCGTCATGGCATCCCGCACCATATTGGTGCGGGACCGCCCTCGGATTCTGAATTCCGAGGCTCGAGTTGTGTTCCGGAGTCCTCGGGCTTGCCAGGTGAAACCTTCACAAAAATTCTACCCTCGCCACACCCTGCGAGATAAAAAATTCGTGTTAATTCGTGAGGCGACCCAGACTGCCTTTCGCGGTAGAACAAAGATTTGTGGTCGCCAAGATTCGTGTAAATTCGTATGAGACTACCGGAATTTAAATGCGTAACGAATGACTATTGACATTTAGCACTTAATATGCTAGACTGCTAAAAACAAA
>Ga0210057_1005514_pt1 | contig 16219 bp, 13 predicted proteins | sample CryGeyCG2114_010_2_FD_183968 | JGI IMG/M metagenome (GOLD analysis project Ga0210057, IMG submission 183968) | Groundwater microbial communities from aquifer - Crystal Geyser CG10_big_fil_rev_8/21/14_0.10 (SPAdes) (version 2) | ecosystem: Environmental > Aquatic > Deep subsurface > Groundwater ...
CGAGTACAAAGGAGCACTTATTTTCTCCGATTATGCCCATCACCCGACAGCTGTCAAGGAAACTTTAAGGGCAGCCAAAGAAAAATATCCTCAAAGACGATTAGTGGTTGCCTATCAGCCTCATCATTTTGATAGAACAAAGAGACTTTTTAAAGAATTTACAAAAGCTTTTGATTTGGCTGATTTGGTTATTTTGAATGAGATTTATGATGTTCCGGGCAGAGAATCTGCCAAAAAAATAAGCTCCAGAGATTTAGTCGGAGAATTAAAGAAGCGAAAAATTAAGGCAGTCTTTACCAAGGATTTAAAAGAGACAAAGGAATTTCTGCTAAAGAATATCCGGCGGGGAGACTTAGTTTTAATAATGGGAGCAGGGGACATTTATAAATTAAAAATCTGACTTATCCACAGCTGATTTGTTTTACTTTATAGTTTCTGTTATTATATAAAAAAGAGGTTTATTTAAACAACAAAGGTCGTCTAATAATACTAATAAATTACTAAGAATTGATAATTACTTTATGACTCTCTATATTATTATCGCTATAATTATTGTTTTGGCAATCGTTCTTTTCTTCTTGCTTAGAAGAAAAAAACCAAAAGCAGCCCCAGTTGAGGGGGCGATGGAGGAGGGCCCCGCAGAGACTACAGGGACTGAAGAGAAACCGGAATTATAGAAATTTACCCTGTTAGAAGTATTGGTATAATATTCTCTGGGCATCAAAAATCTAATTTTGACATTTTACAGATGAGCAAATTGTGGTACAAAAACTTCTAACGGGGTTTGCTTAAAGGGACAATAAAAGTCCGACCTATTTTATTATGATTTGGGTCGGACTTTTTGAATTAAAGTTTTTTGACAGCGGGATTGATTTTTGATACTATAAGCGTACGGTTTTAAGTTGTTTGGAATAAAAAAAGAGGCGGCCATCTAAATCGAGATTTGAAAATTTGATTGTTTGATTGAAGTAGATGGCCGCGTTTTTAAAAAATATTTATTAGGGCATATCGGTTTCGGCTGCCCACCCTTTTGGAATAATCCTTAATTGTTAATGAACTCTTCTATTTTTATATTACTCCAAAAATTTAAAAAAGTCAAGGATATAATTGTGGATAACTTGATATGAAAAATCCAAAAGTTTTTATTATTATTTTGCATTTTGGAAATCCAAAAAATACCGAAGAATGTTTAAAATCATTGGAGAGTTTAGAGTATGATAATTTTGAAACAGTAGTTATTGATAATACAAAAGAGAACCGAGGTTTTGCCGGCGGAAATAATATAGGGATTAAGCAGGCGTTGGAAAAAGGCGCTGATTATATTTTATTCTTGAACAATGATACGGTGGTTGAACCGAGTTTTTTAAAAGAATTAGTTAAAGCAGGGGAGAGTAATAAAAAAATCGGGATTTTGGGGCCCATCGGAGGCAAAATAAATTGGCTTTATACAAAAGGTATTCATGTGACAAAGGATGTTGATTATATTAGCGGTGCTTGTATGTTGGTGAAGCGAGAGGTGATTGAGAAAATTGGGCTAATGCTCGAACAATATTTTCTTTATTTTGAAGACGTAGAATGGTGCTTAAAAACACGTAAGGTGGGTTATAAATGCGTTTTAGTGCCCGAAGCCAAGATATGGCATAAGGTATCTTCTAGTACCCAAGCCGAATCATTTTCTTATATTTATTATCATTTTCGCAATGGACTTTTATTAGCCAGGAGAAATGCCCCGTTTTTTATTAAGTTATTAGCGTATTTTGTTAGTTTTTTAGTGTATATTAAACAATTAATTAAATCTTCCAGTAAATGGACGAAAGCCATTAAAATGGGAATAAAAGATTTTTACAAGGGGAGATTTGGGAAATATGAAAATTGGCATTGATTGTCACAATTTGGAAGGGAAAAGGACTGGGACTGGTAGGTATTTAATGAATTTATTAAAATATTGGGCAGATGAAAATGCCGAATTTATTTTGTATTTTAAAAATAAAATTCCAAACGATATTCCTGAGAGTAATAATTTTCAGAAAAAAGTTTTGAAAAGCAGCAGCAATGCTTTATTTATACATTATTTTTTGCCTCGAGCAGCAAAGAAAGATGGAGTTGGTATTTTATTTTGTCCGAATTATATCGCCCCATTTTTTTATAATGGCGATATTGCTTTAGCACTGCACGATATTATTTATGAAGCTCGTCCAGATTTATATAACTGGCCAAGTATTTTTGACAGAATATTATTAAAAAAAGTTTCAAAAATTTCCGCCAAAAAAGCGAAAATAATTTTTACTTGTTCCGAGTTTACTAAAAACGAGATAATAAATTATTATAAAATAAATCCCGAAAAAATATTTGTTATTCCTTTAGCCGCTGATGAAAAATTTAAAAATGTTGGATACTCGACTTCCAACATAAAGAAGAAATTTGTGCTTTATGTTGGGGACATAATCAAACGAAGGTTTGTTCCAGAAACAATTAAAGCGTTCAAGTTTTTAGAGAAAACTTGTCCCGAGCTTGTCGAGGGATATAAATTTTTGATTATTGGTAGAAATCGTATCGGGCAACAGATTAGCCAAAACAACATTATTCACAAAGATTATGTTAGCGAAGACGATTTGGTGTTATTATATAATGCCGCTGATTTGTTTGTTTGGTTATCCAGCTATGAAGGATTTGGCTTGCCGCCTCTGGAAGCAATGGCGAGCAAAACACCGGTTTTATCAACTAAAAAAACCTCGTTAGCCGAGGTTTTAGGTGATTATCCGATTTGGGTTGAAAATCCGGAAGATATTGATGAAATTAGCGACAAGATGTTAAAAATTTTGAAAGATGAGAATTTGAGAAACGAAATGATTAAAAAAGGATTAGAGCAAGCACAAAAATTTTCTTGGCAAAGAACAGCCGAAGAAACATTAAGGATATTAATAAATTATGCAAAATAAAATTTCTTTTTATATTATTTTAGTTCTTGAGATTTTGGCCGTGGTTTTGGCTAGTATTGGCGTAGTAGAAAGAGAGGCGGTTTTGGTGATGACCGGATTGATGGTTTTTTATTTTATTTTTAGCCCGATTAAGGATAGTTTGATTTTGTTTATTATTTCTATTCCTTTATTTATTGCTCTGCCAATCGGCAATTTTGATTCAATGGCTAACTGGAGGATTTTATTAGCAATTTTATTTCTCGTTTGGTTTTTTAAGAAATTTTCGTTAAAAGGACTTATAAAGACGAGGCCAAAATCAGCATTGGTAATTTTTACGGCTTTATTTTTAGTGATAGGGGTTTTGTCGCTTTTTGTTGCGACGGATGTTGTTGTCGGCATCAAAAAAATATTATTTTTAATTAATATATTTTTACTGTTTATTGTTGTAAAAGACATTGCCCGGGATGAAGAAATGAAATCGAAAATAATTAAGGCGGGGGCATGGGCGGGAATCATTTCATTGATTGTCGGCTATTCTCAGCTTATTTTTGTATTTTTAAAACCCTTATACACTTTCTGGCAATGGTGGGCGAAAAATGTTATTTCGGTTTTTTATGGAACAAATTTATCCGAATTATTGACCAAAAGCAACACCTGGTTTTCTTATTACGCTGACAGCCCGCCGACATTAAGAATGTTTTCGGTTTTCCCGGATTCTCATTCTTTCGCCCTGTTTGCTATAATCGGATTAATTTTTATTGTTTATTTGTTAAAAAACAAAAAATATCTTTGGTCAGTTGTAATTTTATCTTTATTGGCTTTAATATTTTCCGGTTCCAGGGCGGTGTGGCTGAGTGCAATAATTCCGTTTTTAGCAGCAATATTTTTATTGATTCTTAAAAAACAGAAAGCTTTTAAGCCATTTATTGTAATGTTAATAATTTTTGCTCTGGCTTTTCCAGTTTCGTCTTTAATAATGTCCAGGTCTTATCAGGGTGGGGCAGATAGCACCTTGGCTTTTAAAAGAGCAAAAACAATTACTGATTTGGATGAGTTGTCAGTTAAAAGCAGAATGGGAATTTGGAAAACATCATTTCAGTCGATATTAAAACATCCGATATTGGGCGTTGGCATAGGGAACTATCCAATAATTTTGGGCGAGGAAATTTCTGCAGGCAAAAAAGGCGCTTCTGCGCATAATCTTTATTTGGACATTGCCTCGGAAATGGGATTATTGGGCTTGATTGTTTTTTTGCTGATATTTTTTGAAATTTTAAAAACTTGCTGGAAGAAATTCAGAGAAAACAGTTATGCCTTAGCTTTTCTTTTCTTTTTTGTCTGGATTTTAATTTATAATCTTTTTGACGTGGTGTTGTTGAATGATAAAGTTTTGCTGTTATTTATGGTGGCATTGGCCACTTTATATTCTGTTAAAAATCATGAATAAATTGGTTTCAATAAATATTCTTACTTATAATGCCCAGGATTTAATTGAGCCTTGCTTGAAATCGGTTTTAGAACAGACATATCCTAATATTGAGATTTTAGTAGTTGATAATGCCTCATCTGATAAAACTTTGGAGAAAATAAAAAATCTTCCCGTTAAAATAATAAGAAATAAAGAGAATCTTGGATTTTCGGCCGGGCATAATGTCGGGATTAGAGAAAGCAAGGGAGAGTATATTTTGTGTTTAAATCAAGACGTGATTTTGGATAAAGATTTTGTTAGATATGCGGTGGAGGCGATGGAAAAAGACAATGAAATTGGTGCCATTCAAGGAAAATTATATAAAAAAGACAAAAGTTTAGACACTACCGGATTATTAGCATTTAAAAACAGAAGATTTGTTAATCGTGGACAGGGCGAGGAGGATAAAGGACAACATGATAAAACTGAAGAAATTTTTGGCGTTGATGGCGCCGCGCCACTATATCGGCGGAAGGCATTAGAGGATATAAGAATCAATAATGAATATTTTGACGAAGATTTTTTTATGTATAAAGAGGACGTTGACCTGGCTTGGCGACTTAGGCTTTATGGTTGGGAAGCAGTTTATGAGCCAAAAGCAATTGGCTATCATCTAAGAGGGGCGGGGGAGAAGGCGGTTAAGAATTATTTAGCCATTGCTTCGGCGAGAAAAAAAAATTCAGAATTTGCCAAATTTCATTCTTTTAAAAACGACCGCTTGATGAGAATAAAAAATGAATTGCCGGCCTTGTTTTTTCGCGATTTTTATCGTATAATAATAAAAGAAATAGCTGCATGGCTTTATGTGTTGATTTTTGAAAGATACAGCTGGAAAGCTATTAGAGAGCTGTTTAAACAGGCCCCGATTGCCTGGAGAAAAAGAAGGATTATTATGAAGAGAAAGAGAGTTGGAGCGAAAGAGATGAGTAAGTGGTTCGTATAAAAATATGGAGTTATTAGCGAATGTATCTTGGTTTACACCGACTTGGGATTTGTTTGTAATCCTGTTTTTGTTTGTTGCCGCCTTTCTTTTGGGATTGACCATCGGGCGAAATAAAATTATAATTCTTTTAATCGGCATTTATATTGCCATTGTAGTTATAAATTTTTTCCCTTTTGGCGATATTTTTGAAACGCCAAAGACGGATGAAAATTTTGTTTATCCGATTGCACTTTTTATAATTATAGTTGTTTTATTTTTCTTTTTGCTTTCAAATTCAGCCTTGAAAAAAGTTCTTAAGAGAAAAGGCGATAAATCGGTCTTGTGGATTATTCTTTTTAGCTTGTTTTATATCGGACTTTTTCTGAGTGTTGTTTTATCTTATTTTCCACAAGATTTAGTTGATACGTTTAATCCTATTACTCAGAAAGTTTTTATGAGCGAATTGGCTAAATTTCTTTGGGCAGTTTTGCCGGTTGCCGGAATGGCATTAATAAGGGTAAGAAAGAGAAAAGAATTTATTGGGGATTATTAATATTATTATGAGAAGAGAAATTTTAAGTCCGGAAAAATTCGAAAAAAAAGAACCGCGGGAAGTTTTTCGATATGAACTTGACAAAGAGAAGGGGCTTGATATTGTATTAAAACCTGCGCCAGAAATTAGGTTATCGAGAAGGGGTTTTTCAGATATGAAATTGACTAAAGAGGGGGCTATTGTTTTAAAATATGAGCCTATTCGAATAATTTTAGAACAAAATAGAGAAGAGCTTTTCGACTTGCAACAGGAGCTTGTTAGACAAGGATTTTTTCCAGAGGGCTATAATTTTGTCTTTGTTAATAAAAAAGCAGAAGAGAAAGAAAAAAAGATTTTCGGTAATACCAAAGGCATCTGGATGTGCGATACGGATTATAGGCGCGTAGAACTTCCTCGGGAATGGAACGAAGGAGTAAAAGATGTAATAGCTTTATTGCATGAAATAGGTCATGGTTTGGATAAAACCGTACCGGAAAAAGAAAAAGAAATTTCCCAATGCTCTCAAGAAAAATCCCTGAGATTAAAAAGTCAACTCGAACGATATGCCTGGGCAAAAGCCTTGACTATAGCAAGGGCATTCAATAAGACCAAAGGAATCGATTTGTTAAAACCATTCAGAGGAAAAACACCGAAAGAAACGAGGGAAAATTTAGAAAATTATATTCATGGGGCCGATAGCTTAGGATGTTCTGAACGATTCGATATTGCTCAGGGTGAATTAGCACAAGAACTGAAAGGACTTTTTACAACTAAAATTTATAAAGGAGAGAAATTTACTCCGGAACATAGAAAAAAGATTAGAAAGTAAATACGCGCGCATAGCTCAGCTAGGTAGAGCAGCTGCCTTTTAAGCAGACGGTCGGGGGTTCGATTCCCTCTGCGCGTATCATTTAGGGCGACCGAGAGGCGTCAAAAAAATCGCTTGAAAAGCGATTTTTTGGTATAATGGGAGTGTAATAATTAATCAACAAAAACATGAGACAAAAACTAATAACAACCATTTTATTGACCCTAACTATATTTTTTCTATTTGCAGCCCCAGTTGCAGCCGAGGACATTGATGATTCTTTATTACCCGGAATCCCCGGCCGAATCCAAGGAACCGGCACCTTTTTTGAAATAAAAGACAGCAAATATCTTAATATCTCTCTTCAAAGCGACAAAGAAATAACCGTAGTATTAGAATCGGTTCCCAAAACAATAAGCCTCATTATCGAGGCTTCTTCTGTTTCTGATTCTGCTATTTTAACCTTTAGTAATTTAGAGCCCAACAAAACCTATTACAAATACGACAACAGCTACAAAAACGAAACCATCTTAATTTCTACTTCAAGCGGAACCTATACTTTTACACAAGACCTAACTCGGCCTCATCATGTTTGGTTCCAAGAAACCCGAGGCACCATATTTATTCCCGATAATTGTTCTGACTATGGGATCTGGGACGAGCCTACTTCAACTTGCACCCTATCCAACGACTTAGTCGAAAGCATGGAAATAACCGTCGATAATGTCACTTTGGATTGCAACAATCATAAAATAACAGGGGCTAATACTGGTTACGGAATTTATGTAAATAGTAAGTCAGGCATTGGGATTAAGAACTGCTCGATTAGTGGTTTTTCTTACGGGGCATATCTAGGCTCTTCTATAAATAATAATATTTCTAATAATGATATTTCAAATAATGAATGGGGGGGTATATTTTTGTACAATTCTTCAAATAGTATTATTACTGAAAATCATGTCTCAAAAAATGGTTATAATGGAATTGTTCTTACCTGTGCCTGGTGTCAGATATCGAATAATACTATTACTGAAAATAGTATCTTAAATAATTTTGACTCAGGCATTTATCTTTACTCTGCTACTAATAATAATGTTGTTGGCAACAATGTTGTAGGTAATGGCGGATGGGGCGGTATCGATTTAAATAATTCTTCGGACAATAATATTACTGGAAATTCTCTTTTAAATAATGTGGGGGCTGGTATCGTTCTTGAGGGATGGCAAGATAGACAATCTAAAGGAAATAAAATTATTGGAAATAATGCCTCGGGCAATGAACATGGCATCTTTCTGGTTTATGCCGCTCCTGAGAATTATTTTAGAAACAATTCATTGGCTAATAATAAGTACAACCTCAGTATTTACGGATATTATATGTATTATGACAGTTATCAAGCTAGTCATTTTATTCAAGATATAGATACTTCAAATACAGTTGATGGTAAGCCAATTTATTATTTAGTGAACGAGCAGGATAGAATAATTGATGCAGATAGTAATGCTGGTTTTGTTGGCGCAATAAATTCAAAGAATATTACGGTAAAGAACATTATACTGGAAAACAATTACGAAGGCGTGCTGTTTTTTAATACTACAGACTCAGAGATCGAAAATGTTAGTGCATCTAATAATAAAATAGGTATCGGCTTACACTCCTCCTCTAATAACAGCATTCATAGTAGCACTACACTAAACAATGAAAATGGCATATATTTACAGCTTCACTCTTCAAACAATAGTATTACGGAAAATATTATTTCAAGCAATGAATACAACGGTATTTATCTATATCGCTCTTCTGATAATATTATAATTGGGAACGATATTTCAGGCCAAAAAAATATTGGCATATTTCTTACTGGAGCATGGTACGAGGGATCGAATAATAATAAGATATATCATAACAACTTTATAGATAATCTGTATCAAGTAGCTGTTGGCGGAACTGGCAACATTTTTGATAATGGCTATCCTCTTGATTTCGATCTGTCAATCCACGGAGGAAATTATTGGTCGGATTATACTGGTATAGACCAATTCGGGGGTCCAAGCCAAAATCAGTCTGGAAGTGATGGTATAGGAGATACGCCTTATAGTATAAGCACCATACCTATTGATAATTATCCCTTTATGAAAAAGAGTGGATGGGAAGTGTCGGCAAATCAACTCCCAACTTTTTCAAGTCTTAATCAATATAAATCTATTGCTATTGAATCAGCCTCTATTTCCGAAGGAGGCATTACCAGCGACTCCACCGTTGTTTTCAAAGCAATGGTAAGTGATCCTGATAATGATAAAGTAAAACTTGAAGTAGAATTGCGTCAATTCACCGAACCCTTTACCGGACAATATGACGGAGGAATTTTAATTTCTGATTTTGTAAATTCCGGAAGTCAAGCAATCATTACCCGAACCGATTTGGTTAATGACCAATACAAATGGCGTGCGAGAGCAATAGATGAAAAAGGAGCCACCTCAGGAGATTGGCAGGAATTTGGCACAGAGGGAAATGTGGATTTTGAGGTAAAATTTGTGCCGCTGTATACGCAGGTGTTTTCAAAGCATCCTTCAGAAATAGAAACCTTTCAATGGTCTAGGCAGAATTACGATTATGCGCGGGCGGACAAGCCGTATGGCTGTGGCTATACTATCGGCAATTGCGGTTGCGCTATCACCTCAATGGTAATGCTGGGAAGATACTATAACATTGATACAGCAATTAATGATAGTAATGTTGATCCCGGAAATATTAATGCCTGGCTTATTGATAATAAAGGCTATATTAACAATAAAAAATCTGAAAAGGATGGAAGTTTATTCTGGGGCAAGGCAATTGAATACCTGGGATTTATTAATGAACAAACGGGAAAGCACATGGCAAGGCTCAATCTTGATTTCTATAATGCTTCTACCAGCTTCCCAAATCAGAAAGACGAAATAGATGAATATATTAATTCCTCTAAACCAGTAATCGCTCATAGTGACAGATTCGGACATTATTTTATAATTGATAACCAAATTAAAGACGGGGCAGTTACTACCTATACTCTTAAGGACCCTAAATGGTTTGGCACAACAAAACTTAATCAGATTAAAAATCTTGGCAATCCAGAAAATCCTGTCCAGGGCTATAACAATCATTTTGAAGAAGCCAATCTTTTCAGTTATCTAGCCGAACCAAAACCAATTACTGGTTTATTATATATCTATCTTGCTTCTCCAGCCGAGCTTTTGATTACCGATCCATTAGGAAGAAAGCTTGGGAAAAATCCAGTCGCAGGATTAGTTTATAATGAAATTCCAAATGGTTCCTATACTAAAGAAGGGGTGATAGTAAGTAGCGACAATCCCCTTAATCCAGATGATTTTCCCGAGGGCAAGGTTATCTACATCTCTTCCTTAATTGATGGTGAGTATGATATCAAGGTTATTGGTACTGATTCAGGGACTTATGCATTAGATTTTTTAGCTTATGATAAAACAACTCAATCTACCGTTGAAAGTTTTTACAATGTTACTGATACGGGGATTATCTCGGATTATAAAGTTGTTTATCCTAGCGTTCCCGAGGAGCCAATCGTGATTGAGCGCGTTGTTGTCTCTAGCGATCTTTCAAGAGAGATAGATATTGCTCGTCAACTGAATTTGATTGACAACGACGGGATTAAAAAAAGCCTTTTTCAGAAATTAAACAATGCTCAAAAACAAATAGAGAAGAATAAATATAAAACAGCAATAAATCATCTTAATGCTTTTATCAATGAAGTCAAAGCTCAAAAAGGAAAACATATTGATTCGGATTTTGCAGAAGCCTTGATTGAAGACGTTCAATATCTAATTAAAGATCTTGAATCTTCGGTTTCAAATAACAATAAAAATACTACCGCCATTCCATTCATTATATCAGGCGCTGTATTGGCAATTTGCGGCGTTGTTGTTGTTCGTAAGAAACGTTTGCGTTTTAGAAAGAAGAGATAAAGTAGAACATATATTATGAAAAAATTGATTAAAGCTAAACTTAAAGCTAATTGGACATATATTATTGTAATTATTTTTGTAGCCTCTTTTGTAGCGGCAGGTATTCTGATTTATCTAAAATGGCCGTTACAAAAAGCAGCGAACAATCAGACTACTCACGGCGCTTGTTTGTCAGATAATGAAACAGCTACTTTTAATATAATTGGAGGGCAAACTACGGCAACCTCAGCGGATGTAATTATTAGCGATAAAGTTACGGGCAAAGAAAAACTCCGTTTTCAAGTGGATAATTTATTCGTTAACCACTACCATCTTTACGAAACCCATAAATGTAGTATTTATATAATTAAGGAGTTTGACTTTGACCAAAAACACGCTAAGTTTTTACCCGGTTTCCGCGTAGAATTGTGGCAGTACAAATATGACGGGAAGGGGGTGCCAATATTAACCTTTGCAGGAAAAGACGCAAAAGGACAAACCACTGTCTATTATGAAGCCGATTTTCGTATAGATTTTCTAGAAACATTAATGGCATTAATAAAAGGTTATTTAGGAGATATTGATAATTTTGCCACTATTATTAAAGAACTTGAAACTAAGAAAGATGTTTTTTCTTTAAAGTATAAAAATATCACAAGTAAATATCCTGATATTGAAGGAGTTTTCGATTTCAATGGATGGACGCGGGATAGCCATTATTTCTGGGGGCACATACAACAAGGAGCTAATATTTTAGCATTTTTCAGAATAGAAAGAGATACCTGGAAAGTTGATATATTGCCAGCGCCCGAAGGGACTTTAGGCGGCACTGCCTTTAATCCCGAGTACGGCTACATAACTTATGATACTGGTCCTGGCTGGATTGGGGTTGTGGAGGTCGCCGAACAAGTTTATGATGAATGGCGAAAAGCTGGGAAAAAGATAGATTTTTATGTTTATAATCTTTTTACTAAAGAAAAAACTTTATTAGCTACCATTGACGATCCTTCATGGTCGTTTCAGCAAAAATGGATTTCCGATACAGAACTAGAATATGAATTACCAGGTGGGGAGAAGAAAATTTATAAAATTAATGGACAATAAATTCTAGTTAATTAATATCGTTATAACTGCATAAGTTATAACAAAAAAGCACGAAATCTTTCGATTTCATGCTTTTTTGTTTTCCCTATTTTTCCAGAGACACTCAAAAATAGCCCCAATTACTGTCCCATTTGTCTCATCCCGGTAGTAAAGCGAAGCTTACTATGGAACAGGTTTTGTGCTAAAATAGTAATATAAGACCCCGACCGAGACGGGTCGAGGGAATCCTCGGGAAAGAGCCCAAAGTACCTTTAAAAATCGGGTTACAGACCGAGATTGGGTACTATTTTGTTAGTCATTGACATTTTAAATGTCTTTTGCTAAGATTTAAAGTAAAAGTAAAAGTAAAAGTAAAAGTAAAAGTAAAAGGAGGAAAACTATGCCTTACGTTCCAAGCAAGAAAACTGATGGAAAATCTACTGATCGAGAAATTCTTAATTCCGCAGTAGAAAAACTGGCCAAGGTTGCGGCCGCAAAGATAACCAACAACCTCTCTTTAATCGAGGTTTATAAGTCTATCTTTGTTGGAGTTGCTCAAGAACTACGACGTTATTCCGTGATACAAGGGGGAGGAGTCAGTTCCGGGAGCGAAGAAGCGATTTTAGCGCGGGCAATCTATGAAGTGGGCGCGAAGTACGGATACGAAGGCGCGTATTTGGGAGAATTGAATTACGCATTCACCAGATTTATTCAGCGAGTTCCGCAGATCAAAGTGAAAAATGGCGAATGGACCCAGGAACTTCGGTATTGGCTTTATGCTGCCACAGTTGAGGCATTAACGTACACTGCTTACGAAACAAAAGGGTTGGGCCTTGGAATAAACGGGGTATTCGAGGATATCAAGGACGAATACAAGAGGCGAGTGAATACTGCTTACGAAGCGGAACAGATTATGAAAAGCGGGGATTGCTATGATGGGCCATATTATACCCGTCTCGTCGAGGTGGTTGATGACAAGGGCGCACATGTTGGTTATCAGGAGGTAATGCTAAAACGAGAAGATGCAACTTTAAACAAGGACGTCCTGGAAGGCAAGGTAGTTCTTAAGAGAGTTCTTAAGAAGAAAAAGAAATAAGTTTATCGAAAGTGAAAGAATCAAAAGCATGGAACTTTGAATTTCCGTGCTTTTTTAGTTGACTTTTTGGCAAATAAATGTTATGTTGTAATCTTAGGGTTCTTTGAAAATTCACCCTGTTAAATAGTTGCTAAAGCAAATTTAATTGGGTAAAGGAGAGAAAAGATGAACGAAAGAAAAGTATTTATTTTTGACTTGGATGATACGCTATACTGGAACGTACACGATTATTGTTATCCGATTCTGGAGTTTGAGAAGCTTATTTTGGATACTTTAGGACATAAAGCTCCGCATATTGCAGTATTGCTGGAATTAGAGCATCAAATAGACCAGAGGCGCGTCACGGAAGTCAATCCTAAAACCGGAGAAAAGTTCGGTTATTCAATGGACAGATTTCCGGGGACCTTAGTGGAAGTTTATCGGACAATTTGTTCTCAACAAAATATGCCTTTTGATAAAAACATTGCCGATAAAATTTGGCAGATTGGCATGGAGGCATTTGACGTTAATCGTTATAAGAAAAAGGGATTGGTAAAAGGCGCCCCAGAGGTTCTGGATTTTTTGAAAGAAAGAGGGGATAGTGTGATTCTATTAACCAGGGGCGATGAATACGTTCAACGATTGAAAATTAATAGCCTGGGTTTGTCCAAATGGTTTTCCAGAATTCAGATAGTTCCTGCCAAAGACGAGAAAACATTCAAAGAAATTAAGTTGAAGTTCAGCAATGGAAAGAAAATATATAGCGTTGGCAACTCTTTTGAACCAGACATAAGACCGGCCTTAGAAGCAGGTTTATTGGGGATTTATATTCCTTGTGAAACCTGGGAATTCAGCGAGGAGCCGGAACAAGTCTTAGAGGACGTTTGCCAGAAAAAATTATTTATTTTTCAGGAAATCAGAGAAATCAGAAACAAATATAAGGAGTTATGAAATGAAAAAAGTTAATTTTAAGAATTTAAGTCACGAAGAGCAAATTCTGGTTAAAATGGCGGAAGAATTTAGAAAAGATGCCTTTTGTCCTTATTCTAACTACAAAGTAGGTGCGGCAGTGCTGTCAGACGAAGGAAAATTTTATGCTGGCTCCAATGTCGAATCATCTATATTTCAGACAACTCATGCTGAGAAAAACGCCATTGATAAAATGGCGGCTGATGGCGGAAGAAGAATATTAATACTTTGTTGCGTAGCTGAAAATGGTGGTATTCCCTGTGGCGAGTGTCGACAATTTATCTGGGAGTTTTGCGGAAAAGATCAATCAGTAAAAATTATTGGAGTAGATTCTAAAAGAAATATTGCCATTTTTACAATTGGCGAATTGTATCCTTACCCCTTCGGCCCAGAAACTCTAGGAATTAGCCCCAAAAAGCATTAAAAATAAAAATAAAAGCCCCAACTTGAATGTTCGGGCTTTTTGTGTTAATTTAAGGTTTATGAATAAAAAGGTCATTTGCGCAATGAGTGGTGGAGTTGACAGTTCGGTTGCTGCTGCGATTTTAAAAAATCGAGGATATGATGTTGTCGGTGTTTTTATGAAATTTTGGTCTGAACCCGGCAAGACTCGGGAAAATTTATGCTGTTCAGCTAAAGCCCGAATGGATGCTAAAAGAGTGGCAATCAAGCTCAATGTCCCATTTTATGTTTTGGATGTACAAAAAGAATTTAAAAAAAGAGTGGCGGATTATTTGATTAACGAATACAAAAAAGGAAATACGCCAAATCCCTGCGTGGAATGTAACAAATGGATTAAGTTTAGATTTTTGCTGAAAAAAGCATGGCAACTAAAAGCGGATTTTATTGCTACCGGTCATTACGCGAGAGTTAAGAATGCTAAATTGTTAGTTGCTAAAGATACAAAAAAAGACCAAAGTTATTTTCTTTGGACTTTAAAACAAAATCAATTAAAGAAAATTTTATTTCCAATCGGCAATTATGCCAAAGAACAGGTGAGGGAAATGGCAAAAAAATTCAGTTTGCCAGTTTTTAAGAAAAAAGACAGCCAGGAGATTTGTTTTATTAATACTTGTATTGAGGACTTTTTGAAAAAGTATATTAAACAAAAGTCCGGACCAATAATTACAATAGATGGTAAAAAAGTAGGTGAGCACGAGGGATTGGTTTTTTATACCATTGGCCAGAGAAAGGGGATTAAAATCGGCGGAACGGGACCATATTACGTGATAAAAAAAGACTTCAAAAGAAATGCGCTAATTGTATCAAATCCGCCAGCTGGCGGACAGAATAAAGATTTATTGCAAAAAGAATTAGTTGTGAAAAATGTGAATTGGGTGAGCGGCAAATCATACAATGGAAAATGCAAAGTCAAAATTCGTTCAATGACAAAGATGGCCGATGCAACAATTAAGCGAAATAAAGTAATTTTTAATAAACCGCAAAGAGCAATAACCTCAGGCCAGAGCGCGGTATTTTATAAAAAAAATGAGGTATTGGGCGGGGGCATAATTGTGTGATAATATAAAAGTATGACCACCAAGGAACTAAAAGAAAAATACTTAAGGTTTTTTGAAGAAAGGGGACATAAGATTATTTCCGGGTCTTCTTTGATTCCGGAAAATGATCCCACTGCTTTATTTATTTCCGCGGGGATGCATCCGTTAGTGCCGTATCTTTTAGGCGAGAAACATCCGGCCGGCAAGCGCTTGGTTAATGTTCAGAAATGTATCAGAACCAGCGACATTGATGAGGTGGGTGATGATGTGCATCTGACTTTTTTTGAAATGTTAGGAAATTGGTCGCTGGGAGATTATTGGAAAGAAAATGCAATAAAAATGAGTTGGGAATTTTTGACTGATAAAAAATGGCTGGGGCTGGATAAAGACAAATTAAGCGTTTCGGTTTTTGCCGGCGACTCGGAAATTCCGAAAGACAATGAGTCCGCAGAAATCTGGAAATCATTGGGAATTAAAGAAATCAAATTTTTAGGCAGAGACGAAAATTTCTGGGGTCCGGCCGGAAAAACCGGTCCTTGCGGTCCTTGTACCGAGATGTTTTATGATGGCGTAGAAATCTGGAATGATGTGTTTATGGAATATAATAAAACTGCCGATGGTAAGTATGAACAATTAAAACAAAGAAACGTAGATACGGGAATGGGAGTAGAAAGAACTGTCGCAGTTTTGAATGGCAAGAAAAGTGTTTTTGATATTGAGCCGTTGAAATCGATTGTTGAACGAGTAAGAGATTTATGTGGGAAGTCGAGTGTCCCACATAGTGAGCGAATTATTGCCGACCATTTACGAGCAGCAACGTTTATTTTGGCTGAAGGATTGAAGCCTTCTAATCTTGAACGCGGCTATGTTTTGCGAAGATTAATCCGGAGAGCTATTCGTTATGGTAAAAAATTAGGAATTGAAAAACCATTTACTCACGAGATAAGTAAAGTAGTTATTGAGCTGATGAGTGATGAGTATCCGGA
>Ga0210057_1005515_pt1 | contig 16219 bp, 18 predicted proteins | sample CryGeyCG2114_010_2_FD_183968 | JGI IMG/M metagenome (GOLD analysis project Ga0210057, IMG submission 183968) | Groundwater microbial communities from aquifer - Crystal Geyser CG10_big_fil_rev_8/21/14_0.10 (SPAdes) (version 2) | ecosystem: Environmental > Aquatic > Deep subsurface > Groundwater ...
CTTTTAAAGGCAACTATATCCACCATTTTGGCAGTTTCTTGGGAAAGCCGGAAGAGGAACTGCGGCTGCCGTATGACAGGAAAGCCGCTATTTATCATTTCAGCACTTACGACTTAAACCGATTAATTCCGGCGCTTTTGCGTTACACTAACGACGAGGCGAAGCATAAATATGAAAATCGTACGCGCGAATTCAGCTTGCGCTACACTTTTGGCAGCATGTTTAATTATTTTAGGTTGTTTTTTCTAAATGGCGGCTGGCGTATTGGCGTAATTGGTTTGCTTAACGGCCTTGTATTTGCTTTTTTTAGGCTGATGGTGGCTGTAAGATTGTATGAACTTGAACATAACATCACCGCGGAAGGTCAGGAGAAGGAATACGCGAAAGGCAAGGAGAAGCTACTGCGGGAGATAGAAAATGGCTAAAGAAAATGTGCTAATTTTAAAATTAACCGGGATTTAAAAAATTTAATGTTTTATGGCGGAAGGCAAATCAACTTTCAGGGACCTTGTATATAGGAATTATGCTCAAATAGATTTAAAGGGCAGGGAGGGCTTAATTTTGGGCGATTTTGAACCTTATTCCGACGATACCCCAGAGAAATATAGAAATCGTTTTCATACATCCTTGACTTTTTTGCCAGAGTCAGCCTCATTGTTTAAGAAGAGGGTGTTAGAGCCTATTCTGGAAAAGGCAAGAAACTTGGGCATTGAATTAGTTTATCCGGGAACAGGACAGCCAGCGCTCCATAGCACTCTGTTAGACGGTATGTTTAAAGGGCAAGACCAAACGGTTAGTGATAGAACTTTTGATAAGCTCAAAGAAGATCATGGTTTTGAATCCGAGTTTGAACCCGTCAGAGGGAAGTAAGTTGAGTATAAGTATCTTTTAGTAGTTAAAGGAGACGTGATTTTAACTTGCGTCGATATACCTGAAGAAATAAAGCGACTAAAGGTAAAATTTCAAGAAAAATTTAAGGCGGAGAATGTTGAACCTTTGGATTACGGTAATATTTTACATATAACAGCAGCTAGGATTAAAAAGTTGGCTACTAACGGAAATTCCGAATCGATTTTGAAAGAGTATAGAGATTTTTTTATACAATTGAGGCATCAAATTTCCGGCAACCCTTTAAGGCTAAAAATAGCAGGGCTAAACAAAACTGATTCTTATGATTTATTAACTAATCCTAAATATGAACACGAAGATTCAGAAAATTAAGATTGGGTCTAAGCTTAGGCTTTACGGCTTGCCCATTTATAACAAAGAGAAGATACTGAGGGAGACAGAAAATGGTTAAGAGCAATATTTTAATTTTTGACGAACAGGGATTTTTTTACGGCAGTACGCAAAAACTTTTGCGGCAAATGGCGAAAATTCTGGCCAAGGAATTTAATGTTTTTTATTTGGCCTGCGGTAGCGGCAACAGCGAGCCGGAAGCGCGGGATTTAGAAAGCGCCGGCGTAAAGTTAATTATAAACCACTACGACTTTAGGCAAAACCGTGAGCCATATAATCTGGTTGTTTTGCGTCCGAGTCTTTCGGAAATTATTAAGCAGAACCAAATCCACTGCGTATATACAACAGTGTTTGCTCATTATCAATTTCCCATAAACTCTATTCCTGCCGGAATCCCTTTAATTCTAATTTCCCCCTTTGGACATTACGCCAGCAATGGGAACGTAGTTAAGACTTATGTTTCGGGAAGAGGTAACCGTGGGCGCATAATGAGCCGCGGCGTAAAGAACGTTGTATGTTTTTTTAATCCGCTTACTGACTATGCGCCTGAAATTTTAAACAAGCCTCCGGTGGGGGAGCGTGTGGTTTTTGGGCGCATTGGCAACAGTAAGGATTCCAGCTTTGACCCGATTGCCATTAAAGCTTTTAAAAAACTAGAGGAATTGTTTGGAGAAAAAGTAAAATACATTGTAGTCAATCCTGCCCCCGCCTGGAAAGAATGGGCGGCACGCCTGAACGTAAAAAATATAGAGTTTCGTCCGACAATCACGGAATTTAATGAGTTGTCCAAATTCTATGGGGAAATAGATGTGCTTGCCCATGTTCGCAAAGACGGCGAAACTGTAGGGATAGCCATTGGCGAAGCTATGCTGGCGGGAAACCCCATTTTAACCCATAAATCCCGTTTCCATAATGATCATTTTGATATTTTAGACGCTTCTTACGCCAAATGGTGCGAAACCGGCGCCGCGGAAAAATATTTTGAAAATATGAAATGGATGGTTGAGTATAAAGGCCAAATTAGAGAAATGGGCAAGCTAGCCAGGGCGCGAGCGCTGGAAATTTTTAGTTTGGAAAAACAAGTTCCAAAAATCCTTGAGGATTTTCACGAGGCTTGCCGGCATTATTACCACAATAGTTTTTTTGGCAAACTCAAAGGCTACGCCCGGTTGTATTGGGAAAATTTAAAAGCCATGCCGTTTTTTGCCGGCAAACTTTTAACTTACCATTTTCCCGGATTTTATAAGTTTTTAAGAAAGTTGTATTACAAATAGGAAATATGAGAAGCCTTTTAAATTTTCTTTTGTCCTGTTTTGGCCGTTTAATTGGTAAGAAGTTTGTAGATTACAAACCAGGGCCTGCCAACGCCTTTGGCCGTACGGCAGTAAAAGCTAAAGAAGGATTTTGGTATGTAGGAAATGTATTGGACAAAACCGATATAGCCTATGGTTTATTGAATAACGGTGTGGTTGAGCCGGAAGAAACAAAACTGGTCAGAAAGATTTTAAAAATCATTTTACAAAAAGGCAGGCTGGTATTTTATGACATTGGGGCCAATACCGGTTATTACGGAATACTGGCTGCATTTATGGGTAAGGACAGAGCCAAGGTTTATAGTTTTGAACCGGTAACAGAACACTGCGAATGTTTAAAAGAAAGCGTATGTTTGAATCGGTTGGAAGACAGCCTGGAAGTATTTAAATTGGCGCTTAGTGATTCTACCGGAGAACAGACTTTTTATTTGGCCGGCAGTGGTTCCAGTTTGAATAAGGAATTTTTATTAGGCAGGCAACTAGAAACTCAAAATGTCAAAGTTGCTAGGCTAGACGACGTGGTTTTGGAAAAAGAGTTGTTTTCACCCGATTTTATAAAAATTGACGTGGAAGGTAATGAGTTCAATGTGCTTAAGGGGAGCGAACAAGTAATAAAAAAAGCTCTTCCAATGCTGTTTGTGGAAATAGCTTATAATTTGAAAGCCGAGAACAAGAGTTTTGTAAACGAATATTTTGAAGAGACGTTTGAATTTTTGCGCAAGCTTGGTTATGGTGCTTACACAGAAGGGGAGAATGGCATGGAAGAACGTGGACAGTCGGCAAAGCCGGAAGGGGTAAAAATGTATTTATTTTTGCATTTGGAAAAACACGCGGAAGTTTTGCATGAATTATTTAAGTCTCCAAAATTATGACTAAAGCTATTTTTTGGGACAGAGACGGTATTCTCAATTATGTTGTGGAAAAAAGGGAGGACGGTTTGGAAAACGTCAGCCCACAAAAATTTGAAGATTTTAAACTTGTGCCGGGAGCTTCGGAAGTTTTAAGGCAAGCTAAAGAGCATGGCTATTTGAATATTGTGGTTACCAAACAGCCGGACATCGCGAGGGGTAAAATGGCAGAGGAAGAGCTAAACAAAATGCACGAACTTCTAAAATCAAAAATGTCCATAGACGCTATTTACGTTTGCCCGCACGACAGGCAGGATAACTGTGACTGCCGTAAGCCCAAACCCGGTCTAATTTTGCGCGCGACTAAAGACTATGATATCGATTTAAACAAAAGTTTTATGGTTGGCGACGAGCAGACAGACATAGACGCGGCCAAAAACGTGGGGGTGGGCAGTATCCTTTTGGAAACGGGCTACAATAAGTCAGTTCAAAATGTTAGCCTTAAAATCAAGTCATTAGCAAAAATTTTGGACCATTTAGGGCATTCAAATCCGTAGGATTATGTGGTAAAATGGCTATATGATCAAAAAGGTTCTTATTACCGGCGTGGCCGGGTTTATTGGCAGTAATTTGGCGGACAGGCTTTTGGCCGAAGGGTATGAAGTGGTTGGCATAGACAGTTTGGACTACGGGCCAAAAGAGCAAATTTCCAAAGGAGTTAAGTTTTTTAATTTGGACATTTTGTCTAAAGATATTTATCCGGTTTTTAAAGGGGTAGATACGGTTTTTCATTTGGCGGCAAAAAACAGCATTGTAGATTGCCAAAAAGACCCGGTAGGTACGGCTGAAATAAACGTAGTCGGCACCGTGAATGTGCTACTTGCGGCCAGTAAGGCAAAGGTAAGGAAGGTAATAAATGCCGAGACCTCCGCCATTTACGAAGGCAGCAAGGTTTTCCCTACGCCCGAAGAGGACGAACACCCACAAAGCTTTTATGCCTCCAGTAAAGTGGCTACCAAGTTTTTTGCCCAAAGCTTCGCGCGTTTTCATAAGTTAAACATTGTAGCGCTTCGCTACATGAATGTTTACGGCCCTAGGCAGGACTACCGCCGTACCGTTCCTCCCGTTATGAGTGGAATTATAGTTAAACTTTCGCAGGAGAAAAGACCGGTAATTTACGGCAACGGCTCAAAGAGACGGGATTTTATTTATATTGACGACGTTAATGACTTTCATATTCTGGCTATGAAGGACAAGCGCGCCGACGGCAAGACATTTAACTTGGGAGGCGGTAAAAACTATTCTGTTTTGGAGATTTATAAAATGGTGAGCAAGATTTTAAAGACCAATATCAAACCCATATTCAAGCTCGACCAGGAAGGAGAGGCTAAACAGAATTTAGGAGATATTTCTAAAGCGCGGAAGCTTGGTTGGGAGCCTAAAACCAGTTTAGAGGAAGGGCTTAAACACAGTATTGAATATATTAAAGAAAAGGTTTTATCGACTCTATGAAGGCATTTATTTTAGCCGCGGGATTGGGGACCAGATTGCGCCCGCTTACAGACAACCAGCCAAAAGTAATGCTGGAAGTGGGGAGAAAGAAAATACTGGAGAGAACTATTGAGCAGTTAAAGGAAGCGGGAGTAGAGGAATTAGTAATAAACTTGCATTATTTTCCTGAAAAGGTGAAATTGTATTTTGGGGACGGAAGCAAATGGGGAGTAAAAATTAATTATTCGTACGAACCAGAGATTTTGGGGACGGCCGGGGGGCTAAAAAAAGTAGAAAAATATTTTGCCGGGGAAAAGGAATTTTTAGTGGTTTACGGCGACAATGCCTATAATGTAGACTTTAAAAAGTTTATGGATCAGCCGTTTTTAGCGGGAGCGGATTATATAATTATGTTATTTAACAGGAACAAGAGCCCAAATAGCGGTATTGCCGGGGGAGTGGTTAAGGTTAAGAATAGTTTTATAGAAGGGTTTTACGAAGGAGTAAGTCACCCTGAAGTTGATTACGTGAATTCCGGGGTTTATAAGTTTACGCCAGAAATTTTTAACTATATGCCGGAAAATTCATTTAGTGATTTTGGCAAAGACATTTTTCCAAAATTATTATCACAAAGGAAAAAATTGCAGTCTTTCATTGTGAGTGAAAAAGAAGCAGTTTATGGTGTAGATTCGTTTGAATATTTAGAAAAAGCAAACCAATATTTTAAAAATTTATGATTATTACTCGTACACCATTTAGAATGCCCGTAGGAGGTGGCGGCACGGATTTGCCGAGCTTTTATAAAAAACACGGTGGCTTTATTTTTAGCGCCAGCATTAATAAGTACATGTATGTGGCGGTTAACCGTCCGTTTGTGGATAAGCTCATTCGGGTTAAGTATTCCGACTCCGAAACCGTAAAAGAGTTAAGCGAACTTAAGCATGAACTGGCCAGGGAAGCCTTGCGGCTTAAGGGGGTTATGGATCAGATAGAAATTTCTTCCTTCGCCGATATTCCCGCAGGCACGGGCATGGGGTCTTCGTCGTCTTATTTAATCGGCTTGCTTAAAGCCCTACAGGAATTAAGGAGGGAAGCGGTGTCAATGCAGGACTTGGCGGAAGAGGCCTGCAACATAGAATTGGATATTTTAAAAAAACCTATTGGCAAGCAAGATCAGTATTTGGCGGCGTTTGGAGGTTTTTGCGTACTGGAAATTGGCAAGGACGGCAAGGTAGAAGTTCGACAGGCCAGAATAAGCGCGGATTTAATTGAAGAGTTGGAATACAAATGCGTGCTTTTTTACACTCACAAGCAACACGACACGAATGACATTTTAAAAGACCAGAGCGCTCAAGCGGCGGTAAGCAAGAGCAAGGTGGAAAAAGCCTTATTGGAAATTAAGGATATTGGCAGGGAAATATTAAATGATTTTGAAAAAGGGGAGACGACCAATTATGGAAAGCTGATGCACAGGCATTGGCAGGTTAAAAAAACTATGTCTAATAAAATTTCCGACTCGTTTTTAGACGAAATTTATGATTTGGCTTTAAAAAATGGGGCCGAAGGCGGGAAAATCATGGGCAGTGGCGGCGGCGGTTTGTTTTTGTTTTTCGCCCCGCATGGCCACAAGGAGTTAAAAAAAGCAATGAAAAACAAAGGTTTGACCCAGTTGCCGTTTAATTTTGATTTTGAAGGCAGCAAGGTGTTAATTAATCTTTTCCAACACGTCAATGGTAAAGCCTAAGAAAAAAGTTGCTGTAATTGGTTTATGGCATTTAGGCTGCACAGTCGCTGTCAGCCTTGCCAGTAAAGGCTACAAAGTTTTTGGGATTGATTTTGAAAGCAAAGCTATTGGGGAACTAAATAGAGGCATCTTACCTTTGTTTGAACCGGGCTTAGAGGAACTTACTAAAAGGCAGTTAAGGAAGGGTAATTTAAGTTTTACGAATGATTTTAAAAATATAAAAAAGTGCGATTATGTAGTAATTGCTTACGATACTCCTGTTGACAACAAAGACCGCCCGGATTTAAATATTGTGCTAAAGGCTTTTGGGAGAATCAAGAAATTTATTAAGCAGGACGGTCTTTTAATTGTTATGAGCCAGGTTCCTGCCGGTACCTGCCGTAAGTTTTATCAGACTTTGCAGAAAAGCAAAAAAAAGGCGGAAGTTGCCTATAATCCTGAGAACGTCCGCTTGGGCAACGCTATTTCAACATACCTAGATGCTGACAGGCAGATTATAGGTTTAAGTTCTGCGAAAACCAAAAGTCTAATAAAGAAATTTTATAGTTTTTATAAAAAACCTCTGTTGTTTATGTCCTTAGAGAGCGCGGAACTGGTCAAACATTCCATCAATGCCTTTTTGGCCACCAGCGTAAGTTTTATAAACCAGATAGCTGATCTAAGTGAAAAATTAAGGGCCGATATATCAGAAGTGGTAAAGGGTTTAAAGAGCGACAGCCGGATTGGAAAAAAAGCTTTTTTATCGCCTGGTTTGGGTTTTGCCGGAGGGACTTTGGGTAGGGATTTAAAAGTTTTGAATTTGTTGGCCAGTAAATATGGAGTTGCCTTGCCTTTAATTAAAGACGTTTATACAATAAATCAGAACAGAAAAAGAGCGCTTTATAATAAAATTTTTGCAATTTATCCTAGGCTAAAAGGGAAGAAAGCGGCCATTTTTGGCTTGGTTTATAAGCCCGGAACCAGTACTTTGAGAAGGTCGCTGGCTTTGGAGATAGCCCAAGATTTAATTAAACAAGGAGCGACGGTTTCTGCTTTTGATCCGGCTCTAAAAGAGGGGAAACAAGACCTAAAAGGCATTAAGTTGGAAAATTCTCCTTATACTGCCGCAAAAAATGCCGATTTTTTAGTTATTGTTACTGAATGGCCGGAATTTAAATTTATAGATTATAAAAAGTTAGGAAAAAGAATGCGGCAAAGGGTAGTCTTTGATACAAAAAATATTTTGGGTAAACAGAAACTTCTCAAATTAAAATTTGATTATCATGGCACGGGAATATAGTTATAAAAATCAAGTCATAGTAATAACCGGCGGCAGCGGTGGGATAGGCAAAATTTTGGCTCTGGGTTTTGCCAAAACAAAAGCCAAAGTTATTATTTTGGGAAAACGGAGAGCAAAACTTAAGTCGGTATCCAAAGAAATTGGAAAGTTTGGGATTTGTGGTTTTATGCCCTGCGATGTAAGTAATTATTCTCAGGTGAAGGCGGTTTTTGCCAAAATTTTAAAAAAATATAAAAAAATAGATGTCTTAGTTAATTGTGCCGGCATATACGGGCCAATCGGTGAATTCCATCGTAATAATTTATTAGAGTGGAAGGAAGCTCTAGACGTTAATTTATTGGGAACAGTTAATACCACCAATAATGTTTTGCCTCACATGATTAAGAGCAGAAGAGGAAAGGTCATTAATTTTTCCGGTGGGGGAGCTGTTCAGCCTTTTCCTAATTTTAGCGCATACGCAACCACTAAGGCTGCGGTAGTCAGGTTTACTGAAACTCTTGCCAATGAATATGCCAAATATAATATCCAGGTGAATGTCATAGCCCCGGGTGCAATTAATACCTCATTTCTGGATAAAGTTCTAAAAGCGGGAGCAGAGCGGGCTGGAAAGAGTTTTTTTCAAAAGTCCTTGGAACAAAAGCGCAATGGCGGCGACTCACCCTATATAGCCGCGGAGCTGGCATTATTTTTATGTTCTCCTAAAAATAAGCTTACGGGTAAATTAATTGCCGCCAAATGGGATCCTTGGAAAAAGTTTACCTCTAAGGGAATTAACCGCCTTAACAAAACATCCGAGTATACTTTAAGGAGAATTGACAATAAATATTTTTATGCCAAGTAAGACTATCTTAGTAACAGGCGGAGCTGGCTATATTGGTTCTCATTTCGTTAATCTTCTGCGAAAAAGGAGTGACTACCGCATTTTGGTCGTTGACAATTTTAGTCAGGGCCGGGAGAATGTGCTAAAAGACGAGAAGGTTCCTTATTTGGAAACGGATTTAAGGGATAAAGAAAGTCTTTTTAGAATTTTCACGGAAAATAAAATAGATGCAGTAGTGCATTTTGCGGCCATGGCTACAATTACCGCCTCGGTTAGCGGCCCTTCACTAACTTATGAAAACAATGTGGTCGGCGGTTGGAATTTATTGGAAGCCATGGTAAAAGGCGGAGTAAAAAAAATAATTTTTTCTTCTTCCGGTTCGGTTTACGGTGAGTCAAAAAGCGAACGCTTAAGTGAAGATCATCCTAAACAACCAATCAATCCGTATGGTTTTTCTAAACTGACATTTGAACGCATGCTAAGCGATTACCACGTGCCTTATGGCATTGATTATATTGCTTTTCGTTATTTTAATCCGGCGGGATGTGCAGAATCCTTGGAAACGGGGGAGTATCATAAACCGGAGACACACGTAATCCCGTGTCTTATGGAAACTTTACTAGGACAGCGCAATGAGTTTAAGGTTTATGGCGATAAGTTTGCAACGCCCGACGGCACCGGTGTGCGCGACTATATTCACGTGGAAGACTTAGTAGAAGCCCATTGGCTTGGTCTAAATAAGCTGCTTGAAAGCCCGGGGTTGAACGAAGTTTACAATTTAGGCACCAACAAGGGCACTTCGGTTATGGAATTAATTAAAGCAGCTGAAAAGGCTACGGGTTTACAATTAAATTATCAAATTGTCCCCCCCAGACCGGGTGACCCGTCCTCGCATATTGCAGATGCCAGTAAAGTCATGCGGGAATTAAATTGGCAACCCAAACGGAGCCTTGAGGAAATGGTGCTAAGCGCTTACCGGTCATTCCAAAATCGTTCTCCAAAGTAGGTTTTGCTGGCTTGGAGGCAATTGTGTTAAAATTAACGGGCAATTTAATATATGAAATTTTCGGGAAAAAAATTGAATGTGGGCATTATCGGTTGCGGGCTAATCGGACACAAGCGGGCCAAAGCAATCATGGAATTAAAGACCGACCGTTTGGCTGGAATCTTTGACATTGACCGGCCGCGCATGGTGGAATTTTACCAGGACACGGGCGCCCGTATGTATGAATCGTGGCAGGAATTGGTGCGCGACCCGGAAATTGACTGTATTATTGTGGCCGCCTTTCATAGGATTTTACCAAGTATTACTTTAGAAGCTTTAAAAAACGGTAAGCACGTTTTAGCGGAAAAGCCGTTGGGAAACGACGCGACCGAAGCCAAGAGGATCTTTGAGGCAGCTAAAAAACACAAAAAAGTGGTTAAGGTGGGCTTTAATCACCGTTTTCATCCGGCTTTTATAAAAGCTAGGGAGTTATTTGAAAAAGGAGCAATCGGTAGCACTTTATATATTCGCGGCGTGTACGGCCATGGAGGCAGAAAAGATTACGACTTGGAATGGAGAGTACAGCCAAAATTCACCCGTGGCGGACAAATGTACGACCAGGGTTCGCATATGACAGATTTGTCTTTATGGTTTTTGAATCCGATTGAAAAAGTCTTTGCCAACACCCAAAATTATTTTTGGAAAAAGACTCCCCTGGAAGACAACGCTTTTTGCCAGCTGATTTCCAAAAATGGGCAGACATCTTCTTTTCAGGTAAGCCTGACCCAGTGGAAAAACCGTTTTTCTTTTGAAATTTACGGCAGCGAAGGCTATTTGCTCATTCAGGGCTTGGGGCGTAGTTACGGTGTGGAAACCTTAACTTTTGGTAAGCGCGAGGGTTTGGGTCAGGTGCCTAAGGAAAAGGTTTGGAAATTTGACGGACCGGATTTGTCCTGGAACGGGGAATGGTTGAATTTCCGCGAGGCAATTTTAAAACGCAAACCGGTAATGTCTTCGGCCGGAGAAAATTATAAAATTATGCGCGTTATAGACGCGCTTTACGCCTCGGCTCAATCCGGCAAATTAATTAAAGTTTAAACATTTTATAATGACAGAAGAAGATTTTATTGAGCAGTATTTGCGCGAAGTAGGCGGCATTGCCACCGATTTGGACAGGCTGAGCATAGACAGGCTTATAGATTTGTTGGCCGAGGTACGTACTCGGCAAGGCAGGCTGTTTATTTTGGGTGTGGGAGGAAGCGCGGGCAATGCTTCCCACGCTGTAAACGACTTTAGAAAAATTACCGGCATTGAGGCCTACACACCCACGGATAATGTTTCTGAACTTACGGCGCGCGTTAACGACGAGGGTTGGGAGACGGTTTTTGCAGAGTGGTTAAAAATCAGCAAGCTTAATGCCAAGGACATGTTGCTCGTTTTTAGCGTAGGCGGGGGTAGCGCGGAAAAGAATGTTAGTCCAAATTTAGTTAAAGCCATTGACTATGCGAAGCAGCAGGGCGCTAAAATTGGGGGTATTGTGGGGCCAAAGGGCGGTTATACCGCTGAAAGGGCGGATGCATGCGTAAAAATTCCCGAGGTTAATTCCAAACATATCACTCCTCATAGTGAGGCTTTTCAGGCTGTGGTATGGCATTTGTTGGTTTCGCATCCAAAGCTTAAAATAAACCAGACCAAGTGGGAGTCGTTGGGTGGTAAATAAATTTTAGGTTTGGTTATTTTTGAAAAGATTTTCCGTGTTTTTTACCGTGAACGCTTATGTCTAAAGAAATATATTTATATACCGCCGGCTTGTTTTGGAGTGAAAAAGCCAAGTCGGTTTTAAAGCGCCTGCTTAACCGGCAGCTGCGTGGGCCGCGGGCAGTACAGGATAGTTTGTTTGAGGGACTTAGGGAATTGGATCGGTCTTTTTTGCTTAATTTCAAGTTGCGGCACTTTGTGGATAGCGTTGGGGTATTAAGCAACGCGCGAACTTTGGCTTGGGTTTTGCAGCAAAAAAGCAAGGGCTTAATTGGGAAAGTTATTGCTGGACCGAATCTGGTCGTGACCCCGAAAGACGAAGGCGGGGTTTTGGAGAGTCCTTTAATAGATAAAATTATAGTACCAAGCCGGTGGGTGAAAGATTATTATGAAAAAATTTCTCCTGGGTTGGAAAACAAAATTTTTATTTGGCCTGCGGGAGTTTTAGCCCCTTCCCAAAACCGCGCAAATAAGGTTTATGATTTCTTTATTTATAATAAACTAAGAGAAAATGAATTACCGGAGAAGATTATGGAAGAACTGAGAGCCGGGGGTTTCAAAGTTGGCAATATAGAATATGGGAAGTTTAAACAGGCGGATTATTTTAAGATTTTGGAGCAAAGTAAATTTTTAATTTATTTGTCAAAGTCCGAAAGCCAGGGGTTGGCTATGTTTGAAGCCTGGGCCAGGAATGTTCCAACCTTGATTTGGGATAGAGGTTTTTTTGAGAAAGCTGGTGTTAAAATAACCGGCTTTGCAGCCAGTCCTTTTTTAGATCCTTCCGCTGGCATGCGCTTTAAGGATTTTCAGGAGTTTAAGGACATTTTGTCGGAATTCATGCAAACAAATTTTGAACCAAGGCAATACGTTTTGTTAAATTTTAGCCATAAAATTTGCGCACAAAAATATTTAGATATAGTAAATGCTTAATAAAGTAATACGTAAAATCTGGCGAACGTTTAAGATATTAATCACCGGGGTGTTTTGGTATTCAGGAGATTTGCTTAAATACCGCAGGTTATTAAAAAGTTCCGGGCAAAGCCTGAAGCTGAGACTGTTCCCGCAAATTTTTGACAAGAGTCCAGGCTCTCACACTTTTGACAAGCATTATGTATATATGGACAGGTGGGCTTTTAAACATCTTTTGAAGGTTCAGCCTGCAGAACATGTAGATGTCGGTTCATCCATCCGTTTTTTGTCCATGGCAACTACAATGACCAAAGTAAAATTTGTAGATATTCGTCCAATAAAGGCGGATTTTGAAAATCTTGAATGTGTGGAAGGAAATATTTTAAAAATGCCTTTTAGCGACAGTTCGGTTAAATCTTTGTCTTGCTTGCATGTGGCGGAGCACATTGGTCTTGGCAGGTATGGGGATCCTTTGGACGCGGAAGGCACCAAAAATGCTTGCAGGGAACTTGAAAGAGTTTTGGCAACGGGCGGCGGTTTATATTTTGCTTTGCCAATTGGGAAACAGGCAGTTTACTTTAACGCGCATCGGGTGCACAGCCCAAAAACTATTTTGGGGTATTTTAAAAATTTACGGCTGCGGGAATTTTGCGCGGTAGGGGACGACGGGCATTTTTATCCGTCCGCGAAGCCGGAAGAATTTGCCAATTCCGCTTACGCCTGCGGCATGTTCAGGTTTACTAAGCTTTAAGCTTATTTTGATGGACGTTAAAGACCGCCTTTATTTCATATTCCGGCGCAAAACCAACACCCTAAGTTTTATTCCTCAAATTGACGGTTTGAGGTTTGTGGCTATTGCCATGGTGGTGCTATATCATGTCAATATTTTCGTCACTAACAAAGTGCCGTTTGATTTTACCAGGCCTGCCCCGGATTACTGGTGGATGTTCCAGTTTTTAGACAGCGACCGCAAGGGCGTGCTGCTATTTTTTGTCATTAGCGGTTTTATTTTGGCACTGCCTTTTGCCAGAGCCGCCCGCAAGGAGGGCAAGCCGGTGGAGATGAAGCGCTACTTTTTGCGCCGTTTGACCCGTTTGGAGCCACCGTATTTTTTAACCATGATAGCTTCCTATTTAGGCATTATTTTGCTTAAAGGCCACGGCTTTGCGGAGTTATTAAACAGGACTTTTACGGGATTGTTTCCCAGCCTTGCCGTTTCCTTGGTTTATATGCACAACGTTATTTTTCCCCATAATTTGTCGGTTAACCCGGTTGCCTGGTCGCTGGAAATTGAAATTCAATTTTATATTTTAATGCCGCTTTTGGCCGTAGTTTTTAAATTTACGGCAAGGACTCGCTGGTTGCTTTTGGCTACGGTCATGGCGGGGTTTATTTTTTTTCAGCATTTGCTACAGCCTGGCGTCTATACGCTGTTTAATTATATTCAATATTTCTTGCTTGGATTTTTGCTTGTAGACGTGTATTTGTCAAATTACAAACCCAAGTTGTTTCCGGGAGCGAGTATAATAATTGGGATACTTTGTCTGGCGTTTATTGGCTATGCGGATTTAAGACAGTTTAATTACCAAGAATATGTTTTTGTGCCGGTAATATTTATTTTTTATGTTCTGGCTCTGACAGACGGGTTCTGGAAAAGAGTTTTTAGCTTTAGGCTTTTAACCGTTATCGGAGGAATGTGCTATTCTATTTATCTGCTTCACTATAATATTATCGCGGTGGTGGGCAACCGCACTATCTTTTTCAATGTTACTCAAAACTACCCCCTGGCTTATTTGTGGCACGCGGCAATTTTGCTGCCCATAATACTGCTGGTATCCGGCGTTTTCTATTTGTTGATTGAACGGCCCTGTATGGACAAAGATTGGCCAAAGAAGCTATGGCAATACGTAAACAGGTTGGTTGGCAGAAACGTGGCCGAACAGCCGGGGATTTAGCCCTTTATGGTATAATTTAACCGTAAATTAGACATGCCCAAAGTTTCCGTAAATATTTTAACCAAAGACCGCGCCGGGCTTTTAGAAAAAGCTCTTTTAAGTGTGCAAAAGCAAACATTTTCCAACTATGAAGCAGTCGTGGTTAACGACGGCTCAACGGATAATACGGCGGAAGTGATTCAAGCGTTTAGACATTTAAACACCCAAACAATCAATCATCAAACGTCCCTTGGAATTACCCAAAGCAGACAGGAGGCGCTTTTGGCGAGTGAAGGGGAGTATGTGGCAATTTTAGATGACGATGATGAATGGATAGATACAGGCAAACTGGCTAAACAGGCAGAACATCTTGATGAACATTCGGACGTTGTATTAGTAGGAGGAGGCATTAAAATTTTAAATTCTAAATTTAAAATTCTAAAACATCGCCCAACATCAGATGCTCAAATAAGGAATACAATGCTGTTTAGGAATAATTTTTTTACATCAACGGTTATGTTCAGGAGGGAGGCGGCTATAACAGCCGGGGGATTTATAAGAGACGAGATTGACTTGGCGGAAGATTATGATTTATGGTTAAGGATCGGCAAATTAGGCAAAATGTTCAATTTCCGGGAGCCCTTTACCCAGTATGCCCGGTCAAGCTATAATAAGGAAAAGTTTAAGCTGTTTTTAAAAAAGCAGTCGTATCTTATAGATCGTTATAAAAAAGAGTATCCCCGGCACTTTTTAGCATCCCTGATTTTGAGAATCAGAGTGCTGTTATAAATTTTTTAATAAAATTATTTTATTTTTTAAATTACCTTGCCTTTTATTTTCAAAAAATCGTCCTTGCCCGAAGTAATCTTGGTTGAATCTAAAATATTTCCGGACGAACGGGGAAATTTTTTTGAAATGCATAAAAAAAGCGACTTTGAGAAAGTGGGGATAAAAGAAGAGTTCGTTCAGACCAGCGTGTCTCATTCCAAAAAAAACGTCTTAAGAGGTTTGCATTTTCAAAAATCGCCGCACGGCCAGGCTAAGCTGATAATGGCCGCGAGCGGACGGATTTTGGACATTGCCGTAGATATGAGAAAATCTTCTCCCAATTTCGGCAAATGGGTGGGCGAGGAACTTTCCGGCAGCAACAGCAGAATGCTTTATATTCCCACAGGATTTGCCCACGGTTTTTTGTGCCTTAGTGACGAAGCCGTTGTTGTTTACAAAATGAGCAGAGAATATTCCCCTGAGAGTGATGCCGGAGTGGTTTGGAACGATCCAAGATTCGGTATTGGTTGGCCCACGAAAGATCCTATCCTTTCAAAAAAAGACGCCACTTTGCCGAAATTCGAAAAAGCTTTTTATTTTGATTAGTCATATTTAAACAATGGATATTCTTTTGTCTGGCGGTAGCGGGCTTTTGGGCAGGGAAATTTTGAAATTGGATGAAACTTTAGCTGGTCCGACTCGCGCGGAATTTGACATCACCAGTATGGAATCTGTGCGCTCCGCTTTGGAAAAATATCGTCCGCAAACAGTTCTGCATCTTGCCGCGGCCACGAGCCCTCCCGAACATAATGAAAATCCTGAAATTGGAATAAAGACCAATGTAATAGGGACCGCAAATGTCGCAATGGCCTGTTTGGAAAAAGGCATAAGGCTGGTATTTACTTCTTCGGATTATCTATATTCCGGAGCCGGTCCGCACAAGGAAGAAGAACCGCTCGAGGCGCTGAATAATTTTTATCTTTCCAAGCTTGCGGGGGAGTGTACGGTAAGAATTTGCCCGAATTCTTTGGTTTTAAGGCTAAGTTTCGGTCCCGTTACTTTCCCGTGGGAAAAAGTTTATGAGGGGCAATACAATTCCAAGCTTTATGTTGATGAAATAGCTCCATTGGT
>Ga0210057_1005516_pt1 | contig 16217 bp, 18 predicted proteins | sample CryGeyCG2114_010_2_FD_183968 | JGI IMG/M metagenome (GOLD analysis project Ga0210057, IMG submission 183968) | Groundwater microbial communities from aquifer - Crystal Geyser CG10_big_fil_rev_8/21/14_0.10 (SPAdes) (version 2) | ecosystem: Environmental > Aquatic > Deep subsurface > Groundwater ...
AAGGCGAGACCCTTCATGAAATGGAAGGTCTTGCCTTAAGTAAGCGATTATATCCGATTCTAAAGCCAAGCTATCCATTTTATGTAAAGCTCGGCTTTGAATCCTTTGTAAACTCGTGAATGGTTACATTTTTGGGTGTGGTATATTGACACAGTTAACGTATAATGTCGCATTATGAAATTAATACTTGTTGAATCGCCAACTAAAGCCAAAACTCTAACTAAATTCCTGGGAGCCGGTAAAGATCTAGTAATAGAGGCAACCTATGGCCACATTCGCGATCTACCAGAAAAAAAACTTGGAGTAAATACACGAAAAAGTTTTGAGCCAGAGTACGTGATCCCAAAACGTCAAGTTAAAACCGTTAGAGAGCTTAAGAAGCTTGCAAAAGAAGCTGACACCATCATTCTTGCAACCGACCTTGATCGCGAAGGAGAAGCAATTGCTTTTCATGCGGCTCACCTTTTGAAAAAGAAAGATAGCAAGCTTCAGCGCATTGTATTTCATGAAATCACAAAATCTGCCATCGAAAAAGCTCTCAATGAACCCAGAGAACTAGATCTAAACCTAGTCAATGCTCAGCAAGCACGAAGAGTACTAGATAGACTTGTAGGTTACAAGCTTTCTCCACTGCTTTGGCGAAAAGTAAGAGCAGGTCTCTCTGCTGGTAGGGTACAGTCTGTCACTGTTAAGCTAGTAGTAGAGCGAGAAAGAGAAAGAGAGGCCTTCAAGCCTGTTGAGTTCTGGATTATTGAAGCAGAGGTAGAAACACCTAGTTCGGAGAAATTTAAAATATTACTAGAAAAAATTAACGGCGAGAAAATTGAAATAGGCAACCAAAAAGACTCCGCAAAAGCCTTAGCAGAACTAAGGCTCTCAAGCTACTCAATTACTAAAGTTGAGCGCAAGGAATCAAAGCGTGCGCCAAACCCGCCTTTTACTACTTCCACACTACAACAAACTGCGGTTAACCGACTGGGCTGGTCCAGCAAAAAGACTATGATGCATGCGCAAAAACTATATGAACAGGGTTTAATTACCTACCACCGTACAGATTCTTTGAGTATATCCAAAGAAGCTGTAACAAATGCTAGAGCATATATTGAAAAAGAGTATGGCAAGAAATACCTAGTAGAAAAAGCCCGCAGCTATAAAACTAAATCGAAAGTTGCTCAAGAAGCTCACGAAGCAATCCGCCCTACATCTGTTACTAAAGACAAACAAAGCATTTCTCAAGACTCTAAACTAGGTCGTGGGGATGCGCGTCTTTACGAACTTATCTGGAGTCGCTTTGTTGCTACACAAATGGAAAGCGCAGTTTTTGACCGCACTAAAATTGAAGTAGATGCAAAAGGAGATAAAACAAAAACCTACACCCTTATTGCTCGAGGAGAAATTCTTAAATTTGATGGATACCTAAAAGTAATAGGCATCAACAAGTCTACCCAGGAAGGTACAATTCTTCCAGATGTTAGAGAAAAAGAAAAGCTTAAGCTCATAAAAGTCGACGGAGAACAGAAATTTACTCAACCACCTGCTCGTTTTTCAGAGGCAGGGCTTATTAAAAAACTTGAAAGCGAAGGAGTGGGTCGTCCTTCGACTTATGCTCCCATCATATCTAATATCCAGGATCGCCACTATATTGAAAAAGAAGATAATCGCTTTTTTCCAACCAAAATTGGAATCACAGTTACAGATTTTCTAGTTGAACATTTCCCCTCAGTTCTTGATCTTAAATTTACTGCAAAGATGGAAGATAGCTTAGATGAGATAGCAAATGGCAACGCCAAATGGAAAGAAGTTATTGCTACTTTTTACGAACCATTTAAAGATACCGTAAATGAAGTACAAGCAAACGCTAAAAAAGTTAAAATCCCTGTAGTAAAAACGGGCGAGAAATGCCCGGATTGTAAAAAAGGTGATGTTATAATCCGCATCGGCAGATTTGGCAAATTCCTTTCCTGTGCAGACTTTCCAACCTGCAAATACACTGCCAACTACACAGAAAAAGTTGGTATAGATTGTCCCAAATGCAAGGGTGAAATAATAGTTCGCCGCACCAAACGCGGTAAACAGTTTTATGGCTGTTCTAACTATCCTGACTGTGACTACGCTGCCTGGAAAAAAACTGACATTGGCAAAGAACCCGAGGAAAAGACAAAAAAAGATACCACTCCAGCTAAAAAACTAACCAAGAAAGCTAAGAAATAATGGTTTTTCTGAAAAAAATAGTGGCTGACCCCATTGATCACAATCTGTTCCATACATGATGATATCTGCCACTAAATACATTATACTTCATCATATAATCTAATCATGAAGCACTACGAAACCGGATTAGTTGTTGGTAGATTCCAACCCTTTCACAAAGGCCATCGCTACTTGATCAAAGAAGCTCTCGAGTTTACAGATAAACTCATTATAGGAGTTGGCAGTATAAACCAAGACGATCTAGATAACCCCTTAAGCTTTGACCAAGTCAAGGATCTACTTGCAAAGTTTTTTAAAGAAGAAGGTATTAATAACAGACTATCTGGAATCCAGGGTATACCAGATTTTTTTGATGACAAAAAGTGGGGAGACTATGTTATTTCTAAATTACCACTATTTGACGTAGTTATTAGTAATAACAACTGGACCAACCGCATTCTAAAAGACAGCGGCTATCCTGTAGTTGAGGTGCCTTTCTTTAAAAGAGAGCTTTATCAGGGCAAGTACATTAGAGAACTATTTAGAAAAGCCAAGCCTTGGGGCAGCCGTGTACCCAAATATCTTACCTCTGACACTAAAAAGCTCCTCCATTAATAAGGCGAGGCCTTTCATGAAATGGATGGCCTTGCCTTAAGTTTTAGCGAGTAGATATGCTATATTAGATACATGGCTCTTGTGCATCAACCCATCTGGATTAATAAACAAAAAGCAGCTCTGGTAGCTGCCTGGATTCTCCTATTTTTTGTAATTATCTTTGGTATTCTACTGTTTACAGACCCAGAATATAACAGCGGTTTGTCAACCGAAAGGACCGATTCCACAAATAACGACGTTTTAGCTACTAGTGTCAGTATTCAGCAAGGTTCACCGCAGCTTGGATCATTTACTCCAACTATAAGTCCTACAATCTCACCCGCCACAGTTACACCAGCTATTACAATACCACCCATTGGAGAAGGTAAGGTAACGCAACAGGTGGACTGGGTCTACGAAAAAACTGGGCGCTGCTGGTCTGCTTGGAGTGGAGATCAGTGTAACCTTACAACGCATGAAGGAGGAGAAAGCCTAATTAATCGCGATCTTGATGGAGATGGGACTTCAGATATAACCTGTAGTTTGGGAACCGGTGCACGCCGTAAAACAACAATAACTAATACCTCAAATAAGACTTTTAAGGTAAGCTGTGAGCGGTATCACTGTGCTAGCTGTGAGTCAGGAAACGGTACACATGCTCAGTGCGATGGGGGGCTAGACCCAACATCACTGCGTGATTCTCAGGACATACAACTTACCCCCGGTTGTTCTCTTACCTGTAGCTGGACAGGTATTGAGGGTAGTTGTGATGTAGCTTCTCCCACGCCAAGCCCTTTGCCAATATCAGAAAACGTCAGATCTCTAAGAGAACTATTTAAAGAAGTGGAGGGAAAAGTATTTGTTCCAGCAGCAATTCTAGAAGCAGTTGCAAAAATTGAAATGTCGACTACCTTCACCTATACACCTTCTCAAATATCCCAATATGCTACTCCAGGCAACACAATCCCCGGTTGTGGACCAAATATCTGCTCAGCTACAGGTCCTATGCAGATGACAATAGGAAGAGATATGAATGGAGACACCACATGTCCAAGGTGTGGTGTTGGATTTTGCCCGAATGCCTGGAGTGGATATAAAAATGCTGTTAATAGCTTCGGAGGATATTCACATACACCTAATGTCTGTAACTTAAGAGATAATATTTATGGTGCAGCAGCTAAACTAAAGAATGATAGTGGAACAGCAAAAACTAATCTAAATTGGACCCGAGCACAGGTTAATGAAGCTGGGCGCAGATATTATGGAAACAATAGTATCAAGTACCCGCGGCTAAATAATATGACATATGGTGAATTTGTTTGGTGGTATTATCAGAACTATGGATACTAGATTCCTAAATACAAAAACAATACTAGGCGCAATGATAGTTGTTCTTCTTATTCTTATTGGAGTAAGCAACTTAGGCAAAAAAGACACTAAAAGCCCAGGAACTAGAATAACCCCAATTACTGCTCCAGAAGTAACACCAGAATCAAACATACCAGGTCCAAGTATAGCTCCTAGGCTACCAGATTATCCATTTAGTTATAAAGATCTAGATCTAGAATTAAATAGTGCGGGTACCACATTGCGAGTAGATTATACTGGCAATAAATCTGAGGCTAAGAACCAAGTTACCCAACTATTAGCAGAATATAATATTGATCCAGCGGGTTTAGAAATAATATATATAGGATTGGATCAAGGCAGTAATGAGCCACCACCTGGCTTAGGTCAAACAGAGTAATTTATGTTGTATAATCAACAGATATGCTGATACACTACCTAGATGGAAAGTGGCTTGAAGACGATCAACTTAAGATATCCGCCTTTGATATAACTGTTTTGCGTGGTTTTGGTGTCTTTGACTTTCTCCGCACATACAAACAAAAACCCTTTCGCTTGGAAGATCACCTTAACCGTTTAAATAATTCAGCCAATGAGCTTTTAATTTCTGTCCCTGCGTCAAATAGCGAGCTAACAGATATTATTCATGAAGGAATAAAATTAAACACTAAAGAAACAGCAGAGTTTAATATAAGAATAGTTGTTACTGGCGGTGTTTCCGAGGACTCTATCAGTGTAGGGAAGGGGAGTCTTATTGTTATTTTTGCTCCTGGTCACGACTACCCTGAGGAGCATTATTCCAAGGGAGTAAAAGTTGCAACATTTCCTGTCTCTCGTCATATCCCACAAGCCAAATCAATAAACTATATGGCAGGGGTTAAAGCACTTGCTAAAGCGCGAAAACAGAGCGCAATTGAGCTTATACACATCGACAACTCGGGCAATATGTACGAAGGAATGACAAGTAATTTTTTTGCTGTCATAAATGGAAAACTTACCACCGCAAGAGAGGGTATACTAGAAGGTATAACCAAAAAAGTTATCTTAGATGAGCTAGTACCCAAACTAGGTATTGAAATAAACGAACGTTTTCCAACGCTCAGCGAAATACCTTCTTTCTCCGAAGCATTTGTTACAGCCTCCAATAAAGAAGTAATGCCAATCCATCACATCGACGACCACCAAGTAGGGAATGGTTTGGTTGGGCCGATAACTACAAAACTCATAACAGAATTTCGTAAAATAACAAGGTCTTAAAATATCGAGAAGCGGGTTCTCGAGATTAAATGATGGGGAGATTATATATAGTAGCGACACCGATAGGGAACTTAGAAGATATTACGCTTAGAGCGCTTAAGGTACTTAACGAAGTAGACATTATTGCTTGTGAGGACACGAGAACCTCGGGTGTTCTACTAAAAAAACACGATATCAAAGCCGAACAGTTATTCTCATTTAACGATAATAATGAGCAAAGAAAGCTATCAAACATCATCACAAAGCTTGAGCATGGGGCTAACATTGCCTTAATTTCAGATGCCGGCACTCCTCTGATCTCAGACCCGGGATATAAGCTCGTAAGAGCGGCTATAAAACAGGGGATTAAAGTTATTCCAATTCCAGGTCCCAGTGCACTCTTGTCAGCTTTAACTGCAAGCGGTTTACCTCCATACCCATTTATGTTTGTAGGATTCTTGTCCAAGAAAAGAAACAGATTAAAAAAAGAGTTAACTAAATTTTCAGAACCTAAAATTACATATATTGCATATGAAGCTGGAAATAGAATAGAAGAAACCTTGCAATTAATGAAAGAAGTTCTAGGAGAGAAAACAGAGATCTGCATTGGTAGGGAACTAACCAAACTTCATGAAGAATTCATCAGAGGCCAGATTAAGAATATTAAACTAGATAATTTAAAAGGAGAAATAACTCTGCTCTGGAGGACTTAAGCCTCAGTAGCGGCTCTTGAGGCTGCTGATCCAACCATAACTCCACCCAACAGAAGCGTCAATAATAGAGGGTTTAAACCAATTGCACGCTTCACTTTCTCTTCTGGCTTTTCTTTAGCAAAGCCTCCGTCTTTAGCTTCTTTTTCGACTTGCTCCATAAATTCTTCATTACTTGTACTTTCAGCCAAAATTGCCTCTCCTTCTGCTGTAGAAAAAAGCACTGTTTTTTGTTCTGGGGTTAAGCCATCCTCCATTAGCTCTCCTGTTCCAATCAAGGAAGCAACAGCCATCTTTCGCATATTTGCTCCCTCTTCGCCTAGTAACATCTGGTTAACCTCAGCTACTGTATAGGTTGCCGGAGGAGACTTAGTTGGGTCATTGACCCTTGTCATAGTCTCTCTAACCAACTTATCCACTCCACCAACTTCAATATCAGCCAATGCGTCTTGCACATTTGTATCTAGAACACGCACCTCTTTATGGGTACCTTTATGCCTTCTAGCTACACCTGTCCACAGTAGACCCTTTCCATAATCGTCAACATCAACCTCTTCAAATAGCTTGGCTTTAAGAGCCCGACTTAATACCCTTGCATGCTTTTCCGGCAAAGCCTCCTGCCACTTACCAATCTGCTCATAAGCAACTTTTTTCATCTTGTTTATCTGCTCTCTACTATATTTCTTAGCTGCCCGCTTATATACAGCTTCAACTGCTTCTTTCTTCTTTTGATCGTGTTGATCTATCTGAGCTGTAAGCTCTGTAATACGAGTATTCTTTTGACTTACTTCCAAGGACTTCTGTTTTTTAGTTCTTTCTGCCTCTTCTATTTTTGCGCTCTGGGAATTCGCCTGTGTTTGTAGCTTTTCTCGCTCGGCCTTTAACTGCTTTTCTCGCTCCAGCTTTACGCTTTGATCTTTAAGTTTATCTCGCTCTGTATCAAGATCACCCATAACGGCTGCAATATCCGCATTTATTTCAACAGCAGTTCTTCTACCACCAAGTCCTGCGGTTCTAAGCTCTGCTCGATAACTGTCTAAAACACCTTCAAGGCTTTTTATTTTAGCTGTATGCTTAGCTATATCTGAAACAACCTCTGCATGACCATTGCCTAAAGTGGTCAACTCTGTGTGTTTTGCAGTTCCTGCATCAAACTCTGCCAATTCTTTATCTAGCCTTGCAAGCTCCGCCTGAGCAACCTTAAGATCTCTATCTGCCTTATTAAAAGCAGCATCCAGAGCTATCTTTTCTCTCTCTGCCGCAGCTTTTTCAACTTTTAACTGTTCTGGTGATTCCATCTCTAAAGCACCATCAAGCTCTTGCCTTATAACCAATTCAAACTCTGGATTATTATGAATAAGCCCATCAATAATCGCATCAACACCCGGATCACCCAAACCGGCAGCTAGCTTGGCTTTGAATGCAGGATCATCCTTGAGTGAATCAAATATATTACCTCTAATTATGTTTAGGTCTGCTGCTGTAGCGCCACCCTCAACATGGCGCTGGACTACCATAGCTGCAGTTTCTGCAGCAGTACGATTACCTGCGTCAACTATGGTGGATACCCCTTCCCGAATTGCTGCATCGGTTACTTCTTTGCCTTCAAGTGCCTGGGCTGCCTGCAGTGCAGATTCTGCAGTCTTAACACGGTCTGTTACAAATGTACCTGTTACTCCTGCTTCTGTAGCATGAGCTGTTGTTCTAACAACCTGTTCTGCCGCTGCTGATTCAAATGTGTCTGGCATATTATGTTTTATTTACTTGACTGGCTATTTCTGAACGTACCTGCTGCATCTCTTGTTTTTCCTTTTGTTCGCTCTCTTGTTTCTGTCCCACTAAAGCAAGGATGTCTTCAAACAAAGGCCACTTGCTATTTAATTCCTCAATATACAATCTCATTTCATCTTTTGTTGAGATCTGCTTAAGTTTCTTAATAATCTGTTTGGAAACAAATTGAGCTTCAAAGGTACCAATGGACTTATTGTCTACAGACTCAGCTAGCTTAACAATGAGCTTTTTTCCAATATTATCTTTCTCTTTCTCATCTAAAGTTGAGCTATTAGTTGTATCCATGGAGTGATTATGTGATATTTGACTTGAACTGTCAACCAACTGCTCATATCTATTGTCTACTTCATCCACGTCTACTGCCTTTAGCTCTTGCTCCTGTAGGATCTTTAGTGCAGCTGCTCTTTGCTGATCGGTAGCATCTTCAACATACGCCTTAATTACTTTAACTAAATAATAGTTTAACAGTGTATATGCTTCATAGTTATCCAACAGATTAGTTATATATCTTATCTGTGCGATTGCATCATTTGGATCAATTTCCTTATACTCATCTAGTTTCTCTGTTGTAACAGAGATATCCATGGAATGCTGGAGAATTTTATATAAGTTATCTGTAAAAGATTCAACAGCGCTCTGTTGGACTTCCACTGGATAATCCTTGCTTTCAAACAAAGCCGCAACTACCTTAGCAAGTTTTGGATGGATCTCTTTTTGTCTCTCTAAACCTTCCATAAGTTTTAAGAAGTCGCAGCTGCAGGCACGGCATTGCCGGGGAAGGCTTTATCTACAGCGCCTGTAATTATTCGAACAAAACTCTCTCTATTGTTTACCCATTCGTCTCTTCCGGTTAGACTATCCACAAATGAGGCTGAAACATAGCTTGCAACAGTAGTGCCAAAGCTTAAAACGCGTGCTCCTAAACCAGTAAGCATGCGTTTAATTAAAGGATCACTTGGATTGACCAGCTTGGCTTTGAACATTTCGTAAGTATTCTTATGTTCAGGGTCAAGGGCATCTGCAGCTTTTTTGGCAAGAGGCTTCGTTTCATTAATTAACGCATCAGCGCCTTCAGTAATTTGCTCTGTTAGATAGTCTGACCCTATACTCTCTATGTGTTCCATTGCTTCATCAGAGCCCACCACCCTTTCAACTCCCGTAGTGGCTGCTGTCTGGAAAAATTTGGACCAAAAGCCAGGAGCTCGAGATTCGCCTTCGCTGGTTCGCAAATACCTACCAGCTAATCTGGCACCAACGTCACCAGCAACATTACCAGCACTCTTACCCACTCTCGCCCTCCAATTTGATTCTGGTTCACTTGCTTCGACCATAAGCCGATTATATACATTTCTATTCTAATATGCAAGAGTGCTATTATATTCATATATGGATCAAGACCAACAAATACCAACATATTCATCAGGATACACACGGAGCCAACATCTGGACTCTACACCTTCCCAAATTGAAGAACAGATAGGGCAAGGTGGTAATATCTTTCTGCGTCAGGTTGTTCCTATAGCTCTTGCCTTAATCTTATTCTTCTTACTATCCTTTGGCTTACATGACCTTCTATACTGGATAAACAATACCAACAACCTTAATCTTGATCTGTCTCTTAGTGTATCTTCCATCATTTTTGGAGCGCTTATATATTTTAAGACCGCTGTAGACTTTGCTATTTTCATAGGTCATCTTATGCATCTTTATCCTGGTTGGAAAAATCGGATTGCAATAGAAGTTGGCACAGCTGTGGGAAATGGCCTGGGTACTGTCTCAATTCTTCTTATCTGGCTCTTTGTAGCTCAGATAGATATAGTTTTAGCAATCATGATTACTCTAGCCTCTCTCGTTCTGTTTGAGTTAGCATACGTTGGTCTTGAACACTTTTCAAACTGGGAAAGTGACGAAGGTATCCTAGGGTTTCTCTATAGCCTTGTCGAAAAACCCTTAAGCTTCATAAATAAAATCCAGGGACCGGTTTTACGAAAAATTCTACCTGGTCTGGGAGAAGTGTTCGAAGGATTAGAGGATAAAGAAACGGGGGAGAAGCTACCTGCTCCCTGGACAAAGTTATTGCTTTTTTCCCTTACTATACCTATTCTGCTTGGAGCAGATGACTTTGCTGGATACATACCTGCATTTAGCTTAGTAACTGTCTATGGCTTTGCCATTGGTATCTTTGGGGCACACGCGTTATTAAACATAGCTCTGTTTGTCTCACCAAAGCATACAATAGCTATTGTTCGAAACTCAATAGTTGCCTTTCTGGGGACAGTTGCCTTTGTTGCGTTAGCTATCTTGGGGTTTGTCGAGGTAGCTAAAATCCTGCTATACTGAGGTTAGCAAAACCATGAAGAATAGGTAAACCATGAAACACATTCGAAAGGTTATTATATTTGTCATTCTTTCAGTTACTCTGTTTATATTCTTAGCAGATAAAAATTATGTTTATGCAGCACAAGCACGCTGTAATAACCAGGTAGGGGATAGATCGGACTCTCAAGCAGCTGATGACACAAACTGCGCAGCAGCCCTAAACTGCCCTGAAGAGTTAAGGCAGAAAGGAAAATGTGGGTCAGAGAACCAGCTAGATGAAGACTCGCTGTTGGGTAATTTGTGTAAAACTTTTAGTATTCTTTGTAGCTGGGGGGAGGCAGCAGAAGATTTTCAGGGTGCAAAAGTTCCACTGGAGAAGATTAAGCTAACTAAGGACAAAATCAATACAGGCGGAGAAACTGCAGGTACACGCGTGATTTCGCAAGATAACCTTATTTCTGGGGTATTTGATAGATTAAAACTACGTTATTTCACTTCAGATAATCAAACAGGCGCTCTTAATAGTTATTTGTCATACTCAATTCAAAAGGATTCCGGTAGTGGCACTGATCCACTTGTGGCACACAACTCAGTCGCAGGCTGCGGAGAGGGCGGTGGGGGAGCAGCTGTACCATATATCCTTTGTGATGAGTACCAACAAAGTCCCAATCAGTATATCGATCCTGAACAAGGGGTTAACTTCGAAATTCCTGAAGTTGATACGAGCATCCCACTTCCATCAGCAGATGGACTCGTATATTTTTCCCAGCAAGATCCAGAATTTGGTGGAGTGGAACTGGGTGACAGTGGATGTGATATTAAAGATGCTGGCTGTGGGCCAACTACTGTGGCCATGGCTTGCGCTAGTTTTACAGATAAAGGTGAGAGTTGTCATCCTACTCGGATTATCGAGGACTACTATAGCACCTCCGATGCTGACTGTGTGGACAAATTCGGAGATGTTCCTGGTGGCTGGTGCAGGGCAGCATGTTTTGGAAGCTATGGATCAAGAGCTAAATGGATACTTGAGGATCTTGGATTTGAAACTACTAACTATATAACTAAGCCGTACCTAACTCAGGATGAGTTTATCGAGCAGGTAAAAGAATATCTAGATGAAGGTTGGCAATTATTTGTGGGAGCAGACTTTTTATGGGATAAATGGTACGGACATTTCCTCTGGGTCACAGACATACAAAATATTGACGGACAAAATGTTATATTTGCCATGGACCCATACTATGGATTTGAAAAACCGGTACCACTGCCGCTAAATGGCTACACAATTCGATTTAAGGATACATTTGGTTTTAAGCCAAGTACTAAAATAGAATGATTACAAAACTCTTAGGAAAAAAAGTAATAGTATTCTTAATCTTACTAGCTCTACTAGCGGTAATACTAGTTGTTATCTCATTTATTAATAACAGACAGCCTTTACCCGAGGAGCCAACTATCACTCCACGAGTAACACCCGTTCTCACTCCTCAGCTACCAGACGAAGTAAACGCCATTATTCCTGGCTTCACCGGTGCTCGCGACGAAGAATTTAGTAAAACTAAGAAAGATGAAATTGATCAAAGAATTACACTTCGAGAAAGTTTACCTATAACGGAAGAGCAATTTAGCATAAGCATTGATTATGCTAAAGATAGATTTATAGTAACGCTTATAGGAGCAGAGGCGAGTGCTCGAGCAAAATTTATTCAATGGATATCCGATAATAATTACGAAAATATACCGTTGGGCGAATTTGTATTTACTCAGTAGCTGAGGGGCTAGCTTCCGTGGTTTCCACTGTAGGTTTAGGTTTTGTTGTTGGAGAAAGTTCTTCTGTTTGATCTTCCTTTGTTGGCTCAACCACTTCTACTTTCGGCTCGCTCTCGGCAGGTGTTGTAAATATTACCTGAACATCTGCTTCTCTCGGATATGGTTTAACAAGATCACGCTTACTTGTTGCCATCCCAGCAATAACACCAAAGAGTATAAGAATAACTAAAGTGAGAGCCAATCTTAATTTTGCTCCTATTGTCATATCGTAATATTATACTACTTAATACACAATAGAGCCCCAATAGGGGAGAATTCAGCTATGTGAAGGTCTAAACCGTAGAATGTCGAAGCAGAACCTCCGTCTAGATTTACTGCCTCTACAAAACTATATTCATCCAACGCGCTAAATAAAATATCACTGAGTTCTGCTAGTGTGGGGCCATTAAAGCCATTCTCCTCTCCTAAAACTGCAACTAAATATATGTCTTGAGTCGCATTTTTTGCTAATAACATTCTCCTGGCATTTTTTGTACCGTCAAAACTATAGTTACTACCTATTTTTAGATAAGGTCCAGTCTGAAATATATATTCGGTGTCTTCATCTGGTTTGCTACTTCCAAAAGATAGCCCACCCTTCTTATCTTTCCAGACATATCCATTGAACAGTTTTGAATCTCTCTCTTTTGAAATAGTCTTGGTTCCTACTTTAACAAATCCTAAAGGAAGATAATCTGTGTCGTAAAACCCACCATTTATTGCAAGCTTACAGCTATTAGCTGAAATTATAGCCTCTGAAGATATCTTTTTTGAATAATTTAAGATCAGGGTGTTGTCCATATCTTCCTTAACTTGAGTCACATACACAACGTAAGGATAATTATCAATTTTAGTTCCAGCTGTTTTATCTTGAAGCACACTAGTTGTAGTTCCAGCTAGAGGAGTAAAGAGAGTAATAAGAGAAGTAAATAGAGCTACGATTGTTTCTAACATTACGATATAATATACATCATATGGCAATTTCAGAACAACCCGAAGGTTCCAAGAAGGCAAATAACACAGCTTTTATGATGATTATTATTTCTGCTCTGTTAGCAAGCACAATCGGACTTATCTTTTTAATGGCCAAAGGGGACAGTGATCTTAAGAATACTAAACCACCTGTTGGAGATAGTAGTCCAAAAAACACAAATTCTAGCCCCACACCTGAGCCACAAAACTTTGATATCATTATCCCTGACGATCTAGCTACACCCCCAGCTGATCTAGAAAGTACACCAGAAGGTTTTGGAGCTTTCTAATATAATACACATACTATGCTAAAGCTAGGAGCAAAGGAACTGCGTGACATAATTCCTACAACTAAAGAAGTTGCTTCAATTTACAGGAGAGATATATTCATAATTATAGATAATGTACTAGACACCTTTAATACGGGTAGCATGTTCAGGTTAGCTGATGCTGTGGGGTGCAAGCATATATATCTTATTGGAAACACTGATACGCCAGATGATCCTAAGGTAGGTCACAAGATTCACAAATCCTCAGTTGGAACTCACCGCTGGGTAGCTTGGACCCACTTTAATACCATAACCGAGGCAATTGAAGATATCAGGAAGATAAATTCACAGACTAAAATATTTGCAGTCGAGCAAAACAAAAAGAGCATTCCCTATACAAAGGCAGATTTATCAGAGCCATTAGCTCTAATTGTTGGACACGAAACCAGGGGAGTAAGCAAAGAAGGACTTAAGCTAGCAGATGCTATTTTGGAAATACCGATGCACGGAGTAAATAAAAGCCTAAATGTCCTTATATCTCTTGCAATTGTATGCTACGGGGGTTTAACACAGGACCCATAATTTAAATAAAAATGTCAGAAGGAGAACATACACCAGAAGTTCATGCTCTATGTGTCAACCTTTCAATGCATTATCAAGACGGTGTATTAATTGTTAATCAAGTGATAGACCAGGGTATAGCTCCCATTACTGATCTTGGTCAAAAAGTAGCTTTGCAAGCAAACTCAGAGCAAGCATTTGGCTCATATCAAAAATGGGTTGAAACCGGAAGAACTGGCAATCTTTATCTAGAACATACTCGGGGACTTAATGCTGGGGTTTTATCAACAGATACCCAAGGTAGAATTCCTTTTATACTTAAAAGATATCAAGACGATAAAGGCGAGACTTTTTTACTAGATCTACCCGCGGGAGGCAGCCTACAGTCGGGGCACGGCGCTAGTAATGTTGACTTGTTTCACACAGCTATGCGCGAAGCAATATGTGAGGAACTTGTAATGGCAGGTCCAGATGACGCTTTATATCTACTACCCGGATATGATGTTGGAGAACAATTAGAGATGCTTTTGGCAAATGCTAATGCTGCATTAACTGCTAGAAGTCAGACAGCTGATCAGTTAATCCGTTTACTTAATAAAAAAGATTTTAAACACGCGAACATAGATCTGTCTGATGAAATAGCAGATGCTTTTGGTAATATTCCAAGGTGTAGAGTTACCATCAATAATGGAATAACTTCCACTCATGTTGAAGGTGGTGGAGCTTTACTTGTTATGCACAAACGGGGTGGAGATGTATTGTGGCTTCCACAAATACCAACCTCTGCCGAAAATGTTACCACCTGGGATCTAGAAGTGCTTGATATAGATAATGGAGGAATTGAAAGAGGAGTAGCGCTAGATCGTAAACACGTATGGCTTACGGTTGATCAACTAAAGCAGTATTGGCAGGGAGAGGATGTCGTTGGGTGGTGCAGTACCGCAGAAAGTCAGGGAGAGATGGACATTAACTGCCATAAGCAGCCGCCCCATGTATTGGCAGAACAGTTTTTAACGTTACTTTTTGAGCCAGCTTTAACTCAAGAGAGCTGGACAGTGTCTTAATCAACAAAATACTTGTTACCTTTCAGCTTATCTGGCAACAAACTCTCCTTAGTATATTTTTTATACCCTTTCCCATATCCTAAATTCTTCATCAGCTTAGTTGGTGCATTTCTAATGCTTATAGGAATAGGTAAATTTCCATATTTTTTTACATCTTCCTGGGCTTTTCTTAGTCCATTGTAAGCGTTCCTATTTTTCTTTGATTTAGCTAGATAAACGACACCATGAGCCAGGTTAATTGCGCACTCTGGGTACCCAATTATCTCCACAGACCTAAACACCTCGTTTGCTACCACCAACGCAGTTGGTTGTGCCATACCCACATCCTCCGAAGCAAAAATAACCATACGACGTGCAATAAATTTAGGATCCTCTCCGCTATCCACCATCCTAGCTAAGTAGTATAGAGCCGCGTCTGGATCTGATGCGCGCATGGATTTTATAAAAGCGCTGATAGTATTATAATGCTCATCAGCTTTTTTATCATATCGAAGGTGCTTTGATTGTAGTGCCTGCTTTAAATTATTGACAGTAAGTGTTCCATATAGTTTAACTGTTGTTTCTAGCAAATTTAACGCTTGCCTAGCGTCTCCGTTGGCGAACTTTACTAAAAGACCTAGTGCTTTTTTGGATGGTTTACTTGTAAGACTTAACTCTTTTAATCCCCTTTTCACAATTTTAGCTACATCCGAGTCGGTATGCTCATTTAATACAAAGACTTGGCTTCTAGAAAGCAGGGGAGAGATGACCTCAAACGAGGGATTTTCAGTTGTAGCTCCAATTAATACAATTGTTCCATTTTCTACATACGGCAATAAAAAATCTTGCTGTGCCTTATTAAACCGGTGAATCTCATCTAGAAACAACACTGGAGAATCTGTCGCTAACTTAGGCTGGGAATTTCCTCCTCCTACTGCACCCACAATCCTACGAATATCGTCCTTACCAGCGGCTACAGCAGAAAGGTAGAAAAAATCTCGCTTAATCTCTTGCGCAATGATCCTGGCAAGAGTAGTCTTTCCAGATCCTGGTGGTCCCCAAAGAAGGATTGAGTGTAAGCTTCCAGACTCCACAATACGTCTTATTGGCATACCTTTACCGACTAAATGAACTTGACCAATAAACTCATCTAAACCCTTGGGTCTTACTTTATCTGCCAGTGGTTGACTATTCATAGAACGATTGTTCTAGTATAACATATTTTAATTGCAAATAAACAAAAAATATCGTAACCATTCACGAGTTTACAAAGGATTCAAAGCCGAGCTTTACATAAAATGGATAGCTTGGCTTTAGAATCGGATATAATCGCTTACTTAAGGCAAGACCTTCCATTTCATGAAGGGTCTCGCCTT
>Ga0210057_1005517_pt1 | contig 16217 bp, 27 predicted proteins | sample CryGeyCG2114_010_2_FD_183968 | JGI IMG/M metagenome (GOLD analysis project Ga0210057, IMG submission 183968) | Groundwater microbial communities from aquifer - Crystal Geyser CG10_big_fil_rev_8/21/14_0.10 (SPAdes) (version 2) | ecosystem: Environmental > Aquatic > Deep subsurface > Groundwater ...
TTTTACCCGCCATGACATTAGCACCACTGAGGTCATGATGGTATCGTTTATTGTTGCGGCTGCGTATATCGGTTTTTTGCCCTGGAATTTTTATCCGCAACGGATTTTAGCCGGGTACGCCGCAGGGTCTCTTGCCGGATACCTATTGGCGGTATTATCGATTCTATCGTTTGGAAAATTAGGAACCCTCTTGTTGGTTTTATCACTGCCCCTCACTGATGCACTTTTGGTGTTTATCCGTCGGGTACGAGCCAAGCAATCCCCATTTCGGGGTGATCGGGGGCATTTGCATCACAGCTTGCTGGACATGGGGTGGGGCCGTCGCCGCATTGCGGTATTTTACTGGATTGTTTCGGCAATACTGGGCACGTTTGCCCTTACGGTAAGCTCCCAACAAAAATTCGTAGGATTTCTCATTATCGGAGCGTTGTTAATAGGTATTGTACTGTGGAGCTATCAAATGCGTAAACAATTACAGGAGCGGGATTAATACCATACCATGAAAGAGAAGCTATTGATTATGCTCAGCGCGCTCGTGGTGTTCTGCGTCGGTTTTTTTTCGTATCAGCTGATCTATCCCGATAACCTGTTTTCACGGATGTTTCAAAACAAAGGAGACTTGCGGGTAGAATCACGGCCCGAAGGGGTAAGTGTGTTTATCAACAACCGCCTGGTGGGTGAAACTCCCCTGCAGGTATCATTGGCAGAGGATGTCTACGAGGTGAAGTTGGTACCTGAGGCAAGTAAGGAGAAAACCTATATGACCTGGAATGACAAAATTCGCGTGTACCGTGATTCAACATCATTTATTAATCGGGTATTAGCAGCAGACAGTCAGGATATGGCAGGCGAGATGCTGCGTCCGGAAAAAAGCGGAAGCTCGCGGGGGCAGATATTGATTAATACGCAACCGTCGGGCTTGTTTATTTCACTCGATGGTGAGGAGCGCGGCTTATCATCGTTGTTTATTGATAATATTCCCAGTGGAAGTCATGAATTGACCATACAGGGGGAGGGATTATTGCCGCGAACGGTACCGGTTAACGTAACCGACGGATACAAAATACTCATTGACGTGTCACTGGCCATTGACCGGCAGTATGTAGCCAAAAAAAAAGAGGCGAATAAAAAAGCTGCAGACGAAACGAAGAAAAAGGTGGCGGGTGGGACCATTGTTATTCAGCAAACCGATACCGGTTGGCTACGGGTACGCAGTGCACCATCACTTGATGCCAGCGAATCGGCAAAAATAGACGTAGGCCGTGAGGTCCCGTTTTTTGCGACTGAGAATGGATGGTATGAAATAGAGTATGAAACAGGGAAGCGGGGATGGGTGAGCGGGGACTATACAGAAGAAATATCCGCTACTATTCCATAGACAGGGAATTTCTCCTGTAACCTTTTGAGTAAACTATTTCCCATAACTGCACACGATTCGCGTTGAACCGACACTAATGGGCGTTGCGCATAGTCGGTTTGCATAAGATATGTTTCGCCTTTATTATATTTTATGAGTGCTTTATAACCGTATTCTGTTTCAGCTGCCTTTATAAAGTCATCATAAGGAGGAAATGTATACCACCTTCCATTAAGCCTCATAAGCAAGTTATTGTTATATACGGTAAAATTGACTGGCTTTTTTCCAGGTAGAGCAATATGTCCCTGAAGGTACATTCCAATTTTATCCTCATGATAGTAGGTTTTTACGCTGCCCTTGTTGCAGGTAAGTCCTGCAGTAAGAATAATTCTTCCCTGTGAACTCGGACTGAACTCAAGAGTATAGTTGCCAGCCGGCGCTTGGTGTTTTGTTGAAAATAGTTGCCGTCGTGCAACAATGGTCTGTCTGTCTTTTTGCTCTATTCCCTGGGGATACTCTAAATAGAGGGTACTGACCCTCGTCCTCCATAATTCTTTCTTTGCTCATCATAGATCCTATAGTGTATCACGAGTGTCTAGATGAACAACTTGCCCTTGCAAAGTAATTTATTCACCGGTATAATTGGTTTTCACACGCGATCGTGGTTGATTATTATGTTAGTACACAACGTTATAAATTTTATACAACGTAAATAACATGGCAAAAGGCGTATATCAGCGAAACAAGCCTCACTTGAACATCGGTACCATTGGTCACGTTGATCATGGTAAAAGTACTCTCACTGCGGCAATTCTGACCGTATTATCAAAGAAAGGTCAGGCTGAGGCCATGACCTATGAGCAAATTGATTCTGCTCCAGAAGAAAAGGCACGTGGTGTTACCATCAACGTACATCACTGTGAATATGAGACCGACAAGCGTCACTATGCTCATATCGATTGTCCCGGACACGCAGACTACATTAAGAACATGATTACCGGTGCGGCTCAGATGGATGGAGCTATCCTGGTCGTTTCTGCTCCTGATGGTCCTATGCCTCAAACTCGTGAGCATATTTTGCTTGCAAGCCAGGTAAACGTTCCATCAATTGTCGTATTCTTAAACAAATGCGACATGGTGTCTGATCCTGAGTTGCTTGATCTGGTTGAGATGGAGGTTCGTGATCTTCTAACCAGATACAAATTCCCCGGAGACAAGGTTCCGGTGATTCGCGGCTCTGCCCTCAAGGCATTAAATGGTGATCCTGAAGGCGAAAAGCAGGTGCTTGAGCTGATGAAACAAGTTGACGAATATATTCCTGAACCAACGCGCGACGTTGACAAGCCATTCTTTATGCCTATTGAGGACATTTTCTCAATCAAAGGTCGCGGAACGGTTGCAACCGGCCGTGTATCACGAGGAAAGATTAAGATAAACGAAGAGGTTGAAATTGTTGGTATCCACGATACCAAAAAAACCATCGTTACCGGTGTGGAAATGTTCCGCAAGAGTATGGAAGAGGCACAGGCAGGAGATAACGTTGGATTACTGCTTCGCGGCATAGAAAAAGAAGACATTATGCGCGGACAGGTAGTTGCCAAGCCTGGTTCCATTAAGCCTCACAAGAAATTCCAGGCAGAGCTCTATATCCTTAAAAAAGAAGAAGGAGGTCGTCATACCCCATTCTTCAACGGCTACCGTCCCCAGTTCTTTATTGGAACTTCTGACGTTACCGGAGAGGTGAAGCTTCCTGGTGGAGTCGAAATGGTTTCACCTGGCGACAATGTAAAGATAGACGCAGAGTTAATTTACCCTGTTGCTATCGAAGAAGGCATCCGTTTTGCCATTCGTGAAGGAGGTAAGACCGTCGGTGCAGGTGTTATCATTAAGGTGACTGAGTAATTTAACAGGTTATGCCAACGGGAAAAATTAGAGTACGATTGAAAGCCTATGATCACCGGCTGTTGGAGGACGCGTGCGAGAAAATCGTAGGCGCTGCCATTAAAACCGGGGGTCGGGTTGTGGGCCCGGTACCGCTCCCAACGAGACGTTCACTGACCGTGGTCAATCGTTCACCATTCACCGACAAGGATAGTCGTGAATACTTTGAAATGAGAGTGCATAAACGAGTCATTGAGATTGTTAATCCTACGATTCAAACTATCGATGCGTTGACGCATCTTGATATTCCCTCTGGCATTGACGTTACTATCAGAATGTAATATAATGTCGGCGCATGCTAACGACACATAAAGAGCATGATTTGATTTTGGTAGAGTAAAACGTTAACAGATGGGGGACTAACAAGACCCAGTCTGGGTCTTTTTTTTTGACTAACATGCATAGAGCACTATTGACACAAAAAGGTAAACAACAGCAAGCATTCGTCAACGACGAGCGTATTGTTGTAACCTATCTCCATGTTGAACCCACCTATATCATTGGATTTCGTACACAATTAGTTGACGGCTATTGGGCTCTAAAGGTTGCCTATGGTGCCGCCCGCTTAATGGAGCGTGTCAGCAAACCCATGCGTGGCCTATTAAAAGCGGCCAGCGTTCAAACCCCGCTTCGACACACTACCGAATTTCGCATTGACCCCTCATTAAACCCCACACTCAACATCGAAAACCCCGATAAACCCACACTCACCGTAGGAGACAAAACGTATCATATGGGCATGCACCTTAAGGCAACCGAATTATTTGCTATCGGTGATACGATTCGGGTTACGGGAACATCAAAGGGAAAAGGATTCCAGGGCGTTATGAAGCGACATGGATTTGCCGGAGGGCCTGCCTCTCATGGTCAATCGGATCGCGAGCGTTCTCCTGGTTCCATTGGCCAGCGTACGATTCCCGGCCGTGTATACAAAGGTAAGAAAATGGCGGGACGCATGGGAAGCGACCGTATAACTATTAAGGGACTGCGTATTGAGACGGTTGCCGACGAGTTGTTAACCATTCGGGGATTAGTTCCCGGCGGGCCCCACGCTATAGTAGCGGTATACAAAATTAATTCGTAATTATATGGCAAAAGAACTAGTCTTACCCGTATTCGGAGGAAAAGCAAAAGAGGTAGTGAGCCTGCCCCGTGATATGTTTGGACTTGCCTGGAACGATATGCTTATCGCTCAGTACGTTCGTGTGTATTTGGCAAATCAGGCGCGTAATCTGGCATTGGGAAAAACCCGATCACAGGTACGGGGCTCAACCCGTAAGATCTACAAACAAAAGGGAACGGGTCGTGCCCGTCATGGCGACATCAAAGCCCCGGTGTTTGTTGGCGGAGGACTAGCTCATGGACCAAAAAATGAAAGCCCACGCCTGGAAATGAATAAGAAAATGAAACGTAAGTCACTGTTTGTCGTCCTGTCAAAACTCATGAAGGAAAAACACATTAATGTTATCGCAGACGCGGCTTTTTCAAAGTCAAAGAAAACCAAAGATGCTTCTGCTGTTATGGCAGAGCTTATGGGAGAGCAGAGCAAAAAAACATTATTGGTCACTCCCCACAGCAGCGAGGCAAAGCGCATGTACGCCAACCTTACGAACGTTACGGTGACTGAAGTATCAGGTATGAACGCGTATATGTTGCTGAACCACAACCAGATGGTACTGACACCAGCGGTTATTGAGGAAATGAAAGTACAGTTTAGCCCGAAAGAGGCACAGAAAGCCTAATATGCATACACTGAAAAAAGGGATTATTACTGAAAAAGCAATGCTCATCAATAACGTGTATGTATTTGAGGTTAATCCCAAAGCAACCAAACAGGAAATTGCCACGGCCATTGAAGCAGCATACGGTGTAACCGTGGGCCCAGCCGGCGTACGTACTGCAGTGGTTAAAGGAAAAGTGAAGTCGGTAGGACGTAAGCGCATTCAAAAGAAGAAACCGCTTAAGAAAAAAGCCTACGTTACCCTTATTAAGGGAGACATTGCTGACCTGAAGGTCAAATAGAAAATTTGAATAACTATTTGAATACCAATCATGAAACAAACGAGAATTAAAGCATTAACGCAGATAGTATCCAACCACGCGTCAAGAGATAGCGCAGGACGGGTAAGCGTTCGTGGCCGCGGCGGTCGATCGAAACGGTATTACCGCATGATTGACTGGAAGCGCGACAAACGCGACATAACCGCGGTGGTACAGGGCATAGAATACGATCCAAACCGTACCTGTAACATTGCCCTGTTGCGCTATCAAGACGGCGAATTGCGCTACATTTTGCACCCCCAGGGGTTGAATGCTGGAGACACGATTATGGCAGGGGCCTCAGCGCCCATTAAAGTGGGTAATGCGATGCCGTTATCAGCCGTGCCAGTGGGTATTGCGGTTCATAATGTAGAATTGCTGGCAGGAAATGGCGGTATTTTAGGTCGCAGCGCGGGAAACGGATTAACTATTATCAGCAAAGAAGATGCTTATGTTATCGTGAAATTGCCCTCAGGAGAGCTTCGCAAGGTTCCATCTAGCTGTTATGCTACAATTGGAGAGGTAGATAACGAAGGAAACAAGCATAAGATCATAGGAAATGCTGGTCGTAATCGTCATCGTGGTCGACGTCCAAAGAATCGTGGTGTGGTCATGAGCCCTCGATCCCATCCACACGGTGGAGGTGAGGGACGCTCAGGTGAAGGTATGAATCCTAAAACGCCATGGGGTAAGCCGGCACGCGGGGTTAAGACCAGAAAGCGCAATTTGGCAAGCTCTAAGTTAATTATTAAACATCGAGCCTGATATGTCACGTTCACTAAAAAAAGGTCCTTACATAGACCAAAAATTGCTGAAAAAGGTGGAAAAGCAACAGGCCGAGGGACGCAGGTCCCCTATTCAAACATGGGCCCGAGCAAGTCAAATTCCTCCGGAGTTTGTGGGACATACCTTTACTGTTCATAACGGCAAAAAGTTTATCGAAGTATTTGTCAACGAGGCTATGGTGGGACACCGATTGGGTGAGTTCTCACCAACCCGCACCTTTAAGTCACACGGTCGTATTACTAAACGAGTTCTTGAAAAGACATAACCTTACATATGGAAAAACGAGTCATTATTAAATACGTACGCATGTCAGAAAAAAAACTGCGTATTTTGGCCGACAATTATGTTGGCAAGCGCGTTGATGAAGCAACGGCTATCATGGAGCTGGCAAACAGCAAAGGTGCAAAGCTGCTGAAAAAGGCAGTTGATTCGTGTGCTGCCCTGTTTACCAAAGATGAGGTGCCGCATTTGAAAATAAAGGGATTAATTATTGACAAAGGTCCCCGTTTTAAACGTTGGAGACCGGGTGGCCGCGGCGTTGCAAAAAAATATGAACATAAAAGTGCTCACATACAAGTAGTGTTAGAACATGGGAAATAAAGTAAATCCAAACGGATATCGATTAGGCATACTCCACACGTGGAGTAGCCGTTGGTTTGCGCCCGACAAACATCAGTACCGCAAGTATTTGTTTGAAGATGTGCAAATTAGAACCATGCTGCGTGAACGGTTTATGAATGCCGGATTGGTCAGCATTGAGATTGAGCGCAGTTTGTCAGGTATGCGCATTGTCATGAGTGCGGTGCGTCCCGGCATTATCATTGGCCGCGGTGGAAAAGGGCTGGAGGATTTGCGCAAGGTTATCTTGACTCTGCTCAAAGTGCCGGTCGCTGAACAAAGCAAATATACGTTGGATCTTAAAATTGAACAGTTTAAGAAACCTTTTCTTAGCGCGCGCTACACCGCAGATTATATTGCTGAGCGCATTATCAAGAATTTTTCACATCGTAATTTGGCTCACAACACGATGGATCGCGTTATGGAAAGCGGAGCAAAAGGGGTCAAGGTTATGTATTCGGGACGCATTAGAGGCGCAAGCATAGCGCGGCGAGAAAAATATCAGCTGGGTACCGTGCCGCTGTCTTCGATACGTGAAGATGTTGATTTTGCGCATACGCCCGCCCTTACTCGTAATGGGTATGTCGGTGTAAAAGTTTGGATTTGTAGAACCGCTACTACCTAAATATGTTACTTGCACCACGAAGAACTAAGTATCGAAAACAGTTCAGGGGCGTATTTCGCCGTATTGCTATTAAGGGTAATAACTTGAACTATGGTAAGTTTGGTTTGAAAACGCTTGAGTCATATTGGATAACCGATCGCCATCTTGAGGCGGTTCGTGTGGTGCTGGCACGGGAAACAAGAAAAATCGGGCGGTATTGGATACGCATTTTTCCGCACAAGCCATTTACGAAGAAACCGCCGGAAGTAACCATGGGTGTAGGAAAAGGCGACGTATCACACTATGTGAGCTCAGTCGTAGCCGGAACCGTGATGTTTGAGCTCGATGGGGTTACGACGGAGGAAGCAAAAAGAATCTTTAAAAAAGTTACTTCAAAATTACCAGTTCCAACGAAGGTGATCGCGCGCGACCATGAGTAAAAAAAATATTGCAACGGCAGCAGATTTGCGCAAAAAAAGCGATACTGAGTTGGCAAAACTACTGGCTGAAACACAGCTAGCGTGTGAGAAGGATATATTGGCTATGGCATTAAAAAAAGGAAAACAAACACATCTCGCAAGCCAGAAGCGTCGTTTGATTGCACGTTTGCAGACCGTGATAGCAGAAAAACAGTTTATACAAAACAATGGCTAAAAAATTGAATGGAATAGTGGTATCAACTAATATGAAAAAAACAGCTGTGGTTCGTGTTGAGGAACAAACGCGCCATCCGCTGTATAAGAAGGTTATTAAAAGTCATGAGCGGTTTTTGGCCCATATCGACCGCATTGAAGTAGCGGTAGGCGATCAGGTAGAGATGACCGAAACACGACCGATTTCAAAAAACAAGCATTTTGTCATTACCAATAAATTGAACAAAGCATAAACCATGTTACAGCTGCGATCAATGATAACCGTTGCCGACAATACGGGGGCAAAAGTTGCCCAGTTAATTGGCATACCCGGAAAAGGCAATATTAAAAAAGCCGGCGTTGGTATGATCGTGACGGTTGTGGTTAAAAAAGCGGATGCACAAGGGTCTATGAAAAAAGGTGATGTGTCACGCGCTGTTATTGTTCGCACTCGCAAAGAGTTTAGGCGCAAAGACGGTTCGTATATACGGTTTGACGATAATGCCTGTATTATGCTTGAGGCACAAACTGAAGCGCCCAAAGGTTCACGGGTGTTTGGACCCATTAGCCGTGAAGTTCGTACAGCGGGATTTGCCAAAATTGCCAGTTTAGCAACAGAAATTTATTAATAGGAGGACATATGAAACTACGCAAAGGCGATACAGTACAAGTATTAATCGGTAAAGACAAAAAAAAGCAGGGTGTGATAGAGCGCACCTATGCCAATAGCAACCGGATACTGGTAAAGGATATTAATAAGGTAAAGAAGCACATGCGCAAGTCTGAGTCGATGCCGCAGGGAGGTATTATTGAGGTAAACCGCCCGCTGTCAGTGGGCAAAGTTATGCTCGTGTGCCCCTCATGCAAAAAGGCAACGCGCGTGGGGATCGAAGTCGGGAAAGACGGTAAAAAACGTCGCATCTGTAAACAGTGTTCTAAACCATTATGATACACACAGAAGAATATAAACAGGTTGTTGAAGGACTCAAAAAAGAGTTTGGTTATAAAAATGTACACCAGGTACCAAAGCTTTTAAAAATAGTGGTTGGTATGTCGGTGACTGAAGCTCTTAAGGACAAAGGCGTGCTTGAAAAGGTGGCAAAGCAGCTGGAAATTATAACCGGGCAAAAGCCTCTTATTACCAAAGCGCGGGTCTCAATTTCTACCTTTAAATTACGAAAAGGAGCACCGATTGGCTTGAAAGTAACGCTACGGGGCGCCAGAATGTTTGATTTCTGGACAAAACTTGTTAGAATTGTACTCCCGCGTATGCGTGATTTCCGCGGTATTGATCCGAAAGGATTCGATGGCCAGGGAAACCTTAACATAGGATTTAAGGAACAGGGTATATTTGCTGATCTTGAATATGATGCTATAGATAAGGTGCGCGGACTTGAAGTAACGATTGTAACAACCGCAGGTACGAATGAAGAGGCACATCGGTTTATGGAGCGATTGGGTATGCCGTTTATAGGTTCAATAGAAAAACATGGCAAAAACAAGTGATGTCGTTAAATTTTTGAAGAAACAGAAGTATCCGGTTCGTATGGTAAACCGCTGTAGTTTATGTGGACGCAGCCGTGCGTATATCCGTCGCTTTGGTATGTGCCGCATTTGTTTTAGACGAGAAGCATTAGCCGGAAATATTCCCGGTATTGTAAAAGCATCATGGTAACCACACGTATTATCAGCGATCCCGTAGGGGACATGTTGATCCGCATGAAGAATGCGTCTATGGGAGGAATTGGGCAATTTGAAGTTTCTGCGTCACACGAGCGTGAGCGGGTGCTCTCTGTGTTGCAAAAAAAGGGACTCATCAGCAGGGTCGAAAAAGCAAAATCCGGCAACTTCGATGTATTATTGGTAACTCTTGCTGACCCCAATCGCGTTATTGAAATAAAGCGAATCAGTAAACCGGGCCGTAGACTGTATATTAAGCATAATGAACTATATTCGGTTAAAGGCGGAAGAGGTTTTTTGCTGTTAAGTACGTCCAAAGGGGTATTGACCGAATCCCAAGCACAAAAGATGGGTGTGGGCGGCGAGTTAATTGCTGAATTAGTATAAGGGCGAATATGTCTAAAATTGGAAAACAACCAGTGATATTGCCAGAAGGAACCAGCCTGCGGGTTGAGGGCTCAATGGTGCATATACAGGGACCAAAAGGTGCGCTTACCGTTACCATCCCACCGTTTTTTTCGGTGACGGTTGCTGACAAAACCGCAACGGTAGCGGTCACCAAAGAACGCGAAAACAGCTCAGCCTTGCATGGATTACACCGTACCTTACTGGCAAATGCCGTAAAAGGTGTTACTGCCGGGTGGGAAAAAGTACTTGAAATACAGGGAACTGGATACCGCGGAGCCATGGAAGGAGCCAATTTGGTGTTGCGTCTTGGTTTTTCGCACCAAGTGACGTTTACCCCTCCTGAGGGTATTGGGGTTGCTTTGAAAGGTAACAAAATTATGGTAACGGGCATCGATAAACAACAGGTGGGTGAAGTTGCCGCTTCAGTAAAGCGTATCCGCCCTCCGGATCACTATAAAGGAAAAGGTATTCGATATGTCGGTGAAGTTATCCGCATCAAGCCAGGCAAGAAGGCAAAGGCGGCTGTATAACAAAGGGAGATGTTTATTATGCTTATAAAAGGATTATTAAAACAAATAAAAAAATCACGTTTCCGAAGAGTAAAGCGCGTTCGTATGGCGGTTATGGCACAAAAGCGAGCTCGCCTCAGTGTATTTCGATCAAACAAGCATATTGCGGCGCAGATTATTGACGATATAAGCAAAAAAACAGTGGCGGCAGTCAGCGATAGGGGAATTATCGGCAATAAGCAGGAGCGCGCGAAAGCAGTCGGTCTGGCACTCGCTCAGGAAGCAAAGAAGAAAAAAGTTACTCAAGTGGCTTTTGATCGTGCCTGGTATAAATTTCATGGTCGTGTTCGGGCATTGGCAGAAGGCGCCAAAGAGGGAGGATTGCAATTTTAATTTAATACCATATGGAAGAACTACAAGAAGAAGTATTGCACATACGTCGTGTTTCAAGAAAAACGGTGGGTGGTAACCGTGCATCGTTTTCAGTGCTCGTTGGTGTAGGTGACCGGAAAGGAACGTTTGGATTAGGGCTGGCTAAGGCTCCAGAAGTGCCCATTGCTATTCGCAAAGCTACCGCGCAGGCGCGTAAACATGTAATTAAGGCAAATCTTAAGGGAACCACGATCCCCTATGACGTTGACTTTAAATTTAAAGCAGTACGTATTTTGCTTAAACCGGCTCCTCCTGGAACCGGATTAAAAGCGGGAAGTGTGGTGCGTCAGATTTTGTCACTGGCCGGTGTTAAGGATATTTCGGCAAAATTGTACGGCTCAAGCAACCGGCTCAATTTAAGCAAGGCTTTGTTTATGGTATTTCAGCAGTTAAAGAAACAGGTATAACCACGAATATGGTACTTCATGCATTAAAACCGCTCGTTGCAAGACGGCAAAAGCGTGTCGGTCAGGGATGGGCATCGGGTGCCGGAACATTTTCCGGACGGGGCGCCAATGGCCAAAAGAAACGCGGACAAATGTACTCTAACTTTACCGGCGGCCAAATGCTTATGTCAAAGGGTTTGCCTATGCTTCGCGGAAAATCTAAAAATAAGCCGTTGCATCGCCGCGTTACCATTACGTTGCGTCAGCTTGAGCGATCCCAGTATTTCAAGAGCGGTTCTCTGGTTAATCCTGAAGAGTTAATAAAAGCAGGTCTTATGCGTGTTTCGGAAGCTCATACGTCAATAGCACGTATAGTGGGAACCGGCGAGATAACCAAAAAACTCAGAATTGCCATCGGGGCAACGAGCTCGGCAATTAAAAAAATCCAACATGCAGGAGGAACGCTCACTCCTTAACGTCCTTAGAGACGTATGGCACAACCGCACCCTGCGGTCGAAGGTATTGTTTACCTTTGCTATGTTGTTCGTGTTCCGTCTTTGTTCATTCATCACGGTTCCATCGATTGATACCGTCCGACTGCGGGAGCTCTTTTCCACCAATCAATTCTTAGTGCTGCTGGATATTTTCAGTGGAGGCACGCTCGTCAACTTTTCTATATTGGCCATAGGGCTTAATCCCTATATCAATGCGTCTATAGCCATACAATTGCTTACTTCGGTATATCCTCCCCTGGAAGCACTGGCCAAAGAGGGAGAATATGGACGTTTTAAGATTAACCAATACACCCGTTTGCTGACACTGCCCATTGCTTTCTTGCAGGGCATCGGTATGTACTTTTTTTTGCTGAATCAAAAAATTCTTTCACCCTTGCCGTTTTTTGATCTGTTGGTATTTGCCGCCTCATTGGCTGCGGGAACGTTCGTATTGGTTTGGATTGGCGAGCTTATTTCCGAATACGGGGTAGGCAACGGCATTTCCCTTATCATTCTTGCCGGTATCGTAGGACGGCTCCCTATTATGATACTGCAATCGGGAACCACCTTGAGCCAGGAAACCATTTTGCCTACTATTTTGAGCATCGTATTTTCGTGTTTGGTGGTGTATTTTGTGGTTATCCTCAACGAAGCGCAACGGCGCATTCCGGTATTTTACGCCAAGCGGGTACGGGGAGGTAAGCTCTATGGCGGCGCAAGTAATTATTTACCGCTTAAATTAAGCCAGGCAGGCGTTATTCCTATTATTTTTGCCGTTTCTTTCGTCCTATTTCCCCAACTGTTGGGTAATATATTCGTCAGTTCGCCCAACGGAGTATTGCAGGGTATCGGCAGTTTCCTGGTTTCGTTGTTTGCAACCAATGGCATCGCGTATAACCTGATATATTTCTTCCTTGTGGTGTTGTTTACTTTCTTCTACTCGTCTCTGGTATTTAATCCCCAAAAGATCTCTGAGGAAATTCAGAAACAGGGCGGGTTTATTCCCGGCATTCGTCCGGGCAGTGCAACAAAGTTGTTTTTGCAGTCAACCCTGTATCGCATTACGGCAGTAGGCGCCCTGGCGCTTGGCTTAATTGCGGTTCTGCCCAATATTATGAGCGCCATTACGGGCTCTCAAAGCTACTTGGTGGGAGGAACGAGTATCCTGATATTGGTTTCGGTTATCCTGGAGACGTACCGTGTGCTACAATCATCGATTATTACTGAAGGTTATGATAAGTTACAATATCGTTTCTAATGAAATTAATACTCATTGGTATTCAGGGCGCAGGCAAGTCGACGCAGGGTAATGTGTTATCAAAACAGCTGTCCATCCCGTATCTTTCAACCGGACACATTTTTCGCCAGATGGCCACTGAGCATACCAAATGGGGACGGTACGTGAAAGAAACCATTAATGCCGGCATTCTTATTCCCGACAAAGAAACGCTTGAAATCGTACAAGAATACCTCAGTCGTCCCGAATACAAAAACGGATATATTTTAGACGGATTTCCCCGTAACCTGACTCAGGCAAAAGAGTTTCAAAACGGACTGACTGCAGTTGTTTACCTGAAGGTTCCCGATAAAGAAGCATTGTGGCGCATTGCCGGCCGTAACGAAAATCGTGCCGACGATACCATAGCGGGACTCAAGAAACGCATTGAAATATTCCATAGCAAAACCGAAATCGTTATTGATTTTTATCGCGAAAAGGGACTGCTCATCGAAGTTGACGGAACCAAAAGTATTACCGCTATTAACGAAGAGATTTTACGGCTGCTGGGCAAGCGCAACGGAAAGAACGGACTTATCAATTGGAAGCGCAAGGAGAAAGCAATTCTTGCCGTGGTGGGTCTTGCGGGCGCCGGTAAAACGGAAGCGACCCAATTTTTCCGCAGCAAAGGTTTGCCGGTTGTGGGATTTAATAAGATTATCAATTCGTATATTGATGAGCATAAATTGGAACATACGGAAGCAGTGCATAAAAAACTGCGGGTAGAATTCAGAGAAAAGTACGGCATGGAGGCCATGGCGGTATTAAGTAAGGATAAGGTTGCGGCGGCACTGAAGAAGGGCCCGTTTTTAGTTATCGAAAGCCTGTACTCGTGGGAAGAGTACTTATACCTTAAAAAACAGTTTCCAAAAATAAACATATATTTATTGGCCATATATGCCGATAAGCAGTTGCGCTATAAGCGGGTTAACGAACGCAGCTATCGCAAGGGTTTGGGCGGTGAGGAGCGTGACCTGAACGAGCTTACGCTGCAAAATAAGGGTAACCCCATTGCCTACGCTGATTTTTTGATATTGAACAACGGATCCATTGATGAGTTGCATGATAAGTTGGAAGAGGTATACCGTCAAGTTTATTTTGGTCTTCGGTGAGCAGCTTGTCTGCGAGGTACGATAAAAAAAAGTCAGCCATGCGCAACGGTGGCGCTTTATTACGGCGTGTCGTTGATATCCTGATTCCTTTCGTGCAGCCGGGAGTGAGCCTTATCGACATAGATCGTCGCGCAACCGAGCTCATTACCCAAGAGGGCTCAGAAGTAAGCTTTTCACGCGTTCCCGGATACCGATGGGCCACGTGCCTTTCCGTAAACCAGACGGTGGTACACGGCGTTCCCGATCAATACCAACTGAAATCAGAGGATGTGCTGAAGCTTGATATCGGGGTATTCCACGGCGGGTTTCATATTGACTATGGCGATACGGTGGTAGTGGGGGGTGAAGATGCCGCATCAAAAGAAACCAGACGATTTCTTGATGTAGGCCGAAAAACCCTCTTGGGTGCGCTCGCTTTAGTAAAGCCCGGAGTCCATATTGGGGTAGTGAGTGAGTACATCGGCACGCACATACACGAGGCAGGGTATAAGATTATTTACGAGCTTACCGGTCATGCGGTCGGGGTTGAGTTGCATATGATGCCCTACATTCCTGGGTTTTTGCAAAGCTCCATAGAGAACACCCCGCGGTTTAAGCCGGGGACTGCTTATGCTATCGAGGTGATATATGCGCAGAAAGATGACTCGGTGGTGCAGAAAAAGCGTGACGGATGGAGTTTGGAAACCAAAAATGGCAGTCAAAGTGGCTGCTTTGAGAACTCGGTATTTGTGGATCAAGACAAGGCCTATGTACTGGTATAAAAACCTTTTCTTTTAAAAAAAAGAGTGTTATAATGCTTTGTCTTAATGACAAATACGGATTTTGTGGTTCTTGAAGGTGAAATAGTTGAGAACCTACCCAATACACAATTTCGCGTGCGCGTTGATAGCACCGCAGCAGTATTGGCGGGGAATATCTTACTATGTTACCTTAAAGGAAGAATGCGTAAACATTATATAAAAGTAATGCCGGGTGACCGCGTTCGCATTGAGGTATCAAAGTATGATACGCAACGGGGACGCATTATCTTCCGGTTATAAAAAAATGAAAGTACGAGCGTCAGTCAAAAAAATGTGCGAAAAATGCACGATAGTAAAGCGTAAAGGTCGGTTACAAGTTGTATGCAGTAACCCAAAGCATAAACAACGCCAAGGGTAGCGAGTAAATAATAACTATATGATTCGTATTTCAGGCGTCAACATACCAGAAAAGTTACGCATCGATTACGCGCTTACCCTGGTGTATGGGGTCGGTCCGGGCCGTGCTATTGAAATCCTGAAGGAAACGAAGCTGGACGTTACCCGTCGTACGCATGAGCTGACTGACGAAGAGGTACGCAAGATTCAGATGTATATTGACGAACACTTTAAGGTTGAGGGAAATTTACGCTCGGAGGTAAATGAGAACATTAAGCGTTTGCGTGAAATTCATTGTTACCGAGGTCTGCGCCACATTCGTGGATTACCGACTCGGGGACAGCGAACCCGCTCAAATGCCCGTACCCGCAAAGGAAAGAAACACACGGTAGGCGCACTTACGAAAGAAGCATGGGCAAAAGTTGACCAGGTAACGCCCGAAAAGGGAGCGCCTGCACCAACACAAAAATAACATGGCAGCAGAAAAAGCCCCAGAGGCACCACAACAGCAAGTAAGAAAACAAGCCCGTTATGCAGCGGTGGGCCGTTTGTATATTACCGCAACATTTAACAATACCATTGTTACGGTAACCGACGAACAGGGTAAGACGTTGTGCTGGGGAGCATGCGGTAAAGCAGGCTTCTCGGGTACCCGAAAATCGACACCCTTTGCCGCAACGGCGGCCATCGAAGGCGCACTGAAACACGCAACCGAAATTCATGGCGTTAAGGCCGTATCAGTGTATATTAAAGGTATTGGCCCCGGACGGGATGCCGTGTTGCGCGTACTGCGCACGAGCCCCGTT
>Ga0210057_1005520_pt1 | contig 16214 bp, 19 predicted proteins | sample CryGeyCG2114_010_2_FD_183968 | JGI IMG/M metagenome (GOLD analysis project Ga0210057, IMG submission 183968) | Groundwater microbial communities from aquifer - Crystal Geyser CG10_big_fil_rev_8/21/14_0.10 (SPAdes) (version 2) | ecosystem: Environmental > Aquatic > Deep subsurface > Groundwater ...
AAAACCAACAAAAAATCAAGTAAAACTGATAATATGCCCACACCCATGGCGGTTTTTCAACCAACATGTCAATATATGGCCATAAGTGGGTGCCTAAAACAAAATCAAAAAAACCTGATATCAGCCAGGGCCATTTTTCAATTTCACCTTTTTATTTAGATAAATCGAATAACATATTCCAAAAACTAAACCACGGCACCAGAGCAAGAGAAATATATTTTCAAAACCAATTACCTGAGACAGACTGATTACCCTCAACCTTAACGTTATTCAACGGCATGACCTTGCTCGACTTTCACAAACAGCCATCGGGATCCAATTCGCAGCCAATAATATTTCCCGAACAATTACCACAACGGGGATTTTTAATTTATGATAAAATTTCCGTCTGATTATTGACATCAACTATCTTAGCAAGTCCCGCCAGTGGTCGAAAATTTTCCCCCATCAACTCTAACTTAAGCTTGTAGTATCCCACCCAATCCGTGGAAATCTCTCTTTGAGCTTCTTCGATCGACATAAGTTTTTGGCACACCGCCTGATACAGACAGTCTTCAAACTTAACCTTGGCGGCCACACCATACTCTTGATCATATTTTTGGGGCCAGAGATTAGAAATATCATTACTCCCTCCCAGCATCGAAGGAATTAGGTGATCAACTTGATATCCGGCCCTCTCTTCATAAGACAAACCATAATTAGCATAAACCTGCTGTTTGGTTTTTTTGGAAACATCACGAACTTTTTTAGAATAACCGGGGACACAAATAATATCGGTGCCGGTAGTCAAAACCAACCCTGGAGTACAACTTGAATCAGGCAATGACTGATTAGCCACGCAATTTGTTTTATTGTCTTGAGCAAAAATACTAGAAGCGAAGAAAAAAGATAATAGTAGCAATGGGATAACAATAACTTTTTTCATACCAAAATTATTTATCACTAAAGAAAAAAATTAATCCGAATTAATCGCGCAAACATCGGATTGAATAGCTACTAGCACGACTATATGCGTCTGAGTTAAAACTGGTTTGGTCACTACGAAAATGATTTATTCTAACATAATCTTCTCCCACGATAGAAGATGACCAAAAACTTGTTCCTTCGCCCTGGAAATGATCCGAGCCTCCAACAACAAACTCACCCGCCGGTAAGATATTGAAACCAAAATGATCATCACCGTTCCAAATTGGAGATACTGCTTTAAGGGCCGTAGCTTCAACGCCATAATAACCGTTAGCAGTTAGATAATCGGCCAGTGTATACCATTCGGTATCACTCGGAATATGCCAACCAGACGGACAAAGACCCTGGACATTACCAGTTGGTGCTGGACTCCAGTCACTACTGTTAGTAGCCCCATTTTCATAAATAACCGCCTCGGCCCATTGATACAGGCCGCCATCTTCCGTGCAATTGCTTAAAGTATTAGCATAACAATGTTTTTCAAATATACCATTATTAGTCTGAGTAGTAGTCCTAGTCACCATGGTACCGACATTCAAATTTTTTGTTAACCAGCATTGAGTACCGATTTGAACTGTGCCATAAGGTCCACCTTCATAAGTTACAGAATCCACGCCGCAGACCAAGGGATCACTACAAACTCCAGTGCTACAAGTCTGTCCGCTAGTACAAGGATTGGGACAGGTTGAGCCACAACTGTCAGACTCGCCACTACATTTCCCGGTACAACTTGGAGTACAACTGCCGCCACTACAAGCCGTATCCAAAAATCCATCGCGCGTAATACATTTCAGGCCGGCGCTCAAAGAGCCGGTAGGGCCCCCCAAACAATAAGACAGGGTGAAGGTGGTACCAGCTGAATTAACATCGTAAACAAATTGATTAGTACTATTATCACAAATACCATCGGGAGGATTAGGCGCAGTTGGTAGATTAACCATATAAGCCTTGCCATCAATCACGAGAGATCCAGAATTAAATTCAGCCTCTGTGGGAAAACGATTTTGATCATTGAAAAACATCTCCAGAGCCGTTTTTGTTTGCTTAGCGTCACCAATGCGCTTAGCATCACGAGTCTTGGCCCGAGCACTACTGAAAGCCAAAACTGAGATGGTGGCCAAAATACCAATAATGGCAATCACCACCAACAATTCGATCAGAGTAAAAGCTTTTCTTGGTTTAGACATATCGATTAAATAGAAGTAAATAATAATACCTATAGTATAGCAAATTTTAGCTTTTTTTAACAAACAGAAAGACCATTATCCGATAATGGTCTTTTTATTAGTCTGAGCCGTCTGTCGGGTTCGAACCGACGACCTGCTGTTTACAAGACAGCTGCTCTACCAGCTGAGCTAAGACGGCCTAAAGCACTGTTTTATAATAAATTATTAAATGATATTTGTCCAGGGGGCAAATAAAAAGACCGTTCTGTTTAAGAAACGGCCTTTAAAAAATATTACTTGATTATTCTGTCGTAACTGACTTGGCCAGATTACGAGGATGATCAACGTCTTTTCCCCTGGAAAAGGCAGAATAATAGGCAAATAATTGCAACGGAATGACATTTATCAGTGGTGATAAAATATCATCTACAAGCGGCACAACAATTATTTCCTTAGTTAATCCAGTTATTTCATTATCATTTTTATTAACCAAGGCTATTACCCGACCACCATGATGTTTAATCTCAGAGATATTATTCATGGTTTTGTAATAGAATTCTCCTTGAGTAGCTATCACTATAACAGGCATCGCTTCATCAATAAGCGCCAGAGGACCGTGCTTGGATTCGCCCGCTGGCAAACCTTCGGCATGCACATAAGAAATCTCTTTTAACTTGAGAGCTCCCTCTAGTGCGACGGGAAAACTATAACCTCTGCCTAAAAATAAACAATTGGTAGTTTGTTTTAATTTCCGGGCTAAGGTCCTAATCACTTTCTCGCTCCCCAGAGCCTGTTCCATTAAATTGGGCAGGGATTCCAGTTGATTAATAATCCTGAGATTAAAATTAGAAATAGTTTTTTTGTCATTAGCTAATTTTAGTGCAAACAATAATAAGGCTAGAGCTTGAGCCGTAAAGGCCTTAGTTGAAGCCACACCATTTTCCACACCAGCTCTAGTGTAAATTCCGGCATTAACCAAGCGCGCCATCTTGGAATTAACCACATTACAAACACCCAAGGTAATTGCTCCTTGATCTTTAGCGGCCTCTAGAGCCACTATAGTGTCCGCTGTAGTTCCCGACTGAGAAATACCGAGCACAATATCCCCAGCTTTGATTGTGGCCGCCTGGAACTCCGAGGCGTATTCAACCTTAACTGGTATATTAACTAGTTTCTCTAGCCAATATTTGGCTAGTAATCCAGCATGGAAAGAAGTCCCACAAGCCACTATCACCAAACTTGAAGCTTGTTTGATTTGCTCCCAACATTCATCCAGACCACCGAAGCAAATCTCCTGAGTTTTAAAATTAATTCTGCCAGTCATTCCCTGACGCATAATTTCCGGTTGTTCATGGATTTCCTTAAGCATAAAGTTGGGATAATCACCCTTGGTCAGTTGATTAATATCAACATCCAATTCCTCAATCTCTGGTTTTAATACTTCTAAATTAAAATTTAGAAGCTTAGGTTCCTTGCCTGATCTGACAAGTAAAAATTGATTATTGCCGATTTCAAAAAAATTTTTTGAATAGCCGGCAAAGGCATTTTTGTCAGAAGCCACAAAGCACTCGGAACCGTTTACACCGGCAAACAATTGTCCACCCCGATTAACGGCTACTAAAAGTTTTTCACTTTGAGAATAAACCATCATGGCACAAGCCCCGACAATTTCTGACAAAGCTACTTGAACAGCGCTAGTTAAGTCTAATTTTTTATCAATCTTGATAAGCTCAATAAAGTTAACCAACACTTCCGTGTCGGTTTCACTATAAAAAGTAAAACCGGAATTCTCCAATTTTTTCTTGATAACTAGATAGTTCTCGACTATCCCATTATGAACAATAATCAAATCCTGAGATTGAGAGACATGGGGGTGGGCATTAGCTTCGGTGGCTCCACCATGAGTGGCCCAACGAGTATGCGCCATACCAAAGCTAGAACAAACATAACTATTCTTCACCTTTTCCCTCAAATTTTGGAGTTGACCTGGCGCCTTGTAAAACGCGGGCAGACCATCTTCCAGCAATACTAAACCAGCACTATCATAGCCCCGATATTCGAGACGTTCCAAGCCAGTTAACAAAGGAGGTAGGGCTAATTTTTTTCCATTATACATTATTATTCCGCACATAGTTTTTCATTTTTTAAGGTTAGATTTAATTGAATTAATTCTCCGACTCACCTAAAAATTATTTCAGATAAACCCAAAAATTAATTCAATTTAACCTTATTTTTCAAGGATCGACATCGACTTGTATATTATAATTATTCCCGGATTTAGTCAACTACAACAAAAAAACAGCCCCATAATAGGACTGCTTTTTGTTTTGTGCGCCGTGCAAGATTCGAACTTGCGACCGTCTCCTTAAAAGGGAGCTGCTCTACCAGCTGAGCTAACAGCGCGTTTTGCCAATAAAAAAATAGAAAATTCATTTCTTAAAAATATAATATCAGAACAACTAAAATTTGGCAATAGTGTGCATAATAAGTTGAAAAGGGGGGAAAATAAAGCTTGAAAATTACTGCGATATCAGATATTATAGGTGGTATGGAAAACCCTCGACCGCAAGAAATTATCGAAAAAATTCCGCCCCAAAATATTGAAGCGGAACAATACTTTCTCAGCTGCTTGTTAATCGACAAGGACGCTATGATTAAGGTGGCCGACAGCGTGCTCGAAAGAGACTTCTACAAAGAGAGCCATCAATTGATTTATGAAACTATCAAAGAATTATTCGAAATTCGCGAACCGATTGATATCGTTTCCGTCAAAAACCGCTTACAAGAAAAAGGCAAATTGAAAGAAATCGGTGGCAGTACTTACCTGGCTCAGCTCTCCAACGTTTCCGCTACCTCAGCTAACATCAATCACTACGGTCAAATCATCCAGCGCAAAGCAACTCTGCGTCGGCTGCAAGTAGCCTCGTCTGAGATTATGGACCTAAGCTTCCAGGAAGAAAAGGAAATTGAAGATATTCTAGATAGTGCTGAAAGAAAAATTTTTGCTGTTTCCCGTAAATACCTCAAAAATTCCTTTACGGCCATTGACGATCTCTTGGGCCAAGCTTTTGAAAGAATCGACGAACTCCATAAAAAGAGTGGTGGTAAAATGCGTGGTCTCTCCACTGGTTTTCATGATCTAGATGCCCTATTAGCTGGTCTGCAAAAATCTGATTTAATTATTTTAGCCGCTCGTCCCAGTGTGGGTAAAACAGCCCTTGCTCTAGACATTGCGCGTCAAGCCGCTATTAAAAACAAAGAGGGGGTAGGTGTTTTTTCACTAGAAATGAGCAAAGAACAGCTAGTAGACAGAATGCTCTGCTCTCAAGCCGACATTAATCTTTGGAAAATGCGTACCGGTAATCTGACCGACGCCGACTTCCCTAAAATCAATGAGGCTATGAGCCAGATGTATGAAGCTCCAATTTATATTGATGACTCCGCTAATGTTTCTGTTATGGAAATCAGAGCCAAGGCCCGTCGACTCCAGATGGAAAAAGGTTTAGGTTTAATCGTAATCGATTACTTACAGTTAATGGAAGGTCGAGGCAAATATGGTGACAATCGGGTGCAAGAAATTTCGGAAATTAGTCGCGGTCTCAAAGGTATTGCGCGAGAATTAGATATCCCAGTCCTAGCTCTAGCTCAGTTATCGCGCGCCGTCGAACAGCAAGGTGGCCCAGCCATTCCTCGCTTGTCTCATTTACGCGACTCCGGTTCCATTGAACAAGATGCCGACGTCGTAATGTTTATCTATCGTAAAGCCGCTGATAGGGCCTACAACCCCGATGATCTACCGAGTGATGAAAGACATAAAGCAGAAATTTATATCGCCAAACATCGTAACGGTCCGACTGGCAAAATTGATCTCTACTTCTCGGAAGAAACTGCCAGCTTCCGGAACTTAGTCAAGACCAATCAAGACAAGCCAATTACTTTTTAAATTAAAAATAATATTACAAAACTATGTTTAACAAATTAAAGCAATTAAAAGATTTACGCGACCAAGCTAAAAAAATGCAAGGAGCTCTAGCAACTGAAACCACTACCACTGAGAAAAATGGAATCGTTATCACCATGGACGGTAATATGCAAATCAATGGCGTCAAGATAAATACGGAAACTAACAACAAAGAGGCTTTAGCTAGCTCAATCAAAGATGCCGTCAATGACGCCATCAAGCAAACCCAGAAATTAATGGCTCGCAAAATGCAAGAAATGGGTGGCTTCCCAGGACTGAAATAAATTTATAAACAATTTTTAGAAATGAAAAAGCCATCTGTATTATTAGATGGTTTTTTTGAAAGCAATAATTAGTCAGTCTACTTTTTGCGGCGAACATCAATTATTTTGTATTTTGACTTCAACGTCAAATGCCTAGCATCGCTATAGTGCGCAGGATAAGAAACGGTCTCGCCTTTCTTTACTTTAGGACCTAAAAACCTGATACGTTTTCCAATATAATCTACTGGGTTAATTGAATCATGCCCCACAAAGCGAAACGAAGTCGATCTCTTGCCCTTAGTTATTAACCTTTTGAACATCGCCATGGTATCAACGGCGCAATACTTAGCCGGCACGCTAATTCTTTTGCTATCACATTCCAGTACAAAGATTGTGACGTTGGCATATTGAAGCTCAATTTTTTTGCTCTTAGGCAGAGCTTTCGAAACTTTTTTCTTTTTTTCAGTCATTATTCAGAAATTTTAAGGTTAGACATTTTTCTTTTAATAAAGTACAATGAAATAGACTAATATTATACACAATATTGAGAAATTGTCAAATATGAAATACCCCAAAGCCATCCAGGTCCTCATAGACCAGTTCTCCCAACTCCCCAGTGTCGGCCCTAAAACCGCCGAACGCTACGTTTTTCACTTACTCAAATCAAATCCGGAGAAGATTCAGCTCTTTGCCCAACATCTTTTTAATCTCAAAAAAGACCTCAAAATCTGCTCCCAATGTCTAGCCATCTCGGAAAAAGACCCTTGCCTAATCTGCGCTGATGAGCACCGCCTAAATAGCACCTTATGCATCGTCGCCAGTTTGCAAGACATGATTAGCCTGGAAAACACCCACCAATATCAAGGTAAATATTTCATCCTGGGCGGGCTAATCAACACTATTGAAAACATTCGACCGGACGATTTGCCTCTAAAAAAGTTGACCGAGAAGATAGCTTTATTGCTAAAAACTCAAACCGATCTAGAAATCATTCTCGCTCTCAGCCCTACTTTAGAGGGTGAAACTACCGCGCTCTATTTATCTAAAATGCTGAGAAATCCCCAAATCAAAATCACTCGCCTGGCTCGCGGTTTATCCTCAGGCGCCAACCTGGAATATGTTGATGAAATGACGCTCAGCCAAGCTCTCAAATATCGTAATACTATTTAAAAACCCTCCGTCGTTATTAACAACAGAGGGTTTTTTGTTTTTTCTTTTACTTACTTTGTTTTAATCACATTTTTCACTTGATAACGGCCCTTAATCAAACCATTATCTTTCATAAAAACTTCAAACTTGCTGGCCAAAGATTTTCCCATCCGAACTGGGTCGGGACCAATCAGAAAAACCTCACTTTCTGAGCCATTGCCTTTTTTCTTTTTCGGTAAATCATGATTGATTACCTGATGAAAAGTTTTGTACTCTAATGGTTTTTTCTTTTTGTTGACCCCGACTTCATAGCCAAAACCGGGAATAAATTCTCTTTTAATAGTGATCTCTTGATCACCGCAGATAATTATCATGCCAGTGGGAATGGGTTTTTGTTCAGAACAACCTGGGGTGGTCTCTGACCGATCTTTTTTCAAAGGTTTTTTCATTTTTAAAAAATTTTGGTAAGAACTATGTGAACAATGATTATTATAACCAAGTAAATCAAACCATGTCAAGTTGAGTATCAAAAAACCACTGTAAAACAGTGGTTTTTCATATTGCAGAAATATTAAGCGATGGAAGTAATTTTAACTTCTAAGAATGGTTGACGGTGGCCTAAAGTTCTCTTGTAACGAGTCTTATTCTTATATTTAACGACTGTTACCTTGTCAGCCTTACCTTCTCCCACAATTTCACCAGTAACCTTCTCTCCTAATGATGGAGTGCCGATGTTTACATTCTGACCATCAGCCTCAGCTACTAAAAGGGTATCAAAGCTAACCTTGTCATTGATCTTTTTGTCTAATTTTTCAATTTTGACGACTTCGCCTTCCTGCACTCGGTATTGCTTGCCGCCGGTCTTGATAACTGCAATTTTTGCCATATAAATACTGGTTATAATAAATAAAAAAGATATTCCTAAATATCTTTAGATATCATAGCAAAAAACTAGAAATTGTCAAATAGTCGAGAAAAATGGATAAAACCGGCCTAATCCCCCAGAGATTGAAAAATCCTAAAGGATGGGCTATAGTTAAAGCATAATAAAGTATTAAACAAGATATGCCAAAATTTATCATTTCCGGACAAAAACCACTCAAAGGTGAGATTGCGGTGGGCGGAGCTAAAAACATGGCCCTTAAGGTTATTCCCGCCACAATTCTTTGTGTAGGAAAAACTATTATCAAAAATTTGCCCAACATTGAAGACGTCGATAAATCACTAGGACTAATTGTCGAACTCGGAGCTAAGATTGAACGAGGCAAGAACTTTGTCGAAATTGACACTACCTCAATTAATCAAACTGAATTCCCGACCAAGCTCGCCGGTAAATTCCGCACCTCAGTCATGTTTGTGGGTCCAACCCTAGTTCGACTGGGCGAAGCCAAATTTCCTCATCCCGGCGGTTGTGTGATTGGAGCCGGTGGTCGTCCCATTGATTTATTTTTGGAAGGATTCAAGGCTTTTGGAGCGGAAATAGAAACCACCGATAAAGACTATCATATCAAAGCTGGCGAGATGCATGGGGCTGAATATTTTTTTACCACTGTCAGCGTGACCGTTACCGAAAGTTTGATGATGACAGCCACTTTAATTCCGGGAAAAACTATTTTACGCAATTGTGCCATGGAGCCCGAGATTGAAGCTTTAGCTGATTATCTCAACAGCCAAGGAGCTAAAATCAAGGGGGCTGGTACCGCCACGATTGAAATTGAGGGCGTCGAAAAAATTACCGCCGGAGAATGTCAAATCATTCCCGACAGAATTGAAGCGGGATCTTTTGCTCTACTGGCCGCGGCCAGTCACTCAGAAATTACTATTACCAATTGTAACCCTAAACATTTATTGAGCTTGCTTTCCATCTTTCAGAAGATTGGAGTTCCCTTTGAAGCTGGAGCTGATTTTTTGAAGATAATGCCCGCTCAAAATATCAAGCCCTATGACATTAAAACTCATGAGTATCCCGGATTCCCCACCGATCTTCAATCGCCTTATGTAGTGCTCATGACTCAAGCCAGTGGCATTTCTTTAATTCAAGAAAATATCTATGATCGGCGCCTACTCTGGACCGACATGCTCTCCCAAATGAATGCCAATATTATCATGTGCGACCCTCATCGAGTGGTGGTTAGCGGTCCCAGCAAGCTCTATGGCAAAAGAATAATTTCGCCCGATATTCGAGCCGGAATTGCTCTAGTAATTGCCGCTTTGATTGCCAAAGGAATTACTGAAATAGATAATATTTATCAAATTGATCGCGGTTATGAGAAGTTAGACGAAAGATTAGTCGCCATTGGCGCCGACATTAAACGAGTAGAATAATATATGACTATCAGAATTCGTAATTTTATTTTTTACTCTTTCTGCACTATCTTTATTGTGGCCACAGCTTTGATTTCCCTTTATGCCACCGGCTATCGTTTCAACTTATCTTGGCCACCAAATTTCAAAAATCTACTGCAACAAACCGGTACATTAATTCTAAACTCTAAACCGGAGGGGGCGACTATTTCTGTTGTTGACCACAACAACCAAGATTTTTTTCAAAAATACTTTTTTTCTGAACCTAGTCAATATTATACTCCCGCTAAAATCAAAGACGTTCTACCTGGAGAGTATTTGGTCCGCTTCGAATTGACTGGTTATTGGCCTTATGAAAAAAAACTACGCATCTACCCAGGCCAAGCAACTTGTCTTGAGGATGTTAATCTATTCCGCCAAGACTTACCCCTAAAAATCATTGCGGGCAAAATTCAAGAGATAGCCATGACTAACGACAACAATTACATTATCCTTAAGGATGACAAAAAGATCATTGACCTTAAGACCGAAACCGAAGCCCAGATTTCCCTGTCCGAAAATACTTTTAAAAAAACAATAGATATCGCCAGTATTATCAAACCAAAAGACGTTAAACATATCTCCCAGATTAGCTCCAATCTTTTAGTTTATGCCACTGACTGGGAAATATATTTGTTTGATTCTAAAGAAAATAAACACACCCTAATCACTCGCTTAAGTGAGCAAATAACCTCAGTGTCCTGGCGTGAGGGGGGCTACGTAATTTATTCCACTCCTAACTCCATTCAAGTTATCAATCTCAAAGATCGAGAAAACCCCACAACTCTAATCAAACTCGAAAAAATTTCTGCTCCGATTCTCAGCACCAAAGGAAACATTCTTTATTTCACGGCCAAAATTGGTAATCAGGAGGGACTCTATAAACTGCTAATTAAATAGAGCCAACTACAAAGTTAAATGACAGATTTCTTTAAATTCTAGGACTTTTTTGATACAATATTGACAAAAATAGCCAAAAGTAGTGTAATTATCTCAGTTAATTAAAAACCTAAAATCATGAAAGAGATAATTATAATTGGATTGACTGCAATAATGTTGACCAATATCTATGGACAAATCAATGATAACTTGATTGCTGGAACAATCACCCAGTTTAAAATTGTAAACAAAAGCAATTTAAACCTGAAACTAGAAACTATTGATTGGGAAGGCGATACAGATATCACCTTTTTAAACTCCAAAGATTCGACCGAAATGGCCCCCATGTTCTTGCATCTTAACGGCGAGACCTATACAGTCAAAATATCTTTGAACTATCAAAACTATCTCATTGAATTCTCTGCCACACAAATACCAGATACTTGGACGATAACCAATGAGGGGTTAAAAAAATGGCTCTCAACTCAGACTGCAACATTAGTCGAGCGCCAAAAAATAAAACACCGATTCTATAATGAATTGGTGTTTTTGATTTAACCCTAAATATTTTTAAACAACAAGCTTAAAAACTAAACTGCATTCAACGTCTTTTTTAAATGCCAGAAAACAACCATTACAGTCATCTTCATATTTTTCCAAGATTACTTCTTTTGAGTTTAGCTCTAAAGGAACTAAGTCAAAGAAAACAGATGGTTCTATTTTTACCGGAAAAATAACTTTATAAAGCTTGTCCACTTTATAACTTTTTTTCGGACAAAAGCCATTGTCGCTTTGGCTAGTTTTAGAAAAAACAATTTCCGTATCAGGACCCTTTATCTCTTCATAAATTACCCTGATTTTTCTAATGGTGGCTTCATGTATTTTCATGTTTGCACGATTTAACATAAGAATACTATAACAAAAGCATCTAAAAAGTCAAAGGAAAAACTAAAAAATGATTTTGAGTATGAGGCTCTTTCATTGAACAGCTCTAAATTATAACTTTTGGCAAAAGCCTTTCAAATATTCCTTTAATTCAGCGCCAATCTCAGCATCCTTTAAACCGAAGTTAAGCGTGGCCTTGATAAAGTTAAACTTATTCCCAGTATCCAACCACTCTCCCTCCAACTTTTTACCATAAAGTGGTTGATTGTTTTCGAGCATTTCCGCAAAAGCATCCGCCAATCTAATTTCACCCGATTTGCCCGACTGCATTCCCGCCAAGACTTTAAACACGGCTGGGGTAATAATATTAATACCGACTTGAACTAAGTTAGATGGAGCGTCTTTTAGGGCTGGCTTCTCAATAAATTTATCAATCTTATAAACTCCGCCGCCCAAATCTTCCCCGCCGATAACGCCAAACTGGCTAATCAATTTGTCTTCCACCTCGGCTAAACCGATTACAGCAGAGCCATACTTTTCATAAACTTCCATCACCTGGGTAATCGGAGAAACTTGGGCGTCATAAAGAGTATCGCCAAACATCACCAAAACTGCTTCGTCCTCACCGAATAAATGAGCCGCGCAATTAACCGCATGACCATCACCCAGTGGCACCGGCTGACGGACATAAGAAAACTTAGCTAAACTATCAATCGATTTAACTTTTTGCAATAAATCTAATTTGTTTTTTTCTACCAGAGTTTTCTCCAGCTCAAAAGAACAATCAAAGTGATCTTCAATGGCTCGCTTGCCGCGGCCAGTCACAAAAGTAATCTCTTTAATTCCGGCCCGAACCGCCTCCTCTACCAAATATTGAATCACTGGTTTATCCACTATTGGCAACATTTCTTTCGGCTGAGCCTTAGTGGCTGGTAAAAATCGAGTCCCAAAACCAGCTACCGGTAAAATCGCTTTAGTAATTTTGTTCATATAATTATGGTTTAGTTTGCCATTTCCAAAAATATTTAATCCAAGATTTAATATGTTCTCGGGTTAATTTATCAGTAAAAGGAGCTATGTACCAAGGATTTTTGGCACTCTCTCGCGCATGATCATGAATTACTGTCGCCCGGGGATTATAGACCACTTTTTTCTGAAAACGCCAAGCCCGGCGACAAACATCAATATCTTCAAAATACATAAAGAATCTTTCATCAAAGCCTTCCCAACCATCATGCCGCACCAATAAACAAGAACCCATCAGCCAATCCACTTCTCGGATATCAGCGTGATCAAAATCGGTCATCATAAAACTATCTCGATTGGATTTAAAATATTCTCCCAAAAAAGTCCGGCGTAAAATTGGGGTATAAACCTTGGGAAAGCGCGAGCAAGAGGCTTGAAGCGTTCCATCGGTATTAAGTAGCTTGGGGCCGACAATATATACTTCCGGATGAGTTTCTAAATAATAAAATAAAATATAGATAGCATTAGAATAAACCACGGTATCAGGGTTAAGAATTAAAACATATTTACCTTTGGCTTCCTTGATACCCAAATTATTACCGCCACCCATACCTAAGTTGCCCGAACTATAAATTAATTTCAATTCCGGTCGTCCCCCCATCATATCATCTAGATTATCACCCGAGGCATTATCTACCAAAATCACTTCGAACTTCAAACTCTTTAGGTCAGACTTAAAAATCGCTTCCAGGCAATGGGCGGTCTTAAGCTTGCTCTTGTAATTAACAATGATAATTGATAAGTCCATATTAGACACGCAATAATTTAAGAATCTTTTTAACCACCCAGAAGTAACCAGCAAAAAAGGGATTAATTAAACGGAGCTTCCAGTCACCAACTTCTTGATACCAAATGCGGCCGGAAAATAAATGTAATAGCTCATAGTCCTTAATCTCTCGTTTGGATTGGACCAGAGATCTTTCTTTAATAATACAAATCCAAGTACTCGGGCGAAAGAAATAAGCCCAAACCTTTAACTTTTCCTTAAACCAGCCACCTTTGAGAGCAAATAATATTAGTCCTAGTTCCATTATAACAAAGGCCGGGAAAATTAACACTAAAGTAACTAAGCTATAATTTTTCCACATCACTAAAATTCGATTGCGATCCATCCAATAATATTTTTTAATTGATTTAGAAAATTCATACTTATGATAAACCACCGCAACTGGAGCCACAAGACAGGTATAGCCCGAGAGCCATAATCTCCAGCCCAAATCTTGATCTTCATTATACATCCAAAACACCTCATCAAATAATCCCACTGCCTTTAGGGCCGAGAGATTAAATAACACCGCGGCCCCCGAGGGATACATAATATCTTTAACCACCATTTTTTTCTCAGACATCTTTTCCCGATAATTGACACAATAACCGAAGCCTAAAAAATGAGTAGTGTTGCCCAAACTATTAATTAATTCCATTTCCGGATGAAGCATCAAGCGGGCTTGCACGGCCCCCACCCTGGTATCAATTTTAGCTACCTTAATCATTTCACTAACACAGCTTTTAGCGATAACGGTATCCATGTTAAACAAAATAGCGTAGTCATAATCCAGCGCAAGCGCCATCCTCAAAGCATCATTGTTGCCTTTAGCGAAACCATTATTGTTAACATTCGTGATAATCTCCGCTTCGGGCGCCAATTCTTTGAGATAGGCCAGAGTCTCAACACTGCTTTCATTATCCACAATAAACAAACGAGAGGAACCGGCATAATCCTGCTCGCGCAAACCCGCTAAACACTCCGCTAAATATTTCTTAGCGTAGTCTTTGTAGTTGATTAATATTAGCGCGACTTTTTCGGCCATAAAATTTTAGAAATAAGATAAATTGGTTCCCAGGCCAGCCACAGAATGAAATATTCATAAAATGGCCGCCATTTGCGGAAATATTTAAGCATCGATTCGCGAAAATAACGCTGGGTAAAACCCCGCCCCACCTGTTTGAAACTAGCCCCCACATAATCGACGCATTGAGCTGTCGGGGTATACCAAACTTCTCCACCCAAACTATAAACCGTGCGGCAAAAATCAACTTCTTCAAACCAAATAAAATAGCGCTCATCGAGCAATGGTAATTGGCCATAACGAGATTTACTGATCATAAAGAAAGAACCGCGAATAGAATCTACTTTTTGCTCCCGACTACAATCAAAATCAGAAGATAGATATTTGTTATTCACCCCTGGAAAAAGGTGCGGTAATTTCAAAATAATAATTAATTGATCAAGCAATCGAGGAAAGCGGCGCACCGGCCTGATCGTCTTTCCCGCGTCATCAATTAAATGACAACTGGCCACAGTGGCTGATTCCTTAGTCTTCATCCATTGCAGCATAAAAAATAAAGTGTCAGGAAAAACTTTCATATCGGGATTAAGCAACAGCACAAAATCTCCGGCCGATTCTCTGATGCCCTGATTACAGGCTCGAGCAAAACCAAAATTACCGGGATTGATAATTAATTTCACTTGGGAAAATTCTCTCTCGATCATTAAGGCGGAATCGTCAGCGGAGTTATTATCAATCACAAAAACCTCAAAGGTAAAGTTACCCTGAGAATTAAATAAAGCCGTTAAGTTTTCTCTCAACTTATCTTTGACGTTCCAAGAAACGATGATCACGGAAATATCCATAGCTATGATTTGATAATTTTAACTAATTTTAATCTCTCGCCCGCTCCGCTGATAATCTTAATATCTTTTTTATAAACTCCCAATTCCAAGGCCAGAGCCTTAATTAACTCCGCATTAGCCCGGCCACCTTCAGCCGGAGCCGCTAAGTCAACCTTAACCGTTTCATCAGCCATAATCGCCTTAAAAGCGGTCACAGGCGCTCCCGGACGGGCCTTAATTCGCAGATAAACCTCGCCTTTAGCTATTAAGATTTGTTGATATGAATCTAACATCTCTATATTATAACGCAAGACAGAAATTAAACAAACTGTTTGACAAAATCTAATAAAGATTGTACAATAGGGGCTCAAGTAGTTCTTTATAAAACAAAATCCCAGTAAAGATGGATACTAATATATTGCCTATTCTAGCGGCCATAGTCGCCTTAATGTTTATTGCTAACAGTTCCATGGGAAAAGCCAAGTCTCCCAATAGCATAAAAAACCTTAAGGCCAGCCAAACTTGGGGCATAAAATTTTTCGATGACGCCAAATGGTTGAAGTGGATATTAATAAGTATCCTCAAGATCATTTTTGTAATAATATTCGGTCTCTGGCGTCTAATTGCTACTGGTGTTAGACTCGGAACACCAAACTTTGTTAAGAAGATACAAAAGGGTTTTTAAAACCCTTTTTTTATTGGCTAAAACCACCATTTTCAAACGATATTGGACATCTTGTCAATATTGCCTACCCCCATCTATTCTGTTAAAATAAAAGGTGCTCCTTAATAATTATCTCTAAAAATTATGAGCGAAAATGAATCCTACCAGTGCCCCTCTTGGGACGAATATTTCATGGAAATTGCTAACACTGTGGCCAAGCGGGCTACTTGTGACCGGGGTCGCAGCGGTTGTGTTATTGCTCGCGACAAACAATTGCTAGTCAGTGGTTATGTTGGCA
>Ga0210057_1005521_pt1 | contig 16212 bp, 28 predicted proteins | sample CryGeyCG2114_010_2_FD_183968 | JGI IMG/M metagenome (GOLD analysis project Ga0210057, IMG submission 183968) | Groundwater microbial communities from aquifer - Crystal Geyser CG10_big_fil_rev_8/21/14_0.10 (SPAdes) (version 2) | ecosystem: Environmental > Aquatic > Deep subsurface > Groundwater ...
GGGATATTTTTGCGACGGCGTTGGAGAAAGTGATTTTGCAAGAACATGGGTTTATATCGAGAATCAAGAGTTGCATCACCATTAAAATAAAGGGACGCTCACTGCTTTAGCGGTGAGAGGATGTCACAATTTTTAACCCTTTCCTCTCCTTCAACACCCCAAAAAATTTAAATATCTTGAAATGATATAAATTTCATGCAAAATGAGATGGTAAAAATACCGAGAAAGATATATGAGGAGTTATTGGAAGAAGTTGGGATATTAAGAAATCCTGAAATGATGGATGCTATTAATGATAGTATTGAAGCCAAGAGAAAAGGAGTTAAATCCTGGGAACTTGATTTTTAGAGGTAAATTTTGTGTGAACCTACTGTAAAGACAATAATTTCTTTATTTTTATCATCAATTTCATAAATCATTCTTAAATCACTTCCAAACCAGCAACTCCAGAATCCTTTTAATTTGCCCTTTAACTTATGGGCTCCAAGATTTATTCTTGGATTTTGCTTTAATAACTCTAGCTTTTTAGCTACTTTATCATCAAGAAATTCATAAAATTGTTTTTTCGCCTTTTTGCTTTTTGTAGTGATTTTATACATTAACTAACAAAAGAAATCAAATTTAAAAATGTTTAATGGAAACTATATTAATCTTATATTCTCATCCACTCATCATAGCTTCCGTCGTGGTTTACAGAATATATTACAAAATCACCGCGTTTTATTCCCGGCATTCCCGGGCTTCCTTCGGGCATTCCTGGCATGGCAATTCCTTTAATGTCCGGCTTTTCATCAAGAAGCTTGCTTATTGCTTCCATTGGAATATGCCCTTCAACAAAATAACCTTCAATAACAGCAGTATGGCAACTTTGCAATCCTAAGGGAATGTTAAAATTTTCCTTGATTTCTGAAACATCCTTCAAATTGTTTATTTTGATGTCAAATCCTTTTGAACTTAAGTATTTGGAATGAACATCACAGCACCCGCAACTTATTGATTTATAATACACTGCTTCCATTCCTGAAACTTCTTTTGTGTTAAATACAAAAAATGCAAGCACACTGATTACTAGTATTCCTGCAACAACAAAATAAGTTTTTTTCATCTTAATCTAGCATCCACCAACCATTCCCGAGTATGCGCTTGCTGCACTCTGGCTCGCTCCGGAAAAGGAACTTGTTCCTGCCGTGCCACTAAAAAAAGTCGTATAAATCACAACTAGCATAAGGATTGCAATCACAGCCCAAAGCACAACTTTCTTTTTGTCCATTTTAGTTTTTTTCATTTTGATTTTTCCATATTATATCAGCAACCTCCGACCATGCCTCCACTAACAGCACCTTGCTCAATGCCGCGGTATTTATTGCTTGCTAAATTGATATAGTTTGTTGAGTCAATACCATTTGATTCCAAAACCTGCGCTTTTCCTTCCATTATTCCGGGAAAGAAAAGAACTTTCCATTTTCCAATTTCTTCAAGGATTTCTTCATCAGACATTTCAGGATAATTTAATACCAGATACTTTGTCAACCCTCTCATTGCATAAGAGTGCGCGCAACCACAAGCCATATCTCCGTTGGAAAATATAATTGAACGTGCTCCGCAGCAATATTCACATGAAATTCCTCCATGCATGTTATACAAAATGTTGATGTATCTCTCAAGGTTCGCTCCTTCAAGGTTTAGTGTCCTGTCAAAATTTCCAAGGAATGATATTGCCTGATTTGCAAGCTGGGGATTTCCCTCGCTTACGTAATCATACTGCAATCCAAGTTCCTCTCCATAGATTGCAGGGATTCCAGTAGGAATAATTTCTGAGGCAGAAACAAATCCTGTTCCTCCTCCGGGTGCCGAATTCCCGAAAAGCGAATATGCAATTATTCCAACCAAAAAAACTATGAGCCCTATCTGAGCGTAAAACTCATAATCATGTTTTTTCTTAACCATTAATAAATCAGAAAAAGGTTTTATTTAACCGCTTTGGTGAAACTGGTTACAATGCCTCCTTTATTAATCTTTCAGCACAACAATATTATTCATGGAAAAATCTAACCCAAACATTTATATATAAGTTTATATATAATATGGTATAAACACATATAGAATGGAACAAATAATTCATTATCCGAGCCTGAAGACCATGCTGATGGTTGAAAAAGCCCTTAGAAATTCAGACACCATGCTGAATCGCGAGGAACTAAAAAGAAAACTTCCCAACAAAGTAATGCATCAAACGCTTAATCTTATTCTTAGATATATGGGAGAAAGAGGCCTTATATTGGATGGCCATAAAGGAATACTTTGGATTTACAATCCAAGCCCTAAACTAAGAAAAGCCATTGAAAAAGGAAGAGAGATGTAATGTTTGAAAACAAAGAAATAAAAGTGATACTCTCTGAGGAAGCGGATCAGGTCTTTCAGGAATTAAACAGTATGGTGGGTGAGGAAAAAATCAAGGGAATTGAAAGTTCTTTTCACCAAACTCTTTTAAGGTCAATTCAGAGAACCATTAGTCTGCTCAAGGGGAATCCTTTTGCAGGGAACCAAATCCCAAAAAGGCAATTGCCGGACAGATACTTAAGGAAGTATGACGCTGAAAATGCCTGGCGAATTGAACTTGCCAATCGATGGAGATTGATTTATACAATAACAGGAAATAAATTGGAAATCATTAATTTTATTATGGATATTTTCAATCATAAAAATTACGATAGAATTTTTGGTTATAAACATTAAAATGGCACAAAAGGACAAAGAGGAATATTATTTTTTAACAGAAAAGCTCGAGGAAATACAATGGGCACTTGAGGGAGAATGCAATGACATAGATTGCGACAAATACATGTATAGGGATTTGTTAAAGAAAAAATACAAACCAGTTCTCAAACATAGTTATTCCTGTATAGACAAATTAAAGAAAGAAAAAGAAATTGTTTTAAGATTATTGTTCCCAAAAAAATTTAGAAAATATCGTTTTGAAAAATGTTATGTTTGCAAGAAACCTCTTGATAAGTTAGATGATAAGAGTATAATATTAAGTTTTACCAGACCATCTAAAGATAATAAAAATAGTCATGAATGGAAAGGGTATTGGATTCATAAAAAATGCAAATCAAAAGCGAAAATTCCTAAAGGATGGATAAAATTTTAAGTCTAACCCCTCAGCACAACAATATTATTCATTCCTCTCCTTTTCCTTTCAATAATCTGTTTTGCTTCCAACTTATCCAACAATCTGGTTAATTTGACTTTTCCAACGTCAAGCCTTTCCTTCAGCGTTGACTGAAACATAGCATTATTTTCTTTTAGCAAAATTTCTACAACTTTCTTCTCATCTTTATCCAGATTTTCAAGGTTGAGTTTTTTCCTTTTTTCCTTGACTTTCCTGATAACTATTTTTTCCTTCGGCTTAGAGAATATCAAAACTCCTGCAATAATAACAAGCAATCCCACTATGGCCAAAGCAAGAATGGTCTGCTGATTTATGGCGACGTTCATAGGACAGATTATCCCGTGCCCTACTTCCGTGCATGTAGCAGCGACAATGTCTTTTAGCGCACTCTGAAAAAGGAGTATTATTATAACCAAGAGCACTGCAATCCCTAGAACGAGATAACCCACATTCTTGTTTTCCATAATGTTAAATAAGAGCGACCCTTTTAAATTTTTACGCAGTAATCTTATTAAACCTATATTCTGCAGTATATACTTATGACAAAAGAGCCAAAATGGCTTCAAGGAAAAATTACATCTATTCCTAAGTTAGCAGGAGCTAAAAAACTTGCTAAATTGGTTTATGACTCCTGTAATTTGGAAGGGCTAGATTGCGAAGATGCTATGAAGAGAATTTACGAGTTGGGACAATTTGATTTTAAATATGGTAGGATAATCTCGACTGCCCAACTGATTCATAGACAAGATAATCGGTTTGAAATTATTGTTGATAGAGAAAAAATTACCAGAAGAAAAGATTGGAGGCTTAAAACTAGTTTAGAAATTATTTATGATTCTTTGCATGAAGTAGGTCATAGTTTTTTCTATTATAGAAAAGAAAGGGAAACTCCTATTAGACACGATGAAGATTCGGAGAGAGAAGAATTATTTTGTGATGTATTTGCCGCTCAACTTTTAAGATTAATCCGAAAAAAATGACCAAGGTAATTGAATCCAAAAAGCACACGAAAAGCGAAATAAAAAAGATTCTTCACCCACTTGTTAGCGAATGGTTTTTTTCAAAGTTTGAGGACTTTTCACTTACCCAACAGTATGGAGTTTTTAATATTCATAACAGAAAGAATATACTTATATCAGCACCAACGGGAGGAACAAAAACCCTTACCGCTTTTCTTTCTATTCTTAATTACCTCGTGATTCTTGCTGAAAAAAAGGAACTTGAAAACAAGATTTATGCAGTTTATACCTCACCGTTAAAAGCGCTAAGCAACGACATCCACAAAAATCTAATAGAACCTCTTGAAGAAATCAATGAGCTTGCAAAGAAAAAAGGAATTGTGCTCCAGAAAATTCGCGTGGGCCTAAGAACAGGGGACACAACTCTTTCTGAGAGGGCAAAGATGGCTCGTTTGATTCCTCACATTTTCATTACAACTCCTGAATCGCTTGCAATAATTCTTACAAGCAAGAAATTTGTAGAAAACCTAAAATCCGTAGAGTTCTGTGTTGTAGATGAAATTCACGCCATGGATAATAAGCGCGGCACTTATCTCTCTCTGAGTTTGGAAAGACTTAATGAAGTTTCCTCAACATTCCCTGCTAAGATAGGCTTATCTGCCACGGTGGAGCCCATGGAAGAGGTTGCAAGGTATCTTGTGGGTGAAACAGAAGACAGAGAAGTTTGCTTCGCTCGTGTGCCTCTGGATAAGAAAATTGATGTTCAGGTTTTGAAACCTGTGAATGACTTGATTGATGATAAAAACATTTCTGCAAGCATGTATAATCTTTTGGCAAATCTTATTCAAAAGCACAAGACAACTCTCATTTTTACCAACACAAGAAGTGCAACTGAAAGGGTTGTAAACTATCTTAAGGAAAAATTTCCAACGGAGTATGGAGATGACAATATTGCAGCCCATCACTCTTCATTAAGCAGGGAACACAGGTTTGATATTGAGGAAAGGCTGAGAGAGGGTAAATTGAAAGTTGTTGTCTGTTCTACAAGCCTTGAATTGGGAATTGACATTGGTTATATCGATTTGGTTTTAATGATGGGCTCTCCTAAATCTTCTTCGCGCGCATTGCAAAGAATAGGGCGCGCGGGGCACAAGCTTCATGACACAGCAAAAGGAAGATTTATTGTTCTTGATCGTGACGATTTGGTGGAATGCAGTGTAATTCAAAAGGAAATGATTGAGAGGAAAATAAACAGAATAGGTTTTCCAAGAAATGCTCTTGATGTTTTGAGCCAGCAAATTTATGGGATGGCAATTTACAAAATTTGGGACATTGACGAGCTATTTTCCGTGATTAAGAAAAGCTATTGTTTCTCTGAATTGAGCAGGAAAGACTTTCTTGATGTTATAAGTTATCTCTCCGGAGAATATGAACTTGAAAAAAATTACGTTTACGGAAAGATTTGGTATGACTCTGAGACAAAACAAATCGGCAAGAAGGGAAAAATGGCCCGTGTTCTTTATCTTACCAACATAGGCACAATCCCTGATGAGTCATTCATCACTGTGAAGCTCTCGTCAGGAGAGCCTATAGGTGCAATTGCAGAGGGATTTATGGAGAAGATGAAACGAAAGGATGTTTTTGTCCTGGGCGGAAGAAAGTATGTTTACCGTTATACGAGAGGCATGAATGTTTATGTTAATTCGGCAGAAGGGCTTTCTCCAACTATTCCTTCATGGTTTTCAGAGATGCTCCCCCTTAGCTTTGACTCTGGTCTGGAAATCAACAAGTTTCGCAAAGAAATGAAGGATAAATTTACTTCACATAAAAAAGAAAAGACGATAAAGAGTTTCATCATGAATTATCTTTATCTGGATGAAGATGTTGCAGAATCAATTTATGACTATTTTTGCGAGCAGCATAATTTTCTTGAAATTCCCGACGAGGATACAATGATCTTGGAAAAATGCACAATGGAAGGAAAGAATTATCTTATTTTTCACAGCATGTATGGGAGAAGGGTAAATGATGCACTTTCTAGGGCATTTGGATTTCTCATGGGGCGTGCAGGAATGAGGGATGTAGAAGTTGGGATAAATGACAATGGATTTTATCTTGCAGGAGAATCTGTTCTTGAAGAAAATTTTCACAAGGCACTGAAATATCTTGTCAATGAAAAAGGACTAAAGGAAGTTTTGGAAAGTGCGATAGAAAAGACGGATGTCTTAGCCAGAAGGTTCAGGCATTGCGCAACTCGAAGCTTGATGATTTTGAGAAGTTACAAAGGGAGAAGCAAAACTGTTGGAAAACAGCAGATGAAATCACATTTCTTACTTCATGCCGTCAAGAAACTTTCAAACCAATTTCCCATATTGAGAGAAGCCAGAAGGGAAGTTCTTGAGGACCTTATGGATTTAGAGAATGCAAAAAAAGTTTTAAAGTGGATTGCTATAGGGAAAGTGAAACTCAAGATAAAAAGAACAAAGATTCCTTCACCTTTTTCTGCAAGTCTCATAATTCAGGGATACAGCGATTTAATCAAGATTGAAGACAGGCAGAACTTTCTGAAGAGGATGCATCATGAGCATTTGAGAATAATAGGAGAGAGGAAAAAATGAAATACGAACTAATAAACCAATCATCTTTTTTTCTAGAGCAAGGGATTCTTGCAATCGGTGATTTGCACATAGGATACGAGCACGGCATGAAAGGAAAAGGTGTTTCGCTTCCTGAAACTCAGCCGGATGAAATAATAAATGACTTGAGAAAGATAATCTTCGATATAGGAAAAAAAGGACACAAACTGAAGAAGATTGTTTTCCTCGGAGACATTAAGCATTTTTTTAATTATGAATGGCGCGAGAAAGTTTATTTTAAAAAAGTATTTGAATTTTTAAGTAGGCATGTGGAGGAAAAAAACATAATTTTGATAAAAGGGAATCATGACAAATTTGATTTATCCGGAAAGAAGATGAAAAATTATTATGTAAGCAAGAGTTTGGCATTCACACATGGACACATTGCCTATCCAAGAATTTTTGAAGAGGATGTAAAGATGATTGTTATGGGGCACTTACATCCTTCCATTATGTTGATGGATAAGCAGGGAATCAAAAGGGAAAAATACAAGTGTTTTCTTGCAGGGAAATTCAGGGGCAAGGAAGTGCTAATACTTCCTAGTTTTATGGAAATGGTTGAAGGCACAGCAGTTAATTCAGAGTATTTCCAGTCTGAAAAGGGATTTTCAATAATTCCTGAAAAAGAAATTCAAAAATTCAGTGTTAAAGTAGTGAATGACAATGGGGAAATCATGGATTTCGGAGAAGTTAGGAAGTTATAGTTTTCATGAGCCTATAGCTTCTTCAACTTCACAATCAACACACCTCCATGCCATATCCGCTACGCTATAATATGTTTTCTTTTTGTGTTTTTTGCATAGGAAATGATTTCCGTCTTGTATCATTTTTCACCTTCTTTAAAAAAAGATGAATTAAAATGAAAAACTGGTTTTTAAATTTTGAGGAGAAAATTTCAATGCATTCTATAAATATTTAAAAAGGGCAAGAAAAAGCTATGTTTATGGTTAGAAAAAGTCCTGAAGAAGTTGCAGGAGAGATTCACATGGAATTAAGAAGTGGAAGAGTAGGAGCACTAAGAGATGTGAGGAATATGCTCTTGATTTAGGATACCAATTCGAAAACGGAGGATGCCATATCAAAGTTTACAATGGGAGATATCTTGTCTGTACTCTGGCAAATAATCCCCGTAAAAGAATATCTCGGGGCATATACAGGAAGGCTTTAGGACAATTATTGGAAGGACTAGATTCTTAATAATTTGAATTAGTTAATCAAAATCAGTTAAAAGATGCAGTTCCAGGTCTTACTACACTCATGTATTCTTCAATTGAAGCCAGTTTTTCCCTGTAAGAATCTATAACCTCTATTAATTCCTTTTTGTTTAGCTTGCTTAAATCATTTTCTTTATTCATAATATATCATAGAATTTTATCTTTATAAAACCTTCTGTTTGTAATCACTGGAGAGTTAAACGAAATGGGCACGGAGGGAATCGAACCCCCTTCTGCTGCTCTGGAGGCAGCCATACTACCAGTGTACTACGTACCCTTGATTAGAATAAAATGGAAGTGTTTTTAATGCTTTTCTATGAGTTCACAAGCACAATTTTTTCAATATCCCTAATCCTTTTCAGATCTTTTTCCAAATCTGTATTTATTATTGGCTTTAAAATTTTAAATTCAATATACCCTTTTTTGTGGTCTATTTTTATATAAGGATTATCCCCAATATTTTTTAGCTTCTCTCTGATTGCAATAAATAGGAATTGGGGCGATTCCATGTCTTTTTTATAGATTACTTTGTATATATACATAATAATGCAATTACTTTCCTTTTTATAAAATGTTAAGTTTTTATATTCTTTTTTGATGGTATAAAAATGAAAAAGGCCCTTTTGGATTCAAGTTTCATAATAACATGTGTAAAGCAGAAGATAGATTTTTTTGAAGATCTCACCATGCTTGGATTGAGAATACTTATTCCACAACAAGTTACGGCGGAGATAAAAAAATTGTCTTCAAGAGATGAAAATGCAAAGCTTACTTTAAAAGTCCTTGAAAATGAAAAGGAATCTTTTGAAAGACTAAACCTTGAAAAATATGGTAAAACCACTGACAAGAAAATAATAAACTTTGCCAACGAAAATCGCGATGTTTTGGTTGCAACTCTTGATAAGGACATAAAGCAAAAAATAGAGAATGGGAAAATTGTTATAAGAGGGAAAAAGAAGATTGAAGTAGTCTAGGAAGATTTAGAATCATGAATCGTGGTAAAAAGCCTTTTGAAGATTTTGAAGGGTTTATGGAAGATGAAAGCAAAAGGTCATTGAATTTTAGATTGCTTAGGGAGTATTTTTCAAATCACTTCCATGGTTTAAGATTTACCCCTCCACTTCATTCTCAAGGAACTCATTCATATGGATGGGATGATTCTATGAAAGCACTTATTCCAAATATGGATAGAGTCAGGATTTATTCCTCAGACTTTTTCAAAAGCAATAAATGAAAACTTTAAAAACAGATTTTTGCTATTTTTTACACCTTAAAATGTTTTATCTTACGGAAGTCGAAGATTATGTAAGGGTTGAACCAAAGTTATTTGGAATTCCGACAAAAGAAGCTGTTGAAAAGCAATTGGGTGAAACTTACTCAAATTATTATGACAAGGAAATGGGGAAAGTTGTTTCCGTCGTGGAAGTTATGGATGTTGGAGATGGGATCATAATTCCGGGGGATGGTGCTGCATATTACAAATCTGAATTCAAGGTTTTGACATGGAAGCCAGAGATTAATGAGATTTCCTTTGGTATTGTTTCCGAAATAACAACATTTGGAGCTTTCATAAATCTTGGAGTAATGCAGGGAATGATTCATATAAGCCAGACTATGAATGATTTTGTGAGCTTTAGCAAAACAAATCTTCTTGTGGGCAAAGTGTCAAAAAAAAGCTTAAAGAAAGGAGATTTGTGCCTTGTAAGAATTGTTGCGATAAGCCACAAGGGTGAAAGTCCAAAGATAGGGCTTACCATGAGACAACCAGGATTGGGAAAACTTGAGTGGATTAAGGAAGAAAAAGTAAAGAAAGAAAAGGCTGCGCAAAAAGCTATGAAAGCTGAAGCAAGTGTTTCAAACAAGAAAGGAGGAAAAAAGAAATAATGGCAAAACAAAAGGCATGCAAAAATTGCAATAGAATACACGAGACTGAAAAGTGTCAGGTGTGCGGTTCCGATGACTCCACAGAAAGTTTCAAGGGAAGAATTGTTGTTCTTAGCCCAGAAAAGTCTGAGATAGCAAAAAAATTAAAATTAAGCGAAAAAGGAAATTTCGCCCTCAAGACTCGTTGATTCTTAAGATGGAAAATTTGAAGATAATTCAGGACAGGGAGAATCTTTTGTTTGGAAGAAGAGAGATAATCTTCACAATGGAATCAAGTGTGTCTCCCAGTCGTGCAGAGGTAGGAAAGATTGTTTCTGAAAAATTTTCTACAACACCTGAAAAGATAAAAATAAAAAAAATTACTGGGAAATTTGGTTCAAACAACTTTAATGTTGATATTTCAATATATAATTCAGAAGAGGAAAAAAACAAGATAGAGCGGAAGAGAAAAAAGGACACATTGCATATTCCAAGCAAGGGACAGCCTGTTGAAGAAGTTAAGAAAGAAGAAACAAGTATCGCTAATTCACAAGATGGCCAAGTTAATAATCAAGAAGAAGTTTTATCTAATAAAGATGAGAGCAAGTCAAAAGATAAGGTAAATTCTGAATCTATAAATGAAGACAATTCTAAGGAATAAAAATGCCAAAGAAAATAATAAAGAAGGGAAAAAAGCCTCACAAGAATAAGCCAACTAGCAGGAAATATTCAAAATATAAAATTGAAGGTGATAAAATCACAAGGGAAAGATTTTGTCCGAGATGTGGCCCCGGTGTTTTTTTAATGAATTCTACAGGACGATTATATTGTGGAAAATGCCATTATTCTGAGTTTGAAAGCAAGAAGAAATCTGAAGAGAAAAAAGAATAATCACTTTAAAGATAATCCAAGAATGCTTTCAATATTAAAAACTTCAAATTCCGAAACTCTTCGTAACAAATCTAAATCACATTTAACTTTATCAACATTTAATCCATAAGATTCTGCAATTTCTTCAGGGGATTTTCTTTGATATTCAAAATCAAGATATAATATTCTAAAGTGTTCAGGATTATTTGATATGTCTATTAATTCTTGAGGAACGCTCATACCCTCATAACTCAAACAAGTTTCATTTTCTTCTATTCTCATTTTATAATCTAATAAAATGTATTTTTAAGAATTGTTATATTATAATCATGACGCGTGGGAGTTAATCTCAAAAACAAAACTAACTTATTCCACGACTTTTACCAATATTCATTATCATAACCCTGGGAGATTGTTCAAGTCCTTTCAATTAGATTGGCTTGAACGCTCTCCTGGGGAAAAAGAGGTGATAATAAATTTACAACCTCTAAGTATTTAAACCTTTCGGTAATGTTACTATTTGATAATGACGTGACATACTTCTCCTAAAGTAGTAATTAAATTTTTCTAATTAGGTACTACAATTATCAAGAATAAATTCTGTTAGGCACTACAAAATCTTAGAAAAATATATAAATAAAATACTTACAATTATCTTATGAGCAAAAGAGACCACATTTCAGCGCTTATGAAAGGGTCTGGAAGAGCATATAGGAATTTATGTAAAATAGAATCTTCTTCAACAATGAGTGTTAATTTAAGAGGGTTGAAAAGATTTAAAGGAGGCATTGAAGTATATTTTTCTCCAGATAAGATTCGTGTTCATTATGAATTATATCTAGGTAAAGGAAGTTTGAGGGCTGTTAAGTACGGAGAACATTCAAGACCTCCAAGAACTTTTGAACAAGCTTTAGAACAGGCAGAAACACATTTGAGAGAATTTGTAGAACAAGATTAACCAAATTTATAAATAAGAAAGTGTTATTTCTTTCATGACAGAAAAAGGTGAAATCACAAAGGAAAATCCAAAACAAGAGCAAATTCACAATATTCTTTTTAACAAGGAAGTTGGATGGCAGGAAATAATCTATGACTTGATTAATACTGAACAATTGAATCCTTGGGACATTGATATTTCCATACTTTCCAACAAATATCTTGAAAAAATAGAAGAATTTGAAGAGCAAAATTATTTTATTTCAAGCAAGGTTCTTCTTGCTGCCGCCTTGCTTTTAAGAATAAAGTCCGAAGTTCTTCTTAACAAATACATGAAAAGCATAGATGAAATAATCTTTGGAAAAAAAGAGGAGGTTTTGAGGAAAATTGAAAGAATTGAACTTGATGATGAAATTCCAGAATTATTTCCAAAAAGCCCGTTACCAAGACACAGGAAAGTTACCTTGAGAGAGTTGGTAGAATCACTTAATAAAGCAATAATCACTGAAAACAGAAGAATAAAAAAAGAAATTGTAAGGAAAGACATGCTGCGCGAGGCTTCAATTGTCCTTCCAAGAAAAAGATATATAATCTCTGACAAAATCAATGAAATTTACAAAAGAATTCTTACTCATTTTTTGGAAAACAAAGAAGATGATAGAATCTCCTTCAAAAAAATTTCAGGCAACTCAAAGGATGAGAGGATTGCAACATTTCTTTCATTACTTCATCTTGAGCAACAAAATAAAATATGGATTGATCAGGAAATCCACTTTGGAGAAATTCACATTTGGAAAAAGGAAAAATATTTGGAAAAACATGACCCTTTTGCAGAGATAAGAGAACAACAGGAAGTAGAAGAAATTATTGAAGATGCAGGAAGAGATGATTCAGAAATTGAGGAGATAATCGGAGATTAACCAATTAATGTTTTTATTCCATATCCTACTAAAAATGCTAATGCTGCGGCAACTCCTCCTATGATTATCGTTTGGAGAGATGTTTTAATTTTGTTTTTTCCTGTAATATGTCCTCTTAACCAACCAATTATTAAAAATGCGAAAAATGTTAAGACAATTGAATAAATAAATTGATTCTTGATTATTGTTTCATTTCCAGTTATCGCAGCCAAAACAAATGAAAGTAGAGGGACAAATCCAATCATCAAAAAAGCGAAGAATGTCATTGATGCGGATTTGAACGCATTTACTCTTGGAAAATTATTCCTTTTTCTCAAATCATTTCTGGATTTTACGGAAAGGTAGTTTGAAATAGCCATTGAAAAACCATCTGCAATCAAGTTCGTGAAGCCAAGGATTAGCACTATTACCGAACTTAAAGATGCTCCTAAAACTCCTGCAACAATTGCAAAAGTAGTGACAGAACCATCCGTAGCGCCATAGACAAATTCTGGAAGATATCTATACTCCATGTTCTTCATTTGCCTCTCGTTCATAAATGAAAGAAAATGAGAATGTATTTAAATTTAATCTCCATATTTTGAGGATGAAACTCGGCATTTTATTTTCGGGAGGAAAGGACTCATCTTATGCAGCTTACTTGGCAAAAAAACATAGACATGAATTAACTTGTTTAATTAGTGTTTTTTCAGAGAACAAAAATTCATATATGTTTCACACACCCTCCATATCAAGGGTTAAGGAACAGGCACAAGCCATGAATATTCCCTTAATAACCAAAAAAACCAAAGGAGTTAAGGAGAAGGAACTCCAAGATTTGGAAAATGCAATTAAGAAAGCAAAGGAAAAATACAAAATAAAAGGAATTGTCACAGGAGCCGTTGAATCTATTTATCAATCATCAAGAATTCAGAGAATATGTAATAAACTAAATATAGAAGTGTTTAATCCTCTTTGGCAAAAGGACCAAATTGAACTTTTGGAAGACTTAATCAGAAACAAATTCAATGTGATAATAACTTCTGTAGCAGCTTATCCTTTAGATAGTTCTTGGTTAGGTAAAAATATAGATAAGAAGTTTATCAAAGAAGTTCGAATTTTAAATGAAAAATATGGGATAAATCCTGCGGGCGAAGGTGGAGAATTTGAAACATTTGTCTTAAATTGTCCCTTGTTTAAAAAACCATTAAGAATAAAATCATTTAGAGATTTCAAGGAAGGTGAAAACAGCTGGAGAAGAGAGGTTGAACTAAAATGAAAAAAGATGAAAAAATAAAAAAATTGAAAGAAATTTTGCCATTAGCATGGAATTCTTATCAACATATGTATGATACAAGAAGAACATCAACTAAGAATTCTGCAAGTTTTTTGTTAGTGGCAATCTCATTCTTATCAATTATTTCCCTGAGTTTTTTTGATTACTTTAAAAATGAAATATTTCTCTTTTCATTATTTATACAAGTGATTGCTTTTTCAATTTTATTAAAGATGTTTTTTATTGAAAAACCATTATGGGTACATTGGTTTAAAATTGACTCTACTTTAAAAAATTTAGAAAAAAATAAATTTGAAGAAGATTTATTTGCAAGTTTAAAATCAATAGAAGGTTGGACATGGGTTTATATAAATGAAATGAATAAAATAATTACATTCTCCATTTATGCTACTATATTGTCTCTTTATACTTCATTATTAGGGTTAATTTTTATATATTTTGGATATTTAGTAGAATATATCTTGACATTAATCTTAACTATCTTAATTATTACACTCCTCGCTTATTATAAGAAAAATACAAATTATAATCTTAATTTAAAGTTCAAAAATTATTCAAAAATAATTGAAGAATGGTTAAATAAAAAATGAAAATTATATCTTGGAATGTTAATGGAATTCGTTCGTTGCTTAAAGGAAACTTTTTGAAAATAGTAGAGGATGAGAATGCGGACGTGTTGTGTTTCCAAGAGATAAAAGCACATCCCGAACAGGTGGATGAAATGCTTAAGGATTATTCATATCATTATTGGAATCCTGCAGAAAGGAAAGGTTATTCCGGAACAGCTATTTTTTCCAAGGCAAAACCTCTTAGAATTATGAAAAGTGTAGGGCACGAACTAGATAATGAGGGGAGAACGTTGGTTCTGGAGTTTGAGAAATTTTATCTTATTAATGTTTACACACCAAATTCCGGAAGAGGCTTGAAAAGATTGGATTTAAGAAAAGATTGGGACAAGAGATTTGTCAGTTTCGTAAAGAACCTTGAAAAGAAAAAGCCCGTTGTTGTATGCGGAGATTTTAATGTTGCCCACAAACCTATTGATTTAGCTAATCCAAAATCAAATTACAATAAGACTGCAGGATATACTCAGGCAGAAATTGACGGATTTCAAAATCTTGTGGATAATGGATTTGTTGATACTTTCAGGGAGTTTGACAAAAATTCAGAAAAATACACTTATTGGGGGATGTGGAACAATCTAAGAGAAAGGAATGTAGGATGGAGAATTGATTACTTTCTTGTCTCAAGAGGATTTATGAAAAATGTAAAAAATTCTTTCATACTAAGAAAAATCATGGGTTCTGACCATTGTCCCGTTGGACTAGAGGTTGAAGTAAAATGATTTTAATAATAAAAACCAATAAAGAAGAGTTGCATGACTTGGAGTTTGTAAAGCCTATAGAAGATATTTTAAGTAAAAATAATATAAATTTTTTTACAATGCACTACAATAATTTAACAATAAAAGATATCAACAAAACTGATAAAGTAATAATCTGCGGGACTTCACTTAAGGATAATCAATTTCTTGAAGATATCAATAAATTTGAATGGATTGAAAATTTTAAGAAACCTTTGCTTGGAATTTGTGCAGGCTCTCATATAATTGGTCTTGTATTAGGATATAAAGTAAAGAAGAAAATGCAGATTGGGTTAAAGGATATCCAAATAAATAATTTTTTAGGGATGAAAGAAAGAAGGCAGGTTTATCACCTTCATAACTATCAGGTTTTGCCGGAGATTTTTCACAAAGAAAACATTTATGCTGTTTTATTTCATCCCGAAGTCAGGAACAAGGAACTTATAAAAAATTTTTGTAAGAGTTAGCGTATTGATTTATAACCTTTCGCAACCCCTTTTTTAGACAAGACAATTTGCCATAGCTGGTTATATCTGGCACGAAATGAGCCCGCACAGGATAATAAATAATATATCCACATCCTATAAAATTTTTTATCATAATTTGATTTTATCTTATTCCAATTTTTATCAAAATTATCATGCCATGCCATCAAAGTTTTATCATAATCTGCTCCAAAATTGTGCCAATCTTCCATTACAAAAAGTCCCTCAAAAGACTTTGTAATTTGGCTTGGAGAAGGAATCTTCCCATTTGGGAAAATATACTTATGAACCCAGGGATCTGTAGCAAAATTTGTTTTATTAATCCCAATTGTTTGCAAAAGAAAAAGACCATCATCTTTAAGGTTTCTGTGGACTACTTCCATGTATTCTCTGTAATTTTTTGGACCTACATGTTCAAACATCCCTAAAGAAATGATTCTGTCAAATTTTTCCTTATAATCTATATCTCTGTAATCTTGAAGTATTATATCAATGTCCAAATCCTTACACAAATCTTT